>Ga0134122_10001415_pt1 | contig 17356 bp, 14 predicted proteins | sample KB302_FD_96461 | JGI IMG/M metagenome (GOLD analysis project Ga0134122, IMG submission 96461) | Terrestrial soil microbial communities without Nitrogen fertilizer from Kellogg Biological Station, Michigan, USA - KB3-0-2 | ecosystem: Environmental > Terrestrial > Soil > Unclassified ... | reverse complement strand
CCGACCAGCACGATCATCGGACGGGTCACGAGCCCGCAGAACGATCCGGTCGCGAACGCCACGGTAGAGGCGCTGAGGCCCAGCTATCGTGATGGCAAACGCACTCTTCGGGCGGTCCAATCCACGCAAACGAACGATCTCGGGGAGTATCGGCTGTTTGGGTTGACGCCCGGATCTTATTTTCTCAGCGTTACGCCCGCACCGTCACCCTTCATTCAGGGTGGAACCGTCAGCATTCCATCCGGCAACGGAATGGCCGGCGGATCACTGCAGAACATTCTGGCAACAGGCGCGCCGATCGATCCTCGCGCGCTGGATAAAGGTTTCGATCGGACTGTCTATGCGCCAGGCACTACAGATCCTGGCGTAGCCACTGCGATCGATCTCCGGCCCGGAGCGACTTACCGTGCGCCTGAACTGCAAACCGCAAGAACAAGGAGCGTTGCGGTCCGCGGGACTATCACGGATGGCGTGACGGGACAGCCACCGGCCAACTTTATCGTCTCTCTCATTCCGGAAAACTCAGATGCCAATTCGCAAACGCGAAGAACGTCGTTTCCTGCACGGAGTCCATTCGAAATCACAGGAGTCCTTCCGGGAACCTATGGCCTTGTCGCGACAAACGGAACGTCTCAGCGCCTGGCAAGTTTTCCAATCACTGTGGGAACCGAGGATCTCGAAGGTGTGAAAGTTGTCCTGATGCCCACGTTTGGCATACAGGGCCGCGTTGTGTTCGCCGGAAAGGTTAAGGAATCTCCTCAAGCCCTCATCCGAGCGCGCGGAAGCCGTAGTGGGGCCGCTGGGGGAATTGCAGAACTAGCGAAAGACGGAACGTTCACGATAGGGGCCGTCGGCGCCGGTGAATATCGTCTGGAGATTCTCGACCTTCCTTCGACTCTCTATATTCGCTCTGCGCGCCTTGGCGATTCGGATCTTCTCAACGGGGCGGTCCGTATCGAAGGTCCGACAACGGATGCGATTGAGGTAACGCTCGACGACGCAAATGCTGCCCTCGACGCCCAAATCCTGAATCGCGAAGGACGGCCGAGTCCGGCAGCCACCGTCGTGCTCGTTCCTGATACGCCGCGCCGGCAGCGCTTCGAACTTTATCGAACCGCCACCAGCGACGCTGACGGTCGCGTCACGCTCACCGGCATCGCACCGGGCAGTTACAAGCTTTTCGCATGGCAGGACGTGGAGACCGGCGCCTGGCAGAATGCCGACTTCATGCGCAACTACGAAGATCGTGGCCGTCCTATCGGCATATCGAACAGCGACAACACGAAGATCAGCGTGATCGTCACTGTTATCGATATTGGCGAGGTCCGGTAGTCGTTCGGATATCGGACGCGCTATCCGAAATGCCGAACGCGCCTCGGATCGTACGGATACGGCCTATTGGGATCCCGTAATGACTTCGTTGAGCGGACACTTCTCATCGACAAGAGCTTGAACGATCGGGCCGGCGTTGTCGCCGTTCATGAAGATCACCCAGCCGGATTTTCGAGGCGCCGAGGCGACCACGAACGCTTTGAATCCTGGATTGTCACCACCATGGGATATCACGTCTCCGGACTTCATGTGATATACCTGCCAGCCGAGTGCCCATGACGACGACCCATCGACTTTCACTTGTGGACGAATCATCTCATCTCGAGTCGCTCGGCTCAGACGATAGGCGTCTGAAGGCTTCGGGTCGAGAACTTCCAGCAAGAATTTCGCATACTCGGTTGCCGTCGTACCGAGTCCTCCGATTGCTGCGTACCGTGCGGCTTCTACCGCTGTAGCTCTTCGACGAGGAATCGGTCGACCGCTCTCATCGTGACCTCGCGCCACACGAGTCTCATAGTCCGCGTTCCACACGTAGCCACTCGATGTCATCCCGAACGGATTGAGTACATTTGTTTTCAGATAGTCGCCGATGTCCGTCGCGCAGACACGCAAGCCGGCCTCAAATGTCGAGCAATTGTTGGCATCCACGCGGCCCAACAGATCCGTTATGACGGACTGCAGGTACCAATAGGCTTCGCCGGAATACAACCAGCGTTCGCCCGGCGTGAAGGCGAAAGCAAGTGGCTGGCTGGAAGATCGGAAGTTTGGCAAACCGGTTGTATGACAAAGCACACGGCGGACGGTAATCCGATCGACGCGTGGGTCATCGAGAGGCCGCAGGGCGGAGTACTTCGTCAATGGAGAATCCAACGACAAGACCCCCCTGTCGCACAGCTTCATTACGGCATACGCAAATACTGTCTTGCTCACCGAGCCGGCTTCGAAGATGGTGTCCGTGGAGAGGGGTGATTTCGTTTCCACGTCGGCAGTTCCGTACGCGCGTTTCCATACCAACGCTGCGTCCTTCACGACCGCCATGGACAGACCGGGCACCTTGGTCTCCGTCAACAATTCCGGAATGCGCCTGTCGAGGTACCGAACGATAGCGGGCGACAACTCCGGTTGGGACGCGTTGGGACGGTTTCGCCACGCGCAAGCCGTCGATAGAAATAGCGGTGCGGCACAGGTCGCCCGGCAGCACTGAGCCAGGAACGTCCGCCGATCCATCGTCTCAATCATCGCGATACCCTCCAGCGCGTCAGCCTTCGCGTGCCGAAACAACGACGCAATGAATTCATCCAGTGCAGAATGCGCGCGCGGAAACGAAAAACAGGTCAGTCGATTTCGAACGACCAATAAATGATAATTCCGAGTTTACCAGGGTCGGAGATTCATTTTTGCGAACCTCTCCAGTCCGAATCACGGCAATGGTGCGCTGGTTCGGGTTTCGAGATATATTCCCGTCATGAAAATGAAATCGAAGAGACAATCCCGCCGGAATTTTCTGGGCGCGGCAACAGGCATCTTCGCTGCCGCGCCTTTTCTGGGACCGGAGGCGCTGGGAGCACAGGCGGACAGGATTGTTCCCCGCAACGACACGACGCTGAACCTCATCAACGGCCGGATCCACACGATGAACGCGGCCAATACCGTCGCGTCTTCCGTTTCAATTCGGAACGGACGCTTCGTGACCGTCGCCGACACGGCCCCGCCTGGAGGCGCCGACGCGCGCGTCATCGATTTGAAGGGACACACCGTCGTGCCGGGTCTGGTCGAGCCGCATATCCATTCCGTCAGTCTGGCGAATCGTCCTGGCTATCATACGATCCTCGAGAACACGACATCGATCCGTGATGTTCAGGAAGCGCTCGCATCGCGGCGGCGCACCGTACCAGACGGCCAGTGGATTACTTCGATGGGAGGATGGCATCCGAATCAATGGGCCGAGCACCGCCATCCCACGCTGAAGGAGCTCGACGATGCAGTTCCCGATCGTCCGGTTATTCTCTATGAACGATTCACCGGCCCATGCGCCGTCAACAGTCTCGCAAAAGCGTTTTTCGATGCGGCGGATGTTGCACCGAAGGTCCACCCGGATATCGCGCCGGTGCGCGTTTCTCCGAACGGCGCCATCGCGGCAGCCGGCTTCGCTGGCGGAGGGGCATCCGCATCGGCGTTGTTTTACCTTCGCCGTCTGCAGACCTTCGACGACAAGAAGCGGAGCACACTGGATGCAATGAACTACTCGGCGAGCGTGGGACTCACCGCACATCTGGATCAGGTGCTGTTTCCAACGCCGGGCCCGCTGCATCCGAGTCAGATTCTGTCGAATCTTGATCAATACCGCATGTACGACTCATGGCTGGATCTGCACCGTGAAGGAAAGACCATCGTCCGCCTGCAGATGAACTTTCTGCAGAACCAGACCGATCCAAACCTTCCCGAGCTGAAGGAACGGCTTCGCAATCAGTTTCAATTCTTCGGCGACGATATGATGATGACTGGCGCCATCGGCGAATGGGCCGCGCCGCTGGGCAGCGGAGCCGTTTGGACTGAAGCGCAGCGCCTGGTGGGTCAGGCGGGCTGGCGCAACGAAAACGCCGTTCAAAACCTCGCGGGGTTGCGTCAGGTTGTGGATGCCTACGAGACGGTGAACCGGGAATTCGACATCACGAAGCTGCGCTGGGTGGTTCATCACGTACCGGACGTCAATGCCGATCTGCTCAACCGGCTTCGCGCGCTCGGTTGCGGCGTTCAGATGGCCGCATTCCGCTGGGTCACTTCAAGCGATCCCAAGGTGGTGGTAGGCGCGCCATTTCGAACCATTGTGGATCACGGGATCCAGGTCGGGATGCACGGCGATGGCGTTCACATTGCTCCGTTGAATCCCTGGCAGCACATCCATTTCGCGACGACAGGCGTCAATTCGTTTGGAGATCGCGTGAACGGCGATCAGCAGATCACGCGTCAGGAGGCACTCCGTCTTTTTACGCGCGGCAACAGCTGGTTTCTCCGGATGGAAAACAAGATCGGCTCGATCGAGCCTGGCAAACTCGCCGACCTCGCCGTTTTGGACCGCGACTACTTCACGGTGCCGGATGCGGAGATTCGAAAGATCCGTTCCGTATTGACCGTCGTCGACGGCCGCGTCGTGCACGATGCCGCTGCGCTGTAGACTATAAGAAATCGGGGCCGTGCTACCCGGATACCGAATTCTGAACTGCGAATTCGGTATCCGGGTAGCACGGCCCCGATTTCTACTAAGGCCGTAGCCCCGCCAGACCTTCCGTGAGTTCGATCCGGGTTCCATCTGGATCGGTGATGAACGCGACCTTCAAACCAAACTGCGGCATTTCCTGATACGGAGTTTCGAAGGAAACTCCTGCCGCCTGCAGTTTTCTACAGAAGGCTTCGAGCCCCTGGATTTCAAATCCGATGTGATCGACCGCTCTCCCTTTCGTTGGGGCCTGCACGGCATTTGCCTGAATGAAGTTCACTTCGCCACCGTTGAAGACGGCGCTCGCAAATCCCCGTCGAGTCTCGGCAAGCCCGCCAAAGGTTTTCACATACCACGACCGGAGAGTCTCCATATTGGCAGCAGTCGTCGATAGATGAAGATGGTGGCCGGCAACTGGAACGCTGAGCATGGGATCTTCGGTAAACTCGACCTTGATTTTGTCTGGAAACATCGTGACCCAACGCTTGGGATTGGTCAGCTCCTGAACGGTTGGGAGCCCGGCGGCGGCGAGCTTTGCGTGGACATCGTCGACATTTTTCACGGCGAAGCCGATGTGGTTGACCGTCGAGCCTTCCGACCCTTCCGAGGCTTCTCCACGCGTGAGGATGATATAGATGCCGGGAAATCTCAGCAGCTCCAGCGAACCGGAGTGTGTCACGACCGCGCCAAGCAGTCCCCACAGCTTCTTGTGCTGTTCCGGATCCCGCACGGTCAGCTGAACGTGCCCGATGGAAACCCCGCTGCTGTTGGGCGCACCAAGCTGCGCCCACAGCGGAGCCACTTCGAAAACGAGAATCGTTGTCAGCAGCACGGCAGCCAAACGTCTCATTCGAGGTTCACCTCACACAGGGCTTTGTTTACTGGCCTCGTCTGCCGCCAGCCGGTGGTGCGCCACCGGCTGGTGGCGCACCACCGCCGGGTTGCCCACCGCCTCCTCGTCCTGCTCCTCCTCCGCCTCCGCGTGCTGGAGCCGGCGGCAAAGTGCCGCCTTCGGCAAGGATCTTCATATTCTCGATTGCAGTCGTGAACTGTGTGGTTCTCCGCATCTTGTCCGCCTCGCGGGCGGCATCATCTGCGAGCGGCGAGTTGTCCCACATCAGTGTGTAAAGAATCTTGGATGTCGTCGCGGTCAGCGGCCTTGCTTCCAGCGTGCCGTGATAGAGGATATACGGCTGCCCGGCTGTGACGGGCTGCGTGTACGTATAGGAAAGTTCGGTTTTTCCAACCAGAATCTCTCTCCCAATGGAACGGACGGCGCCGACTTCACCATCCTTGCCCGAAGTGATCGTGCAGGCGACACGCAGCCATTCGGCGATATCGCAGTACTTACCGACCCGCTTCCAGACTTCGGCAGCGGGTTTGTTCACGTTGATTTCGAGAAGAATGGAAGTGTAAGTCGGATTGGCAACGGCACTGCTGCCCGGCGCAGCCTGACCACCCGGCGCCGGAGCTTGTGCACCGGCAACGCCTGTCACTAAGACGATCGAGAGTGCGCCGATGACGGCGAACTTGCTGAATTGATTTCGCATGATTCCTCCTGTTGATTCCCCTTGCTGGGTTTTGTCGACGCCTATCTTGTCACAGGCCCGCCGCAGCAGCAAAGAATTGTGCCGGGACGCAGATAGCGATATATTCCGCAACACCACATCGGATCTGGAGATATGGAGGATAGTTCATGTTGAAGCGAGTCTTCTTTCTGGGATGCGTTCTGGCGTGTCTTTGCGTTACCGTACCTATGTCGGCCCAGGAGGGACATCCGCTGACCGGAACCTGGGGCGGTGACTGGGGAGCCAGCGCGACTCAGCGCAATCACCTGACGTTTGTCATGAACTGGGATGGCAAGAACGTCACGGGCACGATCAATCCGGGACCGGACTCGATTACACTGGCAAGCGTCTTCCTGGACGTGGCCAACTGGACCGTTCGATTCGAAGCAGATGCGAAGGACGCCGCCGGCAAGCCGGTTCACATCTCAGCCGAAGGTAAGTTGGAGGACATCAGTTCGTACCATCGAAAGATCACCGGTTCCTGGATGCAGGGTACAACTCGTGGCGACTTCAAGCTGACTCGAGACTAGCTATGAAACGTGTTTGGTTCAACATTACGGTAGTCGCTTTTGGAATTGCGCTCGCCGTCTCGGCAATCAGCGCGCAGCGCTCCAACACCGCAACCTACGACAGCGAACGGCAGGTCAAACTTCAAGGCCCTGTTACAAGAATCGACTGGGTCAATCCCCGCGCATTCCTTTTTGTCGATGTAAAGGACGCCAACGGAACCGTCATGAATTGGGCGGTGGATTTCGGCAATCCGCTCGAACTGGAACGCGATGGCTGGAAGAAAAGTTCTCTCCACATTGGTGATGTGGTGACCGTAGAAGGGAGTCCCGCGAGAAGTCAAAGCAAAGAAGCTCTCGCCAAGACGGTTGTCCTGACTTCCACGGGAAAACGATTATTCGCCCCTGCCCCGGCACGTCCCGCCGCTGCAGCCCCGGCGCCAACGCCTCGATGGCCCGACGGTCAGGTGCGGCTGGGCCCCGCGCCCGGCAAGAAGGGATATTGGGGAACGCCAAGCTCCAGAGTCTTCGTGGAGAACAAAGGCGCAAAAATTCCGATGAACGATGACGGGCTTCTGCGCGACCTCTCCGACGCGGACCGCGTTGCGCCCTTCCAACCCTGGGCGAAAGCGCTGTATCTGAATCGCCAGCGGAATCTTCTGAAGGATGATCCTCTGGGCCGCTGCCTCCCACAGGGCGGACCGCGGCAATTTCAAATGCCGAATGGATTCCAGTTTATCGAACAGCGTGAAATTGGCCGAATCCTGGTTCTTCTCGGCGGGGGAGACCGAAACTGGCGCGCGATCTACACCGATGGCCGCCCCGCAGTCCCGGCCGCCGAAGCAGTCCTCACGTATTACGGCACGTCGACCGGCCGCTGGGACAAAGATACTCTCGTCGTCGACTCCGCCGGTTATAGCGAACGCTTCTGGATGGCGAGCGGAGGGTTGCCTCACACGGAAGCTCTCCACTTGATTGAACGCTTCTCCCGGCCAAATTACGACACTCTGAAATACGAAGTGACCGTGGATGATCCACGGACCTACACGCGACCGTGGAATGCAACCTGGACCGTTCAATGGGTTCCCGACAAAGAGATCGAAGAATATTTTTGCGAGGACAATTCGGAACATTCATTCATCCGTTGACTCGACCGACTGAAATGGAGAAACAACCATGAAACTTCACCGCTTCCATTCAATAGCCGCATCGCTCGTTGCACTGAGCCTGATGCTTGCGAGCGTTATTCCGGTGTTTGCGCACCATTCCTTTGATGCGGAATACGATTCGGCCAAGCCGATCACCATAACCGGATACGTTACAAAGCTGGATTGGAACAATCCTCATGCATTTGTGTACCTCGACTCCAAAGATGCAAATGGCTTGACGAAGAGCTACAAAGTCGAGATGGGCCCCCCGTACGCCCTGACTCGCGGTGGCTGGACACGGGATATTCTGAAAATCGGTGACAAGATCACCATTACCGGCGCCGCTCTCGCCAAAGATGGGAGTAACGCCGCGGGATCCATGCAGACAACCGCAATGACTCTGGCTTCTGGCCAGAGACTGGTGATGAGGTAACTCGCGTGCCGTTTCCAGTGATCCGAAACATTGTACTGGTGCTCGGCGTTTCGTCGCTGATCGCCATTTCTTCAGGGCCTGCATTGCTTCAGGCCCAGCGGGGCGGTCGCGCCCCGGCTGCACCGCCCCCGGCCGCGGGTGCGCCTCCGCTCGCCGCCGGAGCGCAGGATGTTCCACCGACTCCGCGTTGGCCCGATGGTCACGTGAATCTCGGGGCGACAGCCGGCGCCAAAGGCTATTGGGAAGCCCGCCCGGGCCTCGGCACTTTTCCGCGCGCCGCCGATATTCCGCTGCAGCCGTGGGCCAGGGCCCTCTATCAATACCGGACCGCGAAAACCGATCTCTATCCGCCGCAGATCAATTGCAAACCGGGCGGCGGGCCTTCGTTTTTTCTCGCCCCTGGATTCGAGTTCATTGAGATTCCGGAACTCAAGTCGATCTTCCAGCTCAATATTGCAGGTCCGCATTCCTGGCGTGTGATCTACATGGATGGCCGTCCACATCCCACCGGCGATGCTCTGCGCCCCACATTTTTCGGGCACTCCACGGGAAAATGGGACGGCGATACGCTGGTGATCGACACGGTGGGCTTCAATGAAAAGCAGTGGATTACGGGGTCGTATCCGACGACCGAACAACTGCATCTCACCGAAAAAATCACCAGACCCAACCTCAAGTCTCTGAATTACGAAGCGACCATCGATGATCCGGGAGCCTACACCGCGCCCTGGACCATCCGCTGGAGCATTACCGAACGATCGGCCTCGAAGTGGAATGACGTTGGAGAAATGTTCGAGTACATCTGTCAGGACGAGCGGCAATAAACTACCGCAGGCTCGAGCGGCCGTCACATTTTCCTACTCTGAGGAAACAACCCCGTAATATCGGGCCATCCAGTAAGGCAGGATGTAATCGACGTTGGGAGATTCTATACTTCCATCTCCACCACCCGTGAGAGCAAACGGGTGCCTTTGCCATAGGAAATCTTCGTACGGTCTTTCCGCGATAGGTATCACCGTACGAGAGATATTCAATTTGCGGGCCTTGTATTTTCCTCTCAAATCCACCCAGAAATTCCTGTGGCTTCTCAGCAAGTCCGCCTCTAAATCATCGCGCGTTTCTCGATCGCGAACGCTGTCGGCGCCGCTTAATGCAAAGTCAATCATGTTGAAGTAGGGGTTGAGGTGGGATTTTGTGGCGTTTCTCAATTTTTCGTAGGACTTCATGTAGCGCTTGCGAATCTTGCTGTCTTGCTCCAGACGAATAAGATTGTAGAAGTAGCCGTAGTCCAGGTTGAGTCCAAAGTAACCGTTGGTGATGTCGTGAACTCTGTGAAGAATCTGAGGAAAACCCACCAGCCAAGACCACAAAAATCGGGTAGTTTTGTAGTTGCGGCTGAATCGTGTTGGGTTCACGTGTTTCGCCACCTGAAGAACGCTGAGCATTTGATCAAAGCGGCCGATAAAAGTCTCAATATGACGGGTGCCGCCCGGGTTATGCAGTATCCAATGTTTCTCGATCAAATAGTCGGTCAGGCGAGTGATGAGGTCACGACACAAATTATGGACTTCATCGTCGTCGATAAGGTCATAAGCCGTTGCCAATCCCAGATAGACGCCCTCATATTGATCGCGGGTGACGTTGTCCCTGTAATAAAAGTCTTGCCCTTCATATGTGGTGCGATGGTAATCCCCATCCATTGACCTGAGATCCACGTAAGCTGTGTTCGCTGGAAATGCTGTCCTGGCCAACTTTCCCGAGCCGCTGATGGTGGCCAGCATCCTTATCGTTTGAAGTGCGCGTTTGGCATAGGCCAGGGCCACGGGGGAATGAGTCACTGCGTAGCGAAAGGATTCGGCGGCAAGATAATGGCCTGTCCAAATGGCTCCGTCACCGTCATAGATCTGGACTAAGTTCGAGCTCGTTGGAGAGTCGAAACGAGCTTCGCCGACCACTCCATGTGGCATGTGAAATTTCTGAATGCGATCGGATATACGATTCGCATCGAGCTCTCCACCGAATGAAGGCATTGAGAATAGGAGCGCCATCAAGGTCGCAATAAGATTTCTCACAGACTCTCCCTTGATCCTTTAATTGTTACCTGTCGCAGTGGGTGCTCCAAGTAATTACTCTGAACGGAACACTGAAATCTGTGGTCATTTATGTTTTAGGGAGGGACTATGGATCGCATGAAACACGCCTTACTTGCCGCGTTGCTGCTCATCCAGTCTCAAAGCGGAGTGCCTCCTCAGACAAGCACTGGATCGCAAATGAGCAGTGCGGCGCTTTACCCGAGATTCCATCCCAAAGTCTCAGGGCCGTTCTCACTCGACATCAACCAGCCGTTTCGGGAGGCTTACGAAACCATCGCCGCAAGGGCCGGCGTTTCTATTGTCTTCGACCGCGACTTTCGCGTGTCCACAACTCCCATGACCCTCAAGGTGAATGACGTGGATATCTTTCAGGCACTGGACCGCATGGCCCAGGCGACAAACACCTTTTGGGTGCCGATCGGAACTCGGACGATTTTCGTCCTCGACAATAACGTGACAAAGCATCGAGACTACGATCTGTATAGGGTCGAGGTCATCGAACTGACCGGTGCGAAAGCGCCGCAGGAACTGAACAATGTGATGAGCGCAGTGCGGCAGGGTCTGAATATGACGTCCATGATCTCCTTCCCAAAGACAAACTCTCTGGTGATCAAAGACTCGGCTGCCAAAGTTGCGCTTGCCGAAAAGTTTATTGCGGACCTGGAAACGCAGCTGAATGGGGCGCCGACGACGGTCGTTCCTGCGGTTGTTCTTGAATCGCAAATCTATGATTATTACGCCTGGGATGCCAGCGGCCGGGATATCAACCCGATCTCATCCCAACTTCAGCCTACGTCTTCGGGTTTGTCTTCGTTCGACTTCAATAATCAACCCTATCGCACCGCATTCGAAACGATCGCCGCCAGGGCGGGGTTTTCAGTAATTTTTAACCGCGACCTCACGCCACTGACGCAATCGACGATCACGCTTAAGTTGGATGATGTGGATGTTTATGAGGCATTGCGCATCGTGTCGATAGCGACACGAACCTTTTGGGTGCCTGTTGGAGACCACACGATTTTCATCACATCCGACAACACGACGACGCATCGAGATTACGACCCGATGACTCTCGATGTGATTCATCTGACTGGTGCGAAAACGCCGCAGGAAGTCAACGACGTGATGAACGCAGTGCGTCAGATGCTGAACATCACGACAATGACCGCAAACCCGGGAACGAACACTTTGATGCTCAAGGACGCACCCGGCAGGGTTGCACTTGCGGAGAGACTGATTCCCGTTCTGGACGGGCCGGTGAACGGCGCATCAAGCGCATCAAATACCGCCATTCCCGCGGCGGCATATCAAATGGATGCCACAGGGAACGTCTATGTTCTCGACGGCAGCCGGCGGAATATCAACCCGGTAAGATCCAAACTCCAGCCGACGTCCACGGGCCCATTTTCCTTCGACCTTAACTCCTTCGGCCTTAACGCGCCTGGTCGAACTGCATTTGAAACCATTGCCGCAAGAGCTGGTCTCTCCGTGGTTTTCGACCGCGACTACGGGCAGGCACCGGTCACGACGATGCTCACGATGAACAACGTCGATATCTATATGGCACTGGACCTGATGGCGCTTTCGTTACACAACTTCTGGGTGCCTATCGACAGTAAGACCATCTTCGTCAGCGACAACAACACGACAAAACGGCGGGACTTTGAACCGTTGTTGCTCGAAGTCATCGATATTACCGGACTAAGGACTGCGCAGGAACTCAATGATGTGATGAACGGTGTACGCCAGAACCTGAACATGACCAGCATTTTGGCCCTTCCCTGGACCAACTCACTTGTGATCAGGGACACTCCTGCCAAGGTTGCTCTTGCGGAGCGGGTGATTGCCGATTTACAGACATTCATGAGCGGAGCCAATCCCGGAGCGGTGGCATCCGTGGTTCCTGTTCTATCGATCGAAACGGAAAGCCTTGGAGGTTCGGTCAATACTCCAAATGCAGGCCTGGCTCGCTATAGAACGTCGGACAAACCGCAGCTCCAATCGACAACAACCCGGCCATTCTCACTGCGCATGAATGAAGATGCACGCCATGCTTACGAAATCCTCGGAGAGACCGCAGGGTTGAATGTGACTTTCGATCCACAATTTATGCCGGGACAGACGACGGCATTCCGCTTCGATAACGTCGATATCCTTCAGGCGCTCGAACAGGTGGGGACGCAGACCGGTAACTTCTGGCAGTTTGTGGATGGCAGAACAATTCGGGTAGCTCCCGGAAACTCACCCAACGGCATCATGTATGAGCCGCCGATACAGAAGGCTTTTCAGCTGAGCAACTCGGCTTCGCAGGATGTGATCTTCATTTTTAATGCGGTGCGTTCGGCATTGAATTTGAGGGATTCGACCTCAGACCCGGCGACACGCACCATCAATGTCCGCGACACGGCAACCAAACTAAAGCTTGTGGAGAAAATAATTACCGCGCTGGACAGGCCTTTACCGGCAAAATAATTGGAATACTCATGGCGACATTGTTGTGCGCATTGCTGCTTCTTCAACTAAACCCAGCGCCAAACGGCATTGCGACCGGTGTGGTGCTTTCCACAACAGGCACTCCCGCTCCAGGAGTCCGCGTCTATGCCATACCTGCAGCTGACCCCAGCGCTGCATTAAACGCCGGCACAGTGTTTGAAAGTCTGGCGCAAACCGACGCTTCCGGCCGCTATCGGCTTGAAATTCCAGTTGGCCGCTACTACATCGCCGCAGGTTCGGTGAATTCTCCAACCTACTACCCCAATGAAGCCGCGATTGCCTCTGCAAAGGTGGTGACGATCGCAGCGGGAACCACGGTCGATGGCGTGAACTTTTCAAAGTACGTACCGGCAAGCCCGACGCCGGGGGTGCCGTCACGGTCTACATTGGATGGAATCTTGCGTTACCCTGACGGCACACCTGCAGCCGGCATCACAATTCTTGCGGTCTCCATCTCGACTCTGGCCGCTTCGGCTCGCGCCGTTACGGATAGCATGGGACGCTATCGCATCGAAAGCTTGCTCCCATCCACATACTACATACTGGCTGGTTACGCCGAGCTGCCGACTTTCTATCCCGGCACGTCCGATATCAAAGCCGCCACAACAGTCACAGCGACTGCTGCCAACGCGGTTCCGCTCGATTTTACGATTCCCGCCGCGAAAGGAACTCCGATTCGCATTCGTGTTTCGGCAGCGGCCGGAAGACCCGCAGGTGGATCCACATTGGAACTGACACGTCTCGCTCCTGATGTTGCGACGCCGGCTTCGTTTCTCCCTCGAAGAACCTACAAACAGGCGATGACCGAAGGCGACGGATCCGCAGAATTCAGAGACGTCATACCCGGCAAGTACGCGGTTGCAGCAAAACTCGCCCCTGCGCTATCACTTTCGAAAGACGTGGATATCAACGGCCAACAATCTGTCGATTTGGATTTCTCATTTCCAGTTAATGTACTTACCGGACTTGTTTTGTGGGAAGACGGAAGCCCATTTTCCGATCCAGTACTGAATCAAGTTTCATTGAGCACGACATCCGACAATGGTGTGATGGATACGACGATCTTCAGGATTTCCAACGGCGGAATCTTTAGCGGAGTGCTGGATCCTGGAAACTATCGGGTTTTCGTCCGCAACCTGCCTCAGGGTTACCAGATCCAGTCGATCACTTCGGGAACCATGGATCTCACAGTAGAGAACGTTCGATTTTCCAATGACCGTCCCCTCGATATTGAAATCCGCATCGCAAAGAAATCGAGCTCGGCACAAAAGGTTGTTGGGACAATCGCGGACGCGGTAACAGGAATGCCTCCCTCCGCCGATGTTGTTCAGCTGTGCTGTCTCAGTTCCGGGCCAGTCGAACGAATGTCGGCTCCACTGCAGTCCGATGGGTCGTTCGAGTTTTCGGGCGTGCCCGAAGGACGCTATGAAGTGGAGTTGAGAGGGAAGACTCCGGTCAGGATTATCCATTCTTCAATCGAAACGGGAAGGGAAGGAAAATCCGGACTCAGACTTTTCTCAGCCGAGCAATTCGGTAACGTCAGGATTGGAATTTCGCTGGATGGAAGCGATTCGAAAGCGCTCGGATTCGAAGCAACTGTGCTGTTGATCCCCTCATCAGGGGAAACCTTCAGAATTACAATGACGGGCACGGCGGACAAGTTATGGAGTGCTTCCGTTCCACTGGGTATTCCCTACGATGTCTTCGTTTCCAATCTGCCCGTTGGCTTCAAGGTAAAGTCTCTCGCCGGAACGGATCCGCAGATCGGACCACCGGCAGTTGCTCCACCCGCGAACTCGCCACCAGGATATGCCGGGATGTACAAACCTTTTTACGACTCCAGCATCAGGATCACGCTGACGCGAAGCGATTAGCTCGACGTGTTTTGCGTCTTTGAAAACTCTCCGGACATGATAACCGCGCCTGCGGAGCTAACGGCGCGAGTGCGAAGTATTCGTTTTATCACGGAACGATGGGGCTGGTTCGATCCACAGACTCCTGGCTTCCAACCAGGAGCCCAGACGCGAGATTATTATCCTGGCAGATGTATTCGAATAACTCTTCCTCCGGATCCCAGCCCAGGACAAAGCTGCTGGACCAGGCCGCTGTATAGGCGCCCGGGTCGTCGATGGTGATCTGATACTTCATTGTCTTGGAGTCGGTGCGTGTGAAACGTTCGATGGTGTGAAGCTGCGCGGTATGCGGCAGTCCGGACCGATCGAACCAGAAGGCTTCATTGAAACCGCGAGTGTCGACCACCAGCGTGTCGGACTCCCAGTGGCCGACGGAGTGTCCGTAATACGTGGGAACAAAATCCATGGGGTGGGCTTTGACATCCATATAAATGGTTCGGTAGGAATGGGGCCCACCAAGATCCATGATGAAGATGCGGTGAAGGTCGGGCAGATCCACAAACTCGACTCCATAGGGCGTCAGGAATTGGCGCGGTCCACCGGAAGGCTTGCAGCGCGTGTGAGGTTCGAATTGGTTGCCGCGGCGATAGAGATACAATTCCCGGGCCCAGGGTTGGAAGGGCACTTCACGCACCTGGGATCGGTCCGTGGACTGTGCCGCCGCAGCAGGAGTCGTCAGACTATCTGGATTGACGAGGCGTTCGTTAATGCCGCTGAAGGGCAACCACAGGCCAATCTCCCCCGGGTAAGGCCCCAGATTGACTTTTCCATCGGGCCAGCGCGGAGTGGGACGAGCCGGGACGTCCTTGAAGCGTTCTCCAACGACAACGGGCGCCCCGAGCTGGACAATCTGCGCGGAGAGCGCTCCGGGGAATAGCGTGATCCCAGACAGAAGCGATGCTGCAAATCCGATTCGTTTGAACCGCATGGATTTCATGGACGGTAGTCTTTACTTTAGGCGCGGTCATCGAAGGTTTGAATGAATTGGGGGCAAGGGACAACTCCCCTCCTGGAACAGGAGGGGTGGCCCGCAGGGCCGGGGTGGTAGTAAAGTCGAAAAGTTTCCTTTTGAGCGGTCAATAAAAAAGACATGCGCAGAGTTTTTCGATCTCGTTACCACCCTGGCGCTTCGCGCCACCCCTCTGTCCCCTGCCCCCAAATTCAGTCACGCCTTCCGCGCGCGCCTACAGGCGAGTGATCAGTTCCACTGACCTACTGTCTTGCCATCCTCGAATTTCGCACCAACAAAAGCACCGCCTGGAGCGCCGGTCCGCATCGGATTGATTCTCAATGTTGCTTTGGCGCCCACGGGAAACGTTGTCGGACGAACGCCCTGGCGTCCAAGAGAGTTCGGACTGCCCCATTCCAAACTCCATTCGACGGTGCCGCCCTTTCCATTTGGAACCATAACCTGAATCCAGGTGTGCGGATTCTTGAACTGAAATTCCTTGATCGTGCCCGTGATTTCGACAACCTTGCTGGTATCGAACTCCACGCCGGAGTGATGCGCCAGCGCCGTGGGAACGGCATTGGGAATAATGACTGTCAGCGCCGCAACGGCCAACATTGCAATCCCCAGTCTGTTAACAAGCGTCATAACGAGTCCCCTCTTCCGGAATGTTCATGAAGTTTATTTAAGTGGCTTACCATCCGGACCGAGCGTCAGCGTCTCGCCGGTTTTCTCATCGACGGGATTCCGGTTGTTCTCGGCGCAGCCATAGTCATAGAGCCGCGTGCCCGCGGCCATTTTCTGAAACTGTTTGGTGACGACCCATGGCTTCGTGAGCGCCTTTGAATCTTCGATCGTCATTTGAACTTCGATGGTTGTGGCGTTGGTCTTTCGCATCCGTGTTGTGGCATGCGCCTTGTCGCTGAGTATGAGGCCGGTGCGATCGAGAATGCTGTCGCCATCTCGAGAACCCTTAAGAGCGATCGTGGTGAACACGAGTGTGTCCGCTTCCCAGTGGCCAACGGAGTCGCCGGTGTAGGTTTCCCATTGATCTTCGAGATGCTTGCGGCCATCGGTGTAGATCCGCATCACGTTGGGTCCGTTCTCCGCAAGGATCCAGACTTCTTCCGGACGAACGGCAAATTCGTAAGGGTCCGGAAGGTTGAACATGCGCGGAAATCCCGCTGGCACTCCACAGTTGGTGACCACATCGGGAAACCTGGCCTGATCTCGCAGCGCAAGGTTCTTCTGATATTTGGCTTCCCATTCGGCATTGTACGGAGGATGCTCCCGTACGCCCGTCGCAAGGGCTCCTCCCTGACCTGTCTGCGAGGCGCGATCGAAAACCGTACCGCCGGTCATCGACCATGCACCGCTCCAGTCTGGAAGCTTGTCGAAAGGAGTCAAAAAGGCGACCTGCCCATAGCTGAGTCCCAACATCAGCAGAAGACCGGCGCACATTCCCAAAACGGTCCTGAGATTCCTGGTCATTTGCGACGAATTTAGTACGTCCCGCCGGATGAGTAAACAAGTTTCATGATTACGGCTTCACTCCAGAGTCGTCAGGTAGGTGTCGAAACCATCGCGGGCAAGTTGCCTCTGCAGTTCTCTGGCCGCTCTCGTATCCGGAAGACGTCCCACACGTACGTGATATGGCGCCTTGCCGGAAATCTTATCGATAAAGACGGTATCGTATCTGCCCTT
>Ga0134122_10001414_pt1 | contig 17361 bp, 10 predicted proteins | sample KB302_FD_96461 | JGI IMG/M metagenome (GOLD analysis project Ga0134122, IMG submission 96461) | Terrestrial soil microbial communities without Nitrogen fertilizer from Kellogg Biological Station, Michigan, USA - KB3-0-2 | ecosystem: Environmental > Terrestrial > Soil > Unclassified ... | reverse complement strand
TTGATGTTCCCGTCGATGGTGATCCGCTACAACATGGGCTGGTACGAGATGATCCTCATCGACGTGCCGCTCTTCTTCGCCGCCACCTTCTCCTTCTGCAACTTCTACATGGTCTGCCAGCGCGAGCTGCACCGCGACTGGATCACCCGGCTCAAGTACGTGCCGTTCCTGATGTCGGTCGGCATCGGCCTGTCGGTGAACAACACGCGCGCGGTGTTCGAGGCGCTCTTCAACAGCCAGAGCGAGTTCACGCGGACGCCGAAGTACCACATCGAGGGCGACGGCGACGAATGGGTCGGCAAGAAGTACCGCCAGACGGTGGCGGTGCAGCCGCTGTGCGAGCTCGCGCTCGGCCTCTACTTCACCGCCACGGTGTTCTACGCGCTGGCCCAGGGCATTTACGCGACCGTGCCGTTCCTGGTGCTCTTCCAGGTCGGCTTCCTCTACACGGGGCTGCTGTCGATCGTTCAGCAGTACGCCGGGGAAGAAGTCGTCGCGGCCGGCCTGGAGCCTGGCCGCTCCTGAATTAAGAATTACGGGAATCTAGGAATCAGGGAATTCGTGTCCAAGGTCGCGGTAATCCGGGTCACTCCAGCAACCATCCTCGACGACATCGATCGGCTCGTCGATCTCGCCGGTGTGTCAGACGCGCTCGCGCGCGGCAAGACGACGATCCTCAAGGACAACATCTCCTGGCACTTCCCCTTCCCGGCGGCGAACACCACGCCGTGGCAGCTCGAGGGGACGATTCTCGCGCTCGCGCGCCGCGGCTTCACCAACCAGGTCTGCGTCCAGAACAAGACCGTCGTCACCAACGCGTTCAAGGGTGAAGACCTCAACCACTACGTCCCGATCTTCAAGCGCTACGACATACCGGTCCTCTACAACTTCAAGCCCGAGGACATGACGTGGGTGCGCTACGCGCCGAAGGCGCGGATGCGCGTGCTGAACCGGATCTATCCGGAAGGCATCCACGTTCCGGAGTACTTCTTCGGCAAGAACATCGTCCATCTGCCGACGACCAAGTGCCATATCTACACCACCACCACCGGCGCGATGAAGAACGCGTTCGGCGGCCTGCTCAACACCCGCCGGCACTACACGCACTCGTGGATCCACGAGACGCTGGTCGACCTGCTGCACATCCAGAAGGAGATCCACTCGGGACTCTTCGCGATCATGGACGGCACCACCGCCGGCAACGGCCCGGGGCCGCGGACGATGTATCCGGTGGTGAAGAACGTGATGCTGGCATCGGAAGACCAGGTGGCGATCGATGCGGTGGCGGCCAGGATGATGGGGTTCGATCCGCTGTCGATCGACTACATCCGCCTCGCGCACGAGGACAAGCTGGGGATCGGCGATCCCCGCCAGATCGAGATCGTCGGCGACGTCGACGCGGCGAACGAGAACTGGCGCTTCCACGTCGGCAAGAACCTGGTGCGGATCGGCGGCGGCGATTTGATCTGGTTCGGCCCGCTGAAGCGGTTCCAGAAGCTGTTCTTCCACACGCCGCTGGTCAACGGCTTCATCCTCGCCAGCGACGTCTACCACGATTTCTACCGCTGGCCGCTGGTCGATCGCCGCGTGTTCGAGCGCTGGGCCGAGACGACCGAGTGGGGACAGATGTTCCTGCGCTACGCGGAGATGGGGCCGCAGGCGGCGCCTGACGTGCTCGCCCCGCCGACGCGCGAAACGACAGTTCCGCTCTCCTCGCGCATTCACTGACCCGCGCCCGCAGCCTGCCGACGAATTCGCCACCGCGCCGCGGCGAAAACGCGTAAACTCTGCCCGCCCGCGTGCCGGATGCTCGCCCGGTCGTCGAGCGTCGGCCTCGATCAACAGAGGGAGGACGTCATGAACTACGCCCGCGTCGCTGCCGCCGCCGCCGCTGCCTGGATCGTCGACGGCCTCTACGGCTTCGTCGTCTACGGTCAACTGCTCAACGCCGAGTTCGCGAAGTATCCGGGCGTGTTTCGGCCGCTCGAGGCGATGAACGCGAAGATGCCGTTTCTCTTCGCCGGCCTGCTGTTGACGATGCTGGTCGCCAGCTACATCTACGCCAAGGGCTACGAAGGCGGCGCCGGCTTCCCGGAAGGCGCGCGCTTCGGCGCGCTGCTCGGCCTGTTCATCGTCGGCATGAGTCTCGGCAACTACGCGGTGTTCAACATCGGCAGCCAGCTCGCGCTGTCGATGGCGCTTGCCGGGCTCGTCGAGTGGACGCTCGTCGGCGTCGTCATCGGCCTCGTGTATCGCGCCGCGCCGTCGGGCGCGCGCCGCGTCGCGGGAGTATGATCGCAGGGTTATGACGACCACGGCGCAGAAGCCCAAGGCCGGCCTCGAAGATACCGTCGCGACCTCGTCGGCGATTTGCTACCTCGACGGCGATCGCGGCGTCCTCGCCTACTGCGGCTACGACATTCACGACCTGGCGCGGCATGCCACGTTCGAGGAGGTCTGCTTCCTGCTGTGGCACCGGCGGCTGCCGGCGCGCGCCGAACTCGGCGATCTGCAGTCGCAGCTGGTCGCGGCGCGGCCGCTGCCCGAGCCGGTCATCAGGCTGATGCGCGCGCTGCCGCCGGGCAACACGATGGACGCGCTGCGGACGCTCACCTCCGCGCTGAGCCATTACGATCCCGACGCGGAACAGCACAACCCGCAGGCCAACTATGCCAAGGCGGTGCGGCTGACGGCGCAGATCGCGTCGCTGGTCGCGACGATGGGACGCCTCGAAAAAGGCGGCGGACCGATCCAGCCGGATCCGGTGCTGAGCCACGCGGCGAATTTCCTCTACATGCTCACCGGCGAGCGTCCGAGCGCGCTGGCCACGCGCGCCTTCGACGTCGCGCTGATCCTGCACGCCGACCACGAGCTCAACGCCTCGACCTTCGCCGCGCGCGTCGCCGCGGCCACGCTGAGCGACATCCACTCGGCGATCGTCGCCGCGATCGGCGCGCTCAAGGGGCCGCTGCACGGCGGCGCCAACGCCGACGTGATGCGGATGCTGCTGGAAATCGGCGCCGACGCGCCGCTGGAGAAGGCCGAAGAGGTGGTGCGTGCCAAGCTGGGACGCAAGGAGAAGATCCCCGGGTTCGGCCACCGCGTCTATCACACCGAGGATCCGCGGGCGACACACCTGCGCGAGATGTCGCGCGATCTCGGGCAGCGCGCCGGCGAGCCGATCTGGTACGAGATGTCGCAGCGGATCGAGGCGGTGGTCAAATCCGAGAAGAAGCTGAACCCGAATGTCGACTTCTACTCGGCGTCGACCTACCACGCGCTCGGCATCGACATCGATCTGTTCACGCCGATCTTCGCCGTCAGCCGCGTGTCGGGATGGACTGCGCACGTGCTCGAACAGTACGCGAACAACCGCCTGATCCGCCCGCGAGCCGAGTACATCGGACCTGAGTACCCGCAGCGGTATCAACCGTTGGAAGCGCGCTAGGGAAATTGGGAATTAGAAGAATTAGGAATTAGGAATTCGTACCGCTGCTAGACACGTCCGTGGGCTGCCCGAGACCGAGTACGAATTCCTAATTCCCTAATTCCTAATTTTTTCCGCCGCCGCTCTTGACTCCGCGCGGCGGGCGTTCCTATAGTCCGCCATGCCTCGCAAATTCTTCCGGTTCATCCTCGCTGGCATCGCTCTGGCCGCGGTTGCGTTTCCGTCCGCGGCGAGGGCCGACATCACACGATTCGATCTGTCCGGAATCGTCACGGATGGGACGGGCGGCGTCCTGCCCGGCGTGACGGTCTCGTTGAAAAACGCCGACACCGGCTTCACGCGCTCGACGGTGACCGACGACGGCGGCCGCTATTCGTTCAATGCGCTGCCGCCGACCGGCAAGTGGACGCTGACGGCGGAGCTGCCCGGATTCGGGACGCAGCACCGCGAAGGGCTCGAGTTCCAGGCCAACACGCGGCCCGAGATCAACTTTCAGCTCAACGTCGGCGGCGTGCAGGAGTCGATCACCGTCGCCGCGTCGTCGCCGCTGGTTCGGACCCGCGAGAGCGAGCTCTCCGCGATCCTCGACGCCAAGCAGGTCGACGCGCTGCCGACCAACGGTCGCAACTTCCTCTCGCTGCTGCAGACCTCCGGCAGCGTCGTGCCGACCGGCACCGGCAGCAGCGCACTGTCGGTGAACGGGCAGGGGATCCGGATGGCCAATTTCGTCGCCGACGGCGTGTCGATGACCGGCCGCGAAATCAGGACGGTCAACGGCGAGTTCGGCGGCGGCAACGGCCTCTCGCTCGATGTCGTCAAGGAACTGCAGGTGATCACCAACGGGTTCAAGGCGGAAACCGGTCAGACCGGCGCCGGCACGATCAGCGTGGTGACGAAGAGCGGCACCAACACGATGGCCGGCAGCGCCTACGGCTTCTGGCGTCCGAGCGCGATGGTCGCGGCGAACCTCCTGACCGGCGCGAAGACGACTCAGAAGCGGAAGCAGTTCGGCGGCACCATCGGCGGACCGCTGCGCAAGGATGTCATGCACTACTTCGCCAACTACGAGGACACCGACATCGACGACGCGGTGGTGGTGACCTCGGCGCTGGCGCCCGGCACGTTCGCGGCGCCGCAGAAGCAGAAGCAGGGATTCTTCAAGCTCAATAACCGCTTCAGCGATCGGACGTCGTTCGACGCCCGCTACAGCTTCAACCGCAACAAGCAGGAGGCGCAGAGCGTCGGCGGGTTGAACACGTTCGAGCGCCGGTCGAACACCGAAGGGCGGACCGATGCGTTCGTGACCTCGCTGCTCAGCAACTTCGGCTCGAACAAGGTCAACGAGGCGCGCTTCCGCTATACCTTCGACGTCGTCGACTTCTATTCGCCGCTGACGGCGTCGAGCGGCGCGGCGTCGCGGACGCCGGACTTCAGCAGCGCGCCGGTGACGGTGACCTACACCGGCCTCGGCAACCTCGGGACCAATCCGGGCTTTCCTCAGAACCTGGTCGAGAAGCGCGCGCAGTGGGTCGATCACTTCTCGGTGGTCAAGGGGGCGCACCAGTTCAAGACCGGCGTCGACGTCATCGGTTCGTGGCGCTTCGTCACCTTCTTCAACAACTTTCCCGGCACCTACACCTTCGCGCAGGGCGTGAAGACGCCGTTCAACGCCAGCGATCCGGCGACGTTCCCGTTTCAGTACACGCAGAACTTCGGCGGCTCGGGGCTGAACTTCAAGGATGCGATGACCGGCGTGTTCGCGCAGGACGACTGGGAAATACGGCGCGGGTTGACGCTGAACGTCGGCGTCCGCTGGGACCGCGATTCGCTCTTCCAGGGGGACAACGACAACATCGCGCCGCGCGCCGGCTTCGCGTGGAACGTCGGCGGCAGCGCCCGCACCGTCGTCCGCGGCAACACCGGCCTCTTCTACGACACGCTCGAATCGTCGGCAATCAACCGCGAGTCGAACACCGGCCCGGTCGGCCAGACGACAATCGATCTGCGCCAGGGCGATCCGCTGTTCCCGACCTTTCCAAACCGCTTCAGCGCGTTCCCGAGCGGCAGCAGCACCGTCGCGCGTGCGACGGTCTACGTGCCGATCTTCGAGGGGGCCGATTTCCCCGGCAGCATCGGCGGCGAGTTCCAGCGATCGGCGCCGTACTTCTTCAACACCAACGTCGGCGTCCAGCACGAGATCGGCCGCGACTGGGCGGTGTCGGCCGATTACGCGCGCGTCTACGGCTACGACCTGCTGGTGACGTGGGATGTCAACGCGCCGCCGTTCTTTGCGCTGGGGCCCGGGCAGACTCGAACGGCGGCGCAGGCGAACGCGCTGCGGCCGCTCGGCGTGCCGAACCGCACCGGCGGCAGCTACGGCATCCCGTTCACCGGGTTCCGCAGCCTGTATCTGCAATTCAACGGCGGCCACACCGAGTACAACGCGCTGAAGCTCGGCGTCACCAAGCGGCTGTCGAACCGCTACGCGGCGCAGGTGAACTACACCTTTGGCCGCGCGCGCGGCGACGTCGACAACTTCCGGTTGAACAACTCGTTCGTGCCGGGGTTGACCGCACTCGACGGCGACCGCGGCTACCAGTGGGGACCGAGCGACACCGATGCGCCGCACGTCTTCGTCGCCAGCGGCACGTATGAGGCGCCGCTGGGCATTCGGGTCGGCGGCGTGTTGTTCGCGCGTTCAGGGTTCCCCTACACCGGCGTCGTCGGCCTCGACGCGGACGGCGACGGCTTCAGCCCCCCGCCGCCCGGCAACGCGGTCGCGAGCAGCTTCAGCGATCGGCCGGTGAGCCTGAGCCGCAATTCTTTCAGGCTGCCCGCGACGGTGACGCTCGATGCGAGCGTCGCCTACGAACTGAAGCTGGTGGGCGCGCAGCGGCTCGAGTTCCGCCTCGACGCGTTCAATCTCCTCAATCGCAGGAACATCGCGGCCCTGAACAACATCATCGGGTTGAACCCGTCCGCGCCGCCGGCCACATTCGGAACTGTCACCGCGGTGCGCGACCAGCGACAGGGACAGGTCGCGGTGCGGTATCGCTTCTGAGAGGTCCTCGCGAGGGGCGCGCTGCTTCGCGTCGCGCCCCTCGCTCGGTCGGGTCGGGTGGGTCGGGTGGGTTGGTTGGGTTCGAGTGTATGGGTGGACGTTGCGCTGAGGGCTATCCCCGCGACCCACCGGCCGCGGCGAGCGTGAGGGCCGGGTGCGTCAGCGCCGGCCCGCATCGAGCCGCCGGAGCGCTTCGCGCGCGGCGGCGACTTGCGCCGCGTACTCCTGCGGCGCCACGGCGATGAAGCGCGTATAGTCCCGCCGCGCGTCGTCGACCCTGCCAAGGTCGAGCGCGGCGCGCGCCGCGCCGAAGAGCGCCTCCGCATAATCGGCGCGCGCCGCCAGCGCCTTCTTGTAGGCGTCGAGCGCCTGTTCCGGCTGCGCCGCGCGGAGGTAGGCGGTGCCCAGCTCGTACAGCGCTTCAGGATAGGCGGGACGCCGCGCGATCGCTTCCTGTAAATGCGATTGCGCGGCGGCGTCGTTGCCGGCGCGGCGCTCGACCAGCGCCAGGTTGTAGTGCAGCTCGGCGCGCGCCGGGTCGGCGGCGATGCCGCTGGTGAAGGCGCGGCGCGCGGCGTCGACGTCGCCGCGGCGGGACTCGATCGTGCCGAGCCGGTTCCATGCGTCGGCGTCGCCGCCGGTCAGCTGCACCGCCTGCTTCAGCGCATCGCGCGCCTCATCGAGCCGCCCCTCGCGCTCGGCGATCGCCGCGAGGTTGACGAAGACGTCGGGGTGCCGGAAGCGCGCGGCAATCGCGCGCGTATACCCCTCGCGCGCCTCGCGCAGCCGTCCCGCCTCGAAGTGGATGTCGGCCAGATATTTCATCGCCAGGCCGTTGCCCGGGTCGAGCCGGAGCGCGCGCCCGAACGCCTGCTGCGCGCCCTGGGGATCGCGGCGCAGCCGATCGAGGCCATCTTCGATCTCGTCCCACACCTCGAGCCGATCCTTCGGGTCGATGGCGCGGCTGCCGGGCGTGGCGATCGTCGATCCCGACACGTAGCCCAGGCTGCGCAGCCGCTCGGCCGCATCGCCGCCGGCAGGCCGCGCACCGGTCATGGCGACGTCGGCCCGCGGCAGCTCGCGCTGCAGCCCGGCGGCGAGCCCGGCGCGATCGTTCACCAGGTTCTTGACCTCGTGGGGATCGATCTCGAGATCGTACAGCTCGGGGTGCGGCGCCTCCACGAACTTCCAGCGCGCCGTCCGCACCGCGCGCAGCGGGCTCCACCCGAGCAGAAGGTTCTGGTAGTACGACTCCGCGTAGGCCGGCCGATCGGGATCGCCTGCACTGCCGCCGCCGATGAGCGGCATCAGGTCCTGGCCGTCGGCCGCTTCGAGGTCGGCGCCGGCGATGGCCGCGATCGTCGGCGCGAGATCGGCCGCCTCGACCGGCACGGCGACAACGCGCGAAGCGGTCTCGCCGGCCAGCTTGACGAGGAGGGGGACGCGCACCGTCGCGTCGTAGAGAAACGTGCCGTGCGTCCGCTCGCCGTGCTCGCCGAGCGATTCACCGTGATCGGCAACGACGATGATCGCGGCGGAGGTGAAGAGATTGGCGCGCTGCAGCTGATCGAACAGCCGGCCGATCGCCGCGTCGACGTAGGCGACCTCGCCGTCGTAGGGCGCGTCCGCGTGCGACTGGTCGAATGGCGGTGGCGGCGTGTACGGCGAGTGCGGGTCGAACAGGTGCAGCCAGGCAAAAAATGGCTGCGAGCGATGGTCGCCGATCCAGGCCGCGGCCGAGCGCACCACCTCGTCCGCGGGACGCTCCACCGCGCCTGCGGCGCGAAGAAAATCGTCGTCGTAGCGATCGAACCCGCGCGCGAGCCCCGACGATGATTGCAGCGGCGCACCGCCGATGAACGCGCCGGTCGCATAGCCGCGGTTCCGCAGCGCCTCGGCGAGCGTCGGCACGCCCGATGCCAGGCGGCCGCCGTCGTTCGTGCGGATCCCATGCTTCGCCGGATGCAGCCCCGTCAGCAGCGTCGCGTGCGCGGGCAGCGTCAGCGGCACCTGTGTCACCGCCGCGGTGAAACGGACCGCGTTCTGTGCCAGCCGATCCAGGACGGGCGTCAGGCGCTGGCGCGACCCGTACGCGCCCAGGCGGTCGGCGCGCAGCGTGTCGATGGTGACGAGGATAACAGGGGCCCGGTTGTCCGGCGGAGGCGCGGCGGCGCGCCGGCCGGAGCGGCACCCGGCGAGGTGCGCGACGACCAGCGCCGCGAGCACAGCCGTGCAGGCACGCGCGTGCACGCGCGAAGCAGCCATTGCGGTATTCTCCCGTAGTCTCCGCGGCAGGCGAACCGCAAGCGGTCCGCCTGCGCGGACACTAAGTCTATCCAACGTCCTGACAGGAGCAGCACCATGAGACGGTTGTTCACGCTGGCGTTGGTGGTGGTTGGCGCAGCCGCGTTCCCGCTCGCGCAGGGCGGCAACGTGCTCGTCATCCGCAACGTCACGCTCGTCGACGGCACCGGCCGCCCGCCGGTCGCCAACGCCACGGTAGTCATCGAGGGGAGCACGATCAAGGACGCCGGCGCGTACGCACAGGCGCCGGCCGGCGCACGCACGATTGACGGCGCTGGAAAATTCCTGATCCCCGGTCTCATCGACGCGCACATCCACCTGCGCGGCGGTCGCGGCCAGACAGCCGCGGCGGATCAGGAGCGCGAAGGAATCCGCGCGCTGCAGAGCTATCTCTATGCCGGCGTCACGACCGTCTTCGACGCGGGCAACCGGCCGGAGTTCATCACCGGCCTGCGCGCGAAGGAACGAAGCGGTGCGATTGTCAGCCCGCGCATCTTCGCCACCGGCGGCACGGTGGCCAGCCCGAACGGCCACGGCGGGCCGTACAACGTCGAAGCCTGGCCGGCCGATCGGCGCCTGCTCGACGAGCACCTGGCGACCAAACCCGATCTCGCCAAGATCGGCCAGGACGAGCACGGCTGGGGGACGCGGCCGCAGATCCGCCAGCTGCCCGAGGATCTGCTCGAGAAGATCATCCGCTACTACCACTCGAAGGGGGTGCGGATCATCATCCACGTGTCGAACGAGCACAACGCGATCGAGGCGATCTACGCCGGCGCCGACACGCTGGCGCATCCGATCATCCAGGCGCCGATGAGCGAGGAGTACGTGCGGATGATGTCGGTGAAGCACGTGCCGACGATCTCGACGCTGACGATCGGCGAGAACTACAGCCGGCTCGCCGAGCATCCCGAGTATCTCGATCAGCCGCTCTATCGCGACACGCTCGAGGCGGCGGAGCGCCAGATGCTCAAGACCGAGGAGTCGGCGAAACAGAAAGAGAACCGCTGGGCGGCGTGGATGAAAGTGATGACCCCGGTGGCGCAGGACAACATGAAGCGGCTCAACGACGTCGGCAAGGACATCGTCGCCGCTGGCACCGATCAGACCTCCGGCCCGGCGCTGCACCGCGAGCTGGAGCTGCTCGTCGGCGGCGGAATCAGCCCGGCCGACACCATCGTCATCGCCACGCGCAATGCTGCACGCGCGCTCGGCAAGCTCGACGAGCTCGGGACGATCGAGGCCGGCAAGCTGGCGGATATGGTGCTGCTCAAGGCGGACCCGACGCGCAACATCGACAACGCGAAGCAGGTCGACACGGTGATTAAGAACGGCCAGGTGATCGATCGCGCCAAGCTCGATCTGCCGGTCAATCGACGGACGAGCTCACAGTAGCGCAGCCTTCGCCTGTGACGACGCGTAGCGCAGCCCTTCAGGGCTGCTTGCAGGAAGATTCGATGCGCGCATTTCTGACAGCCGTCGCCATCGTCGCCTCGACCGCCACGCCTGCCTGGCGCGCGCACGCGCAGCGGCCGCCGGTTGTCACCCCCGAAGATCTCCTGCAAGTACGTTCGTTCGCCGGCGGGCAACCGATCGCGGTGTCGCCGACCGGCCGATGGATCGCCTACGTTCTCACCGATCAAGACGATGAGTGGAACGTGCAGGAGCCACGGCCGACGGGACACGTCGTCATCCAGGCGTTGAACGGCGGGCGCGCAGGCGCGCCGCGGGCGCTGACCTCGGGTCCCGTCCACGGTTCGTTTCCCGTCTGGTCGCCTGACGGCCGGCGCCTCGCATTCATCCGCGAAGAGCAAGGCCGCGGGCAGGCGGTGGTGTGGGACGCCGAGCGCGACGAGGCGAAGCCGATCGGTGATGCGTTCGCGGCGCGCATCTACCTGGCGCCGCAGTGGGATGCCGCCGGCGCGACGCTCGTCGTCGCGGCGGCAATGCCGGGGGAGGCGGCACACCCGTATCGGGTGCGATCGGTGAAGAGCACGGACGAGCGCATCCCGGGCGACCAGTTCTTCACCGACGAGCGCAAGGCGACGCTCACCGCGATCGACGTCGCGAGCGGCGCCTCCACAGCGCTGACCGCGGCGCCGGTCGTCCTGCGTTCGTTCCGGCTGTCGCCAACCGGCCGGCACCTGCTGTATGTCGCTCCCGTACCCGAGACGCTCGGCGTCATCGGCAAAGAGCAGAACGATGCCTTCATCCTGCCAACCGAGCTGCGCCCGGGCGCGCGACCGGCACCGGCGGTGAAGATGAACGAGCGGGGCAGGTTCACCTGGTCTCCAGACGGCGCGCAGATCCTGTTCGTGAAGAACGCTCGGCTGATGGCGCTCGCGAACGACGGCCGCGGCGAGGCGAAGCCATGGCGCGACGAGATGCGGCTGGCCGTGACCGAGCCAGTCTGGTCGCCAGACGGCAAGCGCTTCGCGGCGCTGGTCGCCGATCCTTCGGTGACCGATCCCGAGCTCGAGGCGGTCGCGCCTGGCATGTACACGACGGCGCAGCCGTTCATGGACCTCTACCTGGTGCAGTCGGACGGCTCGTCGAGAAATTTGACCAGCGGGTTCGAGGACCAGGTGAGCGATCCGGTGTGGAGCCCGGATGGCGGCTCTCTGTATTTCCGGGCGATTGACAACGCGACCTACGACGAGACCCTCTATCGTTACCAGGCCGCAACGCAGAAGCTCGAGCCTATCGCCCGCGGCAAGGAATCGTACGGCCGGCCCGCCGCAGTGCCGGGTGGACTCGTGTCGGCGATCGAGGACGCCGTGCACTCGTCCGACCTGTGGATCATCGCCGGAGGCAACCAGCGGACGCGCATCACCGACCTCAACCCGCAGCTCGCGCGCTTCTCATTCAGCCGGCCGGAGCTCTTCTCGTACGACAACGCCGATGGCGAGCGCCTACGCGCATTGCTGTACAAGCCTGCCGGCCTCGGGCCGAGCGGTAAGGCGCCGGTCATCACCTGGGTCTACGAGAAGATGACGCCGGCGATTCACCGCTTCGACGCGCGCAGCCAGATGTTCATCAGCCACGGCTACGCGATGCTGATGCCGAACGTGAAGGTGAAGGTAGGCCAGACGGCGGACTCGTTCGAGAAATGCGTCATCCCCGCGGTCAACGCCGTGCGGCAGATGGGATTCTCGAACGGGAAGTTCGGCATCTGGGGCCACAGCTTCGGCGCCTATGCGGTGTCGAACCTGATCACCCGCACCGGCATCTTCGCCGCCGCCGTATCCGGCGCGACGCCGCCGGAGCTGTTCCGCAACTGGGCGAGCGGCCGCGATCGCGACTCGCGCAACATCGAGACCGGCCAGGCGCGGATGGGCGGCTCGCCGTTCGAGGTGCCCGAACGCTACCTGTCGCAGTCGGCGTTCTTTCACCTCGACAAGGTCACGACGCCGGTGCTGATCCTGCACGGCGAGAAAGACCTGACGATTCTCTTCGGCGAAGGCGAGATGATGTTCTACGCGCTGCGCCAGCTGGGGAAGACGGCGGAGTTCGTCTCCTACGCGAACGGCGATCACAGCCTGTCGCGCCACTCGCGCGCCGATGCGCTCGACGTGAACCGCCGCATCCTCGAGTGGTTCGGCCGCTATCTCGAGCCTGCGGGGTCGTAAGGACATAGGTCGTGTCCGGCTTTAGCCGGACTTTTTCATAGTGTCCGGCTGCAGCCGGACCGTGTGCGGAGGGTGCCGTGCGGCAGTTGAAGCTTGGACTGGCGGCGCTGGCGTTCGCGGTGCTGGGCATCGTCGCTGATGCAGGCATCGCCGGCCAAACGCGGATCACCGAACCCGAGAAGAGCAACATGGCGCTGGTCGGCGCCCACGACCTGCAGGGGCGGACCGCCTATCAGCCGCTCGTCCACAAGCAGGGCGAGCGGTGGATCGCGTACATCGGGCACCACGGCGCGTATCTGCCCAACCAGCTGACAGGAAAGCAGGAGCACAACGGCACGTCGATTCTCGACGTGACCAACCCGCGGCAGCCGAAGCTGCTCGCACACATTCCCGGCGAGGCGGGCATCGCCGAAACCGGCGGCGCGCAGATGGTCCGCGTCTGCGACGGCAGCACGCTGCCGCGCGCCGACCGCAGCAAGGTCTACCTGCTGCGGACCTTCGGCAACAGCGCGCACGAAATCTGGGACGTCACCAACCCGGCGGCGCCGGCCCGCGTCACCGTGATCGTCGGCGGCTTGGGCGGCACGCACAAGAACTGGTGGGAGTGCGACAGCGGCATCGCCTACCTGGTTTCCGGCGCGCCCGGCTGGCGCACGCGCCGGATGGCGCTGATCTACGACCTGAGCGATCCGGCGAAGCCCGTGTTCATCCGCGCGTTCGGCCTGCCGGGCCAGGAGCCTGGCGCAACCGGCCCGGTGCCGACCGAGCTGCACGGTCCGATCTCCACCGGCCCCGCCGGCAACCGTGTGTATTTCGGCTACGGCACCAACAAGGACGGCCTCGTGCAGATCGTCGATCGGCAGAAGCTCCTCAACGGGCCAAAGGAACCGACGCGCGAGAACCTGCTGTATCCACAGGTCGGCCGGCTCGATCTGCCGTCGAACGTCGGCGCTCACACCGCGTTCCCGATGCTCGGCGTCGAGCTCGCCGAGTTCGCCAACGACAAGGAAGGCCGGCGGCGAGACTTCCTCGTCGTCACCAACGAGTCGATCTCGAACGAATGCCTCGAGGCGAGGCAGATGGTGTGGATCGCCGACATCACGACCGAATCGAAGCCGTTCGGCGTGTCCAACTGGACCGTCCCCGAGAAGAGCGGCAACTTCTGCGGCCGCGGCGGGCGGTTCGGCACCCACTCGTCGAACGAGAACTTCACGCCGATCTATTACAAGCGGGTGATGTTCTTCGCGCACTTCAACGCCGGGGTGCGCGCCGTCGACGTCCGCGATCCGTTCGCGCCGAAAGAGATCGCCTATTACATTCCGGGGACCACCGAGCTCACCGACAAGCGCTGCGTCGGCGCCGGCGCGAGCGAGCGCTGCAAGATCGCGATCCAGACCAACAACGTCGACGTGGACGATCGCGGCTACATCTACATCGCCGACCGCGCCAACACCGGACTGCACATCCTCGAGCTCACGGGGCCGGCCAGAGCGATTGCCAACTGGCCGCCACAGCCATCGTCGGGCGCGAGCGGGGCGCCCTCGCTCGGGCGATAACGAACGCGCCCGTGCTGATCGTCGTCAGCCGGAGCGCAGATGATGCGGCGAGCCGCCGGTTGCGCGATCGTGGCGCTCGGCGTGGGTCTGTCGGCCTGCGCCACGCACGCCCCAGCGCCAGCGAAGCCCGTGGGATCGACCGGCGTGCTCGAGGCGAGGGAGGGCCTGGCCTCCTATTACGGCACGGAGTTCCACGGCAAGCTCACCGCGAGCGGCGCGCGATTCAACATGAACGCGCTGGTGGCCGCTCATCCCAGCTATCCGTTCGGCACGCTGGTTCGCGTCACCAACCTCGCCAACGGCCGTTCGACGAGGGTCCGGATCGTGGATCGCGGCCCCGGGCCGCGCCAGCGAGCCGAGGGCGTCGTCATCGATGTGTCGCGGAAAGCCGCTGAGACGCTCGGCTTCATTCAGCAGGGGCAGGCGCGAGTCCGCCTGGATGTGCTGCGCTGGGGAAACCGCTGAACGCGTTTCAAAATTACGCGCCGCTGTCGTAGCGCAGGCCTTCAGGCCTGCCGACCAGCGGCGCGGGCAGCCCTGCCCGCCGTCGCCAAGGCTATGGCGGGTCCGCCGTAGCTTCAGCGAAGGCGGAAAGGGCTGCGCTACATTGAATTTTGAAACGCACTCTTAGAGGCGTTCCGCGGACCGGAGTACATGGCCGCCTGTGCGCGTCAGCCACAGGCTGCCGATGAGCGTGATCAACGCGCATCCCACCATCACCAGCGCCGGGGCGGTGTTCATGCCGGTCGACCGGATCAGGCTGGTCGCCACCAGCGGCGCCGTGCCGCTGAACGCGGTGAAGGCGACGTTGAACCCGAGCGCGACGCCGCTGAAGCGGACGCGGGTCGGGAAGAGATCGGTCAGGAGCACCGCGAACGAGCCGTTGACCAGCGCGGCGACGGCGCCCCCCGTCACCAGCAGCAGCGTCGGGCTGGCCGCCCGCGACGCGAGCGCGCTGTAGAACGGAAACGCGAGCAGCAGCAGCGCCAGCGCACCGGTGCGCAGCAGAATGCGCGGCGGCACGCGCTCCGCGACGCCGCCGACGGCCAGGATGCCAAGGGCGTGGACGATGACGCCCACAGTCTGCGAGACGGCGGCCTGGCGCGGGCTGTAGCCGAGCACGCCCGACATGTACGCGGCGGTGTGCGCGAAATAGAGACCGGTGAATCCCGCCGTCGCCGCGAGGCTCGCGACGCCGACGACGACCGACGAGAGGTGCGTGCGCAGCAGCTCGCCGAACGGCCGACGCGACGCCAGCGCCTTCATCCGTGCGAACTCCGGCGACTCTTCGAGCGAGCGCCGCAGCGCGAAACTCAACAGGCCGCCGAGCCCGCCGATGACGAACGCGATTCGCCACCCGATCGACGGCACCAGCGCGGGCGGCAGCCAGGTGCGCACGGCCAGGCTCACGCCGGTGGCAGCCGCGACGCCCATCGTCACGCACGAGAACACCACCGTGCAGACGAACGGCGCCTGCCGCGGGGCGGTCTCGACCACGTAGGTCAGCGCGCCAGGCAGCTCGCCGCCGAGACAGAAGCCCTGCACCAGCCGCAGCGCGACCATCAGCGCGCTGGCCGCTGCGCCCCAGACGGCGAAGGTCGGCACCAGCCCCATGCCGAGGGTGGCGCCCGACATCACGAAGATCGAGATCAGGAACACGCGGCGGCGTCCGAACCGATCGCCGAAATGGCTGAGGACGATGCCGCCGATCGGCCGGGCGAGGTAGCCGGCGGCGAACGCGGCAAACGACACCATCAGCGAGACGAGCGGCGTCGGGTTGGGGAAGATCGCGTCGGCGATGTCCTTGGCGAAGATGCCGAAGATGACGAAGTCGTAGAACTCCAGCGTGCCGCCGAGGCTGGCGAGCAGCACGATGCGCCAGCCGGCGGCGCTGATCCGGTTCGAGTCGGGTGAGGCGGTCGTCTGAGGCACGGCAGATATAATAGGAAATTCGGCGCACGACCTCATGGATCCCAGTCACATCCGAAACTTCTCCGTCATCGCGCACATCGACCACGGCAAGTCGACGCTCGCCGACCGCTTCCTCGAGCTCACCGGCGCGCTGCAGGCGCGGGAGATGGAAGCGCAGGTGCTCGACGCCATGGATCTGGAGCGCGAGCGCGGCATCACCATCAAGGCGCACCCGGTCCGGCTGAACTACAGCGCCGCCAACGGCGAGAAATACGTCCTCAACCTCATCGACACGCCCGGCCACGTCGATTTCTCCTACGAGGTCACGCGGTCGCTGGCGGCGTGCGAGGGGGCGCTGCTGCTGGTCGACGCCTCGCAGGGGGTCGAGGCGCAGACGCTGGCCAACGCCTACCTCGCGGTCGACAACAACCTCGAAATCATCCCGGTGATCAACAAGATCGACCTGCCCAGCGCGCAGCCCGAGGAGGCGCGGCGCCAGATCACCGACATCATCGGCCTCGACGGCGATCACGCGATCCTCGCCAGCGCCAAAGTGGGCACCGGCGTCGTCGACGTGCTCGAGGCGATCGTCCACCGGCTGCCGCCGCCGGCCGGCGATACCGAGGCGCCGCTGAAAGCGCTGATCTTCGACTCCTGGTACGACGCCTACCGGGGCGTCGTGATCGTGGTGCGCGTGATCGACGGCGTGCTGCGGCCGGGGATGAAGATCCGGCTGATGGCCGAGGGGCAGGATTACGAGTCGCTGCAGGTCGGCACCTTCGCGCCGAAGGCGACGCCGGCCGACGAGCTCGCCGTCGGCGAGGTCGGCTTTCTCGTCGCCAACATCAAGAAGATCAGCGACGCCAAGATCGGCGACACCATCACCGAGAGCACCCGCCCCGCGCTCGAGCCGTTTCCCGGCTTCAAGCCGCTGAAGCCGATGGTGTTTGCCGGCTTCTACCCGGTCGAAGGGCACCAGTATCCGGAGTTGCGTGACGCGCTCGAAAAACTGCGGCTGAACGACGCCTCGTTCTTCTACGAGCCGGAAACCTCGGCGGCGCTCGGCTTCGGCTTCCGCTGCGGCTTCCTCGGTCTGCTGCACATGGAGATCGTCCAGGAGCGGCTCGAGCGCGAGTTCGACATGGACCTGGTGACGACGGCGCCGGGCGTGCTTTACCGCGTCACCACCACCGACGGCACCGTGCAGGAGATCGACAGCCCGGCGAAACTGCCCGACGCCGGTTTGATCAAGATGATCGAGGAGCCGGTGATCACGGCGATGATCCTGACGCCGGCCGAGCACGTCGGCGGCATTCTCCAGCTCTGCCAGGACAAGCGCGGTGTCCAGAAGACGCTGGAGTACCTGGCCTCCGATCGCGTGCTCATCACCTACGAGCTGCCGTTCAACGAGGTGGTGCTCGACTTCTACGACAAGCTGAAGACCATCTCCCG
>Ga0134122_10001413_pt1 | contig 17378 bp, 15 predicted proteins | sample KB302_FD_96461 | JGI IMG/M metagenome (GOLD analysis project Ga0134122, IMG submission 96461) | Terrestrial soil microbial communities without Nitrogen fertilizer from Kellogg Biological Station, Michigan, USA - KB3-0-2 | ecosystem: Environmental > Terrestrial > Soil > Unclassified ... | reverse complement strand
CGTCCGGGCACGACTGGTGCTGATGGTAGGCGCCGCCGCCGAAATAGAGATCGACGTCGCCGGTCATCGCGCCGATACCGGCCGTGTGCGCCGAATCGACGTTGTTGCTGCAGACGCCGTGGCTCGCGTGGTTGTTGCACTCGAGCCCCCACCAGGGGTCCATCCACCGGTACCCGCTGTAGACCGACAAGGCGCAGGTGCAGGTCTGGCTCTTGGAGAGCGCCGGCCTCCCGATCCTGTTGGCGGGCGGGGGCGTCTCGCGCCGGCCGCTACGGAACTCTCGCGTCGATACTCCGGCGGCCTGACGGAATCGCCGCTCCACGTCGGCGAGCTCCGCTTTCGTCGCGCGGCAGTCCCCGGCCTCGAGGAGGCCCAGGCTGCACTTGTCCGTGCCGATCTCCAGATGCGCGGCCTGCATGAGGAGATCCGTCAGCTCCCCGGCCGAGGCTTTCACTCCCAGCGTGCGGATGCGCTCTTTCACCTCGACGAGGACGTCCTCGCGCTGCCGTAGCGCCAGCGCCAGCTCCCGGCGCGGGATCGAATCGGCGAGCGCCCGCGCCTGTGAGTCAGTCCTCGCCGCCACTCCGCCGCTCCGAGGCTCCTCCCCGAAGCCGCGGGATGCCGTCAACAGCATTCCCAAGGCCAGCATGCTGCATAGGGTCTTGCGTCCCCGATCCATGGGTTGCCTCCCCCCGGTGTGGGGCCTTGCGCCGTCCATTCGGCGGCGGCCCGTGGTACCAGGCCCTGCTTCGATACCTGTTTTATGCAAGGCGCGTGCGGGCCGGGCGACCACCGGCACGCCTTGACAAGAGTCAACCCATGGAAGATGGTTTTCCCACGATCACGACGGCATAAAAGGAAGGGAGATCAGAATGCACAAGAGGCTCTGGCTGCTCGCGGGTCTGACACCGGCCTTGCTTTCTTTTCAAGGGTCTACGCAGGCCTCCGAAGACGTCACCGCAGTGCTCCGCCGGCAGACCCAGGAGATGGTCGACGCCGTCTCGGCCGGGTCAGCCACCGTCTGGGAGCGCTACCTGGATGAGAAAGCCACCTACACCGCCGAGGACGGCACCGTGTCATCCAAGGCGGAGATGGTAGGGCAGATCAAACCCTTGCCGGAGGGCGTCTCGGGCACCCTCGAAGTGATCGACTTCAAGGTTACCGTTCACGGTCCGGTTGCCGTCACCAACTACGTGAGCGACGAGCACGAGGACTACCACGGGCACAAGCTCCATTGCCAATACCGGTCGACCGACACCTGGCTGCAGACTCCCGCCGGCTGGCGCTTGATCGCCGCTCAGGTCCTCCCCCTGCGCACAGACCCGCCGGCCATTCAACTTACTCCGCCCCAGATGGAGCAGTACGTCGGACGCTATGCCCTCACGCCCACGATCCTCTATGAGATCCGCCGCAAGGACGACGGGCTGGAGGGGCAGCAGACCGCACGCAAGGCGGAGCCGTTGCGGGCGGAGGTGCCGGACGTGCTCTTCGTCCCCGGGAAGCCCCGGTATCGAAAGGTTTTTCTGCGGAACCCTCAGGGGCGCATCACGGGCTTCGCGGAGCGTCGCGAGGCTTGGGACCTCAACTGGACCCGGCAGCCCTGAAGGTCGCCGCAATCCGTCAGCCCTTCACCCTGCGGAGGTCCATCTCGAAGAATTGCTGCGGTTTGCCTTCCCGCTCGACTGTCCCGATCTCGTGCCAGCGGTCGCCTTCGATCCGGATCGTGAAGCGGATGCGGCCGTTGGGGCCGGGGATCTCCCACACCAGGGCACCGTTCTCCAGGGAGACGGCGAAATCGCCCCCGCGGCCGGTCGCGAGGTGAGTGCTGAAGCGGTAGCCCTTGGTCTCGTCGTCCCAGGAGAGCACTCCGAACGCGTGGTGGACGACCCGGCTGCGGTCCGGCGTCCAGTGCAGGCCCTCGACCAAGACCACCCGGCCGTCGAGCCGGGTCTCCACCGTCTCCTGCCCCACGAAGCGCTGCGTCTCGCCAGCGCCCTGCTTCATCCATCCGCCGCCTTCCCAGTGCCCCGGCAGAAGGGGCAGGGCCCGCATCGCAGCCAGCCCGGGATCGGCCGCGGCCGGCGGCTCAGCGGCACCGGGGCTCGCACTGCACGGGGCTAAGGCCGTCAAAGTCAGGAACGTCCAAACCGAAATCGATCGCCGCATGATCTTTCCTCTCTGAAGGACGAGGGCGCTTTCTCCCCGCCGGAAGGCAGCTTAGACGGCCGGCCGCGGCCTTGTCTTGATGAAAACGGTCAGCGAAGCAGGCTCCCCGAAAAACCGGTCACTCGACCAGTCGGTGGTCGATGCGCCGCACGTGCTGCTCGAAGCCGCCGGGGGTGGTACCGAGGAGGCTGCGGAACTCGCGTACCAGGTGAGCCTGGTCGGCGTAGCCACCGTCGCCCGCTACCTCGATCCAGGGTTGCTCGCTTAGAACAGCCGCCGCGGCCGCGGCCCGCAGCCGGCGCACCCGGGAGAGCTCCTTGGGCGAGAGCCCGACCGCGGTCTGGAAGTGACGGCGCAACTGGCGGGGGGAGAGGGCCACCTCGCCGGCCAGCGCGGCGATGGCGACCGTGCCATGGGCGCGGACGATCCGCTCGACCGCTGCGATCACCGCGGCGTCGAGCGGCGCGGCCCGTGGCACCAACTCACGCAAAGCCAGGGTGGCTCGGTGGAGAACCCGCGCGTCGTCCTCCCCGTCCGCCGCCGGGCTCCAACCGCGGCACCAGGCCGGGTCGAGCCAGAGCTCGGCCGGCCCGTGCGCGTCGCGCAACGAGCCGGCCGGTAGGTGGAAGAGCGCCGCCGCGGCCCCCGGCAGCACCTGGATCCCCCAGTAGGCATCGCCACCGCGGACAGTGATGACCAGGGGCGCCGCCCGCGGTCCGGTGAGCATCAGCGGGCCAGCGCGGCCCACCGACAGCAGCAGCCCTCCCGTCAACGGGATACGGTGCTCGATCTCGCCGGCGCCGGGGCGCACCCGGAAGCACCAGAGGACTGCGATCCACGGTGCGAGATCCGCCGGCGGCGGGATTTCGACATAGCTCATCGGCGAAGCAAGGTCAGGAATCATGCGGCAAGCCCGGCCGCGGCTACTGGCGGCTGACCACCAGAATCATAAAGGTATCGGGCAGGATCGTCGGCCGCGGATGGGGCTGCTCCACTGTAGGAGCGGGCGCTGGACCGAACTGGGCGGTGGACAGAAAGACCGAATGCGTCTTCTCGTCCAGCGCCAGAGTCCGCGCTCCCTTTCGCGTGGGGACGTCCTCGACGACGCTGAAGCGGTCGGGCGTCTCCTCGCGGATCACCGTCAACGTACCGTCCCCACCGTTCGAGGTGAAGCCGAGCCCCGTTCCGGGATCGAAGGCGCTGCCGTCCACCCCTTCACCGACCGGCAGGGTAGTGATCAACTTGCCGCCTTCAGTGTCGACGACGGCCGCCAGCTTGTTGCTGCACCCGATCAGCAGCCGGTGATGCTCGCGATCGATCGCCATGCCGGTCGGCTCTTCGCAAGGCTTGAGCGGCCAGTGCGCCTTGACAGTCAGGTCCTTCGCGCCAATCGCGACGACCTCGCCGCGGTCCTCGATGTTGACGAAGACGCGCCCCTTGAGGTCCGTGGTGGCGAACTCGGGCTTGCCCCCGAGCTCGATCGTACCCACGACCTTCCCGGTCTTCGCTTCCAGGACCGTGGCGTTGTGAGACCGCCCGTTGAAGGCGAAAACTTGCGAAGAGACGGGGTCGTACAGGATGGCGTCGGGGTTCTCGCCCGTCACCTTGACCTCGCCCAGGGTGGCGAGCGTCTTGAGATCGAAGATCGTCACCGTCGAGCTGCGGCCGTTACTGATGAATCCGCGGCCGAGGTCGCCGGCGAGAGCGATGCCGTGGACTCCCGAAAGGTTCTGCACGTCTCCCACCGTCTTGCTGGTGTCGACATCGACCACCGTGACCTTCGTCGAGTGCGAGACGTAGAGCCGGCGCGCCGCGGCGTCCACAGTCAGGTAGTCCCAGCCCCCCTCTCCGCCGAGCTGAATCTCCTTGGTGACGTGATAGCCCGCCTTCGCCGGCGCGGCGGCGTGCAGGGGGACGGATGAAGCGAGCGCGAGGCACGCGACGATGCTGACGAGAGCCACAGGCCTGTACATGAGTACCCTCCGTAAGTTCTAAGGAACATCTTTGTTTTCCTCCCGCCGCAGCGCCACGTAGGCCGAGGGCACGGCGAAAAGCGTCACCAGGGTGGAGAGGCCGAGGCCGCCGATGACGGCCAGAGCCAGCGGTTTCTGCAGCTCGGCCCCGGCGCCCAAGCCCAGGGCGAGCGGCAGCAGGCCGAACAGGGTGCACAGCGTGGTCATCAGGATCGGCCGCAGGCGCACTCGTGCCGCGGCGGCCACGGCCTCCGCGAAGGGCATGCCTTCGGCGTGCAGCCGGTGGGCGTAGTCGAGCATCACGATGCCGTTCTTCACCACCAGGCCCACCAGCAGGATCAGACCCATGGCCGAGGAGACGTCGAGCTCCGAGCCGGCGAGGCGCAGCAGTAGGAAGGCGCCGCCGAAGGAAAGGGGCGCGGCGAGGAGGAGGATGACCGCGGGAATCACGGCGCGGAACTCGACCACCAGCACGAGCAGCACCAGCGCCGCGGCGCTGCCGAAGACCAGGAGCAGCTCCTGGAAGGCCTGTCGTTGCGATTCGTACTGGCCTCCCACCTCTGTCGAGTAGCCCACCGGCAGCTTGAGGCGCTGCAGCTTGCCCTGGATCTCGGCAGCGGCGCTGCCCAGGTCGCGGCCTTCGAGCCGCGCCGTCACCAGGGCCATCTGCCGCAGGTTCTCGCGGGTGAGCTCGCCGTCGCCGGTGGCCAGCACCGGCCGCGCCACCGTCGACAACGGCACCAGCCGGCCGTCCGGCGTGCGCAGCCGGAGACGTGCCAGACGCGCGGGATCGAAACGCTCGCGGTCCGGATAGCGCACCCGCACCGGCACGCCGCGGTCGCCCAGCCGCAGCTCGGTCGCCCTCTCGCCGAGCCAGGCGGTGGCGAGCTGGCCCTCGACCTGCTCGACGGTGAGGCCGGCGCGGCCGGCGGCTTCCGGAGAGATCCGCCAGGTGGTTTCCGGCGCGCCCTGCTGCGGCCCCACCAGGTCCACCACGCCTTGTACGCCTTCCATCTCGTGTTGCACGCGCTCGCCGAGGCCGGCCAGCGTCGCGGGATCGTCGCCGAAGATCTTGACCTCGATGGGGTTCGGGGCTCCCTCCAGATCGCCGATCATGTCCTGGAGGAGCTGGACGAACTCGAGCTCCATGCCGGGAGCAGCCTCGGCGAGCCGCGGCCGCAGGTCCGAGATCACCTCCGCGGCGCTGCGCCGGCGCTGCGACCGGGGCTTGAGCCGCACCAGGATATCGCCCTTGTTCGGCTGGGTGGCGAACAGTCCCAGCTCCGCGCCGGTGCGGCGGGAGAAGGCCGCGACCTCCGGCGTGGCCGCCACGATGGATTCGACCCTGCGCACCAGCCGGTCGGTCTCCGCCAGCGCCGTGCCGGGCGGAGTCAGGTAGTCGATGACGAAACCGCCCTCGTCCATCGGCGGCAGGAAGCCGCTCGGCATGCCGAGATAGAGCAGGTATCCCAGCACGGCGAGGACGAGGGCGGCGGCGACGGCGAGCCACGGGCGGTGCACCGAGGCCGAGAGCGCCCGCGCATAGAAGCTCTCCCAGCGGCGCGGGCGCTCGTCCCGGGCGTGCTCGCCGTGGCGGTAGGCGAAGTGCGAGAGCAAGGGGATGAGGGTGAGCGACAGCACGAGCGACACCAGCACGGAGACCGAGAGCGTGAGCGACAACGCGCGGAAGAACTGGCCGACGACGCCGGAGAGAAAACCGAGCGGCGCCAGCACGACCACCGTCGTCAGCGTGGAGCCGACGACCGGCGCGATCAGCTCCTGCGTCGCCTCGTCGATCGCCGCCTCGCCCCGGCCGGCGCGCAGCCGCCGGTGGATGTTCTCCACCATCACCACCGCGTCATCGATCACCAGGCCGATGGCCACCGCCAGGCCGCCCATCGACATCAGGTTGATCGACTCGCCGAGCAGCCGCATGAAGAGGAAGGTGGCGAGCACCGTGAGCGGCAGGGTGATGGAAGCGATCAGGGTCACCCGCCAATCGCGCAGGAAGAGCAGCAGCACCAGCACGGCCAGCACGCCGCCGATGAGGATGGCGTCGCGCACGTTGGCGATGGCCGTGGCGACGAAGTCCGCGAGATCGTAGACCTTCGACAGGCGCAGCCCGGAGGGAAGGATGTGCGCGAGGTCGTGCAGCGTCCCCTCGATCCCCGCCTTGACCGCCAGGATACTGGCTCCCGGCTGCTGCGAGACGCTGACTACCGCGGCGTCACGGCCGTTGCCGGTGATCAGGGTGGTGCGGTCCGGGGCGCCGGGAAAGACCTCGGCCACGTCGGCCACCCGCACGGTCGCTCCATTGCGCACAGCCACCGGCGTGCGGCCGATTTCGTCGGCCGAGCTCCACAGCGCCGAGGCGAGCACCAGGTGCTCCAGGCCGCCGGCGTTGTAGCGCCCCACGGGTGCCAGGCGATTCGCCGTGCGCAGGGCGGTGACCACGTCGTCCACGGTCAATCCGGCGGCCAGCAGGCGGTCCGGATCGGTAGCCACCTCGATCTCGCGCGTGTCGGTCGCGGCGACCTCGACCCGTCCGACGCCGGGCACCCGCGCCAACGCCGGACGGATGACGAAGAAGGCATAGTCGTTCAGCTCGGGAGTCGGCAGGCCGCCGGTCAGGTTGAGGCTGAGCATGGGGAAGGCGGAGACCGTCAGGCGCTCGACGGTGAGCTCCGTCTCCGCCGGCAGGTCCTGCCGCACCTCGGCGACGCGGTTCTGTAGGAACTGCAAGGCCGCTCCCATGTCGGTCTGGGGGTCGAACTGGGCCGAGATCTCGGTGGCGCCGCGGAAGGTCAGTGAGCGCACCCGCCGGACGCCGGGGACCTCCATCGCCGCCTGCTCCAGCGGCCGGGTGACCGACATCATCATGGCGCGGGCGGGGAGCGAGCCGCTGCGGGCGATCACCAGCAGGCGGGGAAACTGGAGCGGCGGATAGATGTCGCTCGGCAGCGACGGCAGCACCACGGCTCCGGCCCCCGCCAGCAGCAGGGTAACGAGGACCACCGCGCGGCCCTGGCGCTCGGCGAAGCGGGCGAGGCTCACGGCGCCGGTTCCGTCGTTTCCACCAGGGCGCCGTCCGGTAGCGCCGTCTGGCCGCGCACCACCACGGACTCGCCGGCCGCGACGCCCGAGAGGATCTCGGCGCGGCCACCGGCTACCACGCCGACCTGCACCGGCCGGCGGTGGGCCTTCCTCTGCGCGTCCACCGCGAACACGAACGTCTCGGATCCCTCCTGGACAAGGGCGTCGGCGGGCACGAGTACGGCGGCGAGGTGCTCCTCGCCGAAGATCTCGACGTCCACCGCCAGGCCCGCCGGCAAGCGCGAGGGCACGGCGAAGGCCAGCCGCACCCGGCCGGTCCCGGTGGCGGCATCGACGGCCGCCGGCCGGGCGACGACGCGGGCCTGCTCGTCCGGGAAGGAGGCGCCGTGCACCCGCGCCGGGTTGCCCGCGGCGATGCGGCCGAGATCGACGGCGGCCACCGCGGCCTCGACCTGCAAGCGGGAGGGATCGATCACGCGCAGGATCGGCTCCGGCCCCCCCGGATCGACGAGATCCCCCGGCTGATGCGAGCGGCCGGCGACGACGCCGTCGAAGGGCGCCCGCACCACCGCGCGGCCGGCGAGCCGGCCGGCGGCCGCCACGGCGCTCCAGGCCTCGGCCACGGTCGCCTCCGCCTGGGCGAGGTCGCGGCGGGCGTCCTCCACCTCCTTGCGGGCGGCGATACCGCGTTCGTAGAGCCCGGCGAGGCGGTCCGCCGCCTGCCGCGCCGTTTCGAGCTGCGCCTGGGCGCGCGCCAGGTCCGAACGCCTGGCGGCCGTGTCCGCCTCCAGGCTCGGGATCTCGAAGCGCACCAGCAGCTCGCCCCGGCGCACGCGGTCGCCCACCGACTTCGGCAGCTCGGCGATGCGGGCCTCCTGCGGCGGCACCACCAGCAGCTCGGCGCCGGGAGCCGCCTGCACCTCGCCGGTGGCGGCGATCACCGGGCGGATCGGTCCCGCGCTCGCCGTCTCCATCTTGACCGGGACGGTCTCGGCGGTGTCGACGGCCTCGTCCGCGGCGGGTCGGCAGGCGGAGAGGAGGAGCAGGACAAGCAGGCCGCCGAGGACTCCGGCCCTCACCTCCCCGGCCCTCTCCCAGAGGGAGAGAGGGGTTAGGGGAGTGAGGGCTTCGGAGGGCGTACCGCCGATTAATTCACGGATCCAAGGGTGGTGAGGGCTGCGAGGGCTCACGGCAGCGGCGCTCCGATCGCCCGCTCCAGGTCGGCGAGCGCGGTCTGGTAATCGGTCCCCGCCTGCACCGCCTGGAGGCGCAGGTCGTGCACGGACTGCAGGCTCTGGAGCAGCGCGGTGAGGCCGGTCTGGCCCGAGCGGTAGGAGTCCTCCGCCATGCGCTCGACCTCGGCGGCCCGCGGGAGGACCTCGTCGCGGAAGCGCAGCAGCCCCTGCCGCTGGGTCTCGGCGGCGGCGGCGGCGACGGCGACCTCCCCCCGCAGCCGCGCGGCGGCGGCGGCGCGCTCCGCCTGCAACCGCGCCAGCGTCGCCTCCTCCAGCCGTACCTGCTCCCGGCCGTGGGTGAAGATCGGCAAGGTGAAGGTGAGCGCCGCGCGCCAGCCCCACAGGAAATCGGGGAGCGCGTCGTGGAGGACCCCGGCGTCGGCGGTCACGTCCCGGACGGTCTCCGCCCGCGCCAGCTCTACCTGCGCCCGCTGCTCGGCGATCCCGAGGTCGAGCACGGCGAGCTCGGTGCTGGAGGCCAGGGCGAGACGGACCGCCGCGTCCAGGGGCGGCGCCGATCCGGCATCCAGCCCGGTGCTCACCGGGAGCGGGTTGTCCAGCGGCCGGGCGAGCAGCGCGTTGAGGTCGGCGCGGGCGCCCACCAGCAGGCCGCGTGCCTTGTCCGTCTCGCTCGCCGCCTGGACCGCGGACAGCTCGGCTTGGAGCACGTCGAGGCGAGGCACGTCGCCCACCTCGAAACGCGCGCGCGCGGAGTCGCCGGCGCTCTCGGCCAGGCGTTGCAGCTCCGCCGTCTCGTCGGCGCGCCGCTGCGCCGCGGCGAGGGCGAAGTAGGCCCGGCGCACCTGGTTGCGGGTCTCCGCCGTCAGCCGCGCGATCTCCGCCTCACCTTTCCTCGCCTGGGCCTCCGCCAAGGCGATCCGCCGCTGCCGCTTTCCTCCGCGCTCGATCGGCAGGGAGAGCGTCGCCGAGTCCCGCGGCAGATCGTTGGTCCTCTCCAGGCTCAGGTCCGGGTTCGGCCGCAGGCGCGCCACGTCCTGCCGTGCCTGCGCCTCCGCCCGGCCCAGGCGCGCCGCGGCGAGGGCTGGGCTTGCCGAGAGAGCTTCCGTCATGACCTCGTCCAGGGTCAGGGTCTGCGGTGGTGCGGTGATGCCTCCGGAAGAGGGAGGTTGCTGGCCGGCAAGGGGCGAGGCGAGGAACAGGACCGCCGCCAAGGCCACTGCAAGCGGGATCCTCCCGTGGACCAGGTTCGACGGATTGGACAGAGATCAATCTCCGCCGCCGCGTGAGATCGGCGGCCTGGACGCCGGAGCATTGTACATCGCGACGGCTCCGGCCGGACGGATCCGTGGCACCTAAAAGACCTTCTCCAGTACGTCCACAATTTCCAAGCCGTGCGTGGCTTCGCTGGTGAGCGCGGTCGCGTCTTGGGTGCTCAGCGCAGTGGCTTGCGCCGTGAGGCCGGCATCGAACTGCGCGGCAACATCCACGCCATTGTGAGCGACGACGGCAGGCTTGACGCGCTCCCAAACCGTTTTGACCTTGGCGAAGGTGTCGGTGGCGGCAGCAAAGTTGTTGGCCGCCATGTCGAGGACGATCTGCCGCTCCAGAACATCGAGCCGCCCGATGTCAGTGGGGACGGCTGGATGATATAGATCGAACAAATCGATCACCGCGGCGCTGAGGTCGTTTGCGGCTTGCATAGTCGCTATCGCGTCTTTCGCCTTGGATGCGGCTTGCAACCGGGGAAGGGCCGAAGTGAGAGCGTCTTGCAGGATTGGAGTCGCGCCTTCTTGCGTGGCTCGCGCCCGATAGGTAGCCCATGCGTCAGCAACGGCGGCGACGTCCGTATCGACCTTCGCCCAGTTGCCGCTTGGCACAGCGTCAACGACGTCTTCGGCCTGTCCTTCCATGGTTACAAGTGGATCGGTCACAATTCCCGCGGCGGGATTCAGCGGCCCGGCGGATGCTGCTTTTTCTCTTCCTTTGCTTCACGCTTCTCGTCCCGCGCGGTCTCGTGATGCAGGGAGAGGACCTTGCCGCTGACCGCGCTGACGTTGACCTCCTCCACCCCGGTCTTCCCGGGCACCACGATGTCGAAGGAGTAGATCAGCTTGCCGTGCTCCTTCTCGAGCTCCTCGGAGCGCACCTCGCCGTGCGGCACCTTGGCGAGGGCGGTGGCGCGGGCCGACTCCAGACTGATCTTGGCCTGCTTGGCCAAGTCGGCCGGGATGTCCTGGCGGACGGCGGGCTTGGTCTGCGACGTGGCGGCGAACAGGCTGCCGGGCGCTGCGAGAGCGCCGGCGATACAGGTGATCATCAGGATGTGTTTCGATTTCATGGTGGCTCCCTTCGGTAAGTGCTGAGCATCCTGTTTCGAGAGCCTAGCGTCGCCTAGATGAAGAATGGGTGAAGACGGGATTCCTGCTCTTCATCGGCGTTTCATCTTCGCGGGAGCAGGCTCTCGGCAGTTGAGGAGCCTTGAAAGGGGGAAGACATGGCCCTGTCACAACCGCGAAGAGTTATGGAGGGGCTCGTCTTTCTGCTCCTGGCCGCCGTGTGGTCCGCAGGCCTGTGCGCTGCCCAAACCCTGGAGACCGAAACCGCGCTCCTTCTGCCCAAGGGCGAGTGGAAAGTGGGCGCGGCCTACGAGCTCCAGACCTCGTCGGAGGGCACCGAAGCCGCCGGTCCCCTGATCCTCGAGTACGGGCTCGCCGATCGGCTCGAGCTCGTCGTCGAGCCGATCCTCTACACTGCCATCCGGCCCAAGGAGGGTGCTCACGCGACAGGGGTCGGCGATCTCGAAACGACCCTGGTGTGGAGATTCCACGACGCGTCGCGGCGAGCCCCCGCCCTGGCGCTGGCGGGCGAGGTCAAGATCCCGACGGCGCGCAACGAGCTGATCGGCACGCGCAAGACCGACTACGCCCTCTACGCCATCGCGACCCGACGGGTAGGCCGCTTCGACGGCCATGCCAACGTCTCCTATACCCTCGTCGGGCGTCCGGCGGGCGTGGAGGTCAAGAACCTGTTCGGCTACGCCCTCGCCGGCACCTTCCATCTGACTCCCAGGTGGGATGCGTTCGCCGAGATCGTCGGCAACACCTCGGCCTTGGGCGGCGGCGAGACGCCCGACACCGCCCCCGGCCCGGGCGGCACCGAAAACCCGGTCAGCCCGGAGCTGGCGGGCCAGGAGCGGGTGGGCACCCTCGGGCTCGGCTTCTACACCAGGCCGGGTCTGCTGTTGTTCGGCTCGGTCAGTTACGACAACCAGCACGCCACGCTACTGAGGATTGGCTACACGTGGAGATTCAGGTGACTCGACGGCCGTGGGCCTCACTGCCGCGGCGGCGGAGCGCGCTCCGTTCAACCGGCCCCGCAGGGTGATCTCCAACGAGCCGCCGGCGAGGCGCGCCTCCTTCTCGAAGCTCAGCAAATCGCAGAGGCTGGAGACCAGAGCCAGCCCGAGGCCGGCATGCCGGCCGCCCGAGCGCGCGGGATCCTTGCGCCAGAAGCGGACGAAGAGCCGGGGCAGGTCCTCGGCGGTGAGAGCATCGGTCGAGTTGCGGACCCGGACGGAGAATTCCGCTCCGTCGGCCGTTGCCGAGCACGTCACCAGGCCGCCGCGGCAGCCGTGAGCCACCGCGTTCGAGAAGAGATTGGCAAGGATCAGCGCCAGCTTCTCGCGATCCGTCATGACGGTGAGATCGTCCGGGATCTCCAGTTGGAGCATGATTCCTTTTCCCTCGGCCTCCGCGGCGACGGCGTTCCAGCAGCTCGCCGCCAGCTCGCGTAGGCACACCTCCGACGGCCAGACCGTATGCTGCTTGCCATCGCAGCGGGCCAGCGCCAGCAGGTTGACCACCACGCCCTCCATCTGCAGGCCGATGCCCTGGATCTCTCGCAAGGCCTCGAGCTCGAAAGGTGTTTCACCCGGCCACTTGAGGGCGACCTCCGTCATCGTCCGCAGCTCGGCGAGCGGCGTTCGCAGCTCGTGGGCCAGATTGGCGGAGAACGACCGCTCGCGCGCGAACGAGGCGTCGAGCCTCGCGAGCAGCGCGTTGAGGTGATGGATCACCGGCACGAGCTCGGCGGGGGCGTCCGCGGCCTCCAGCCTCTCTCCCAAAGACTCGCTGTCCATGCCGTCGAGACGTCTCGCCAGGCTGTCCAACGGCGCGAGGCCGATCCCGACGACAGCCTTCACCAGAACGCCGGTTCCCGCGAGCAGGACGACGACGACGAGCGTCAGCGTCACATGCAACGAGGCGAGGAAGGCGTCGAGATCCTCGCGCCCGTGGGCGACCGTCAGGGTGGCCGTGAGGTTGTCGGCGGAAAGGTCGGGAACGGAACGCTGCTCGCTCGGCCGCTCCTCCTGTTCCTCCTTCTCCGATCGTGGTCGCAAGCTGATCTCCACCTCGCGTCCGCGCCTGCCGTCCGGCAGGGTGAGGTCGCTCAGCAGGGGCACCGCGATGGGACCGCCCGCTCTGGGAAGATCGCGAGCGCCCAGGGATCGAGAGCGCTGGACCACCGAACCGTCGCTGCGCCAGATTTCGAAGTAATCCGGGTTCTCCCTCAACCCGAACTCGGGTGTGCCCCCGTCCGCGGACTCCAGCCAGACTCTGCCGTTCCCCTGCTCGGTCAACGTCCCGAGCGAGCGGGCCCTGGCGATCAACGCCGCGTCGTACTCTCTGCGCAGCCGCGAGGTGATCACTCGATCCAGAGTCAGCCCGCCGGCGACCAGCAGCAGGCCCGTGCCGGCGAGCAACCAGACGGTCAGGCGGCCGCGAAGAGACCTCATGGCTGTCCGGCGTCGATCAGGTAGCCGAGACCGCGCCGGGTCTTGACCACACGCTGCGGGACACGGGGATCGAGCTTCTTGCGCAAGGAGTAGACGAGGACGTCGACGACGTTGCTGCCGGCTTCGAAGTCGAACTCGTAGAGATGCTCCCAGAGATCGCGGCGGCTCACGACCTCGCCGGCGCGCAGCACGAGGATTTCCAGGAGGCCGTACTCGCGCGGCGTGAGCTTGACCTCCCGGCTTGCGTACCAGGCCTGCCTGGCCACGGTATTCAGCTCCAGCTCGCCGATGCGGATGACCGGGTTCTTGGCGTGATAGGAGCGCCGGACGAGCGCCTCGAGACGGGCGCAGAGCTCGTCGAAAGAAAAGGGTTTGACCATGTAGTCGTCCGCGCCCAGACGGAGACCTTGCACGCGGTCCTCGACCATGTCCTTGGCGGACAAGACCAGGACATGGGTCGGCGCGCCCTTTTCACGCAGCGTTCGCAGAACGGTCAGGCCGTCGATCTCGGGGAGCAGGAGATCGAGGACGATGACGTCGTACTCGTTCTCCGTCGCCAGCCAGAGCCCTTCCCGGCCGTCCTTGGCCGCATCCACCGCATAGCCGGCCTTGCGCAGTCCGCGTTCGAGGGTCGCCCGGAGCCGGGCGGAGTCTTCGATGAGTAGCAGCCGCATCCAGACCGGTCAGGATACCCCGTTCCTGATGAAGAGCTCATGAAGAGGCGTCGTCGATCTTCATCTTCCGTTCATCCTCCGCGCCGCAGACTAGGTCACGACCGGGCTAGCGATCTCGATCGCAACAGCAATGCAACTCTTCCACCCTCGCCGTCGCGCCGCAGCTCTTCCGACCGCGTTCGTCTTCACGATGGCCCTCGTGGGTGGCTCCATCACCGCCGGCGCTCAGAGCTCGATGGCTCCCGAGCCGGCGGGAGGGCGGATCTCCTCGGCGTTGCGCGGAGATTTCCACCTGGTGGATTGGACCCTCTCCCGCACCGTGCGCACCGAGCTGCTGCCCGACGACGCGGCGGGGTGGACATATCTCGGCAGCCTCGCCGCCGTCTCGGTCTACCTGGAGTCGCAAAAGGAGCGGCTGCGCCAGGACGTCCTGCGCTCGGGCTTCGACCGTAGGAGCGGCTGGACCGACGTCGGCGGCGAGCTCGGCAAGGGGCGCCTCACGCAGGCGGCGGCCGCCCTGCTCTACGGCGGCGGGCTGCTGGGCGGCCAGCCGCGAGCACGCCTGACCGGGCTCCTCCTCGCCGAGTCCTACGCCGCCGCGCAGACCACCGCCGGCCTCCTCAACTTCGTGGTCGCCGAGCGCCGGCCGCGGCAGGGGGGCGAGATCCGGTACTTCCAGGGCGGCGGCAGCGCCGTCTCCCTCCACATGACCAACACGATGGTCCTGGCCGAGGTGCTCGACCACGAGGTGACGCGGATCGAACCCGGGGACAGCGCCGGCCGGCGGGCGGCGAAGGTCCTCGGCAAGGTCGTCCTCTACGGCATTCCCACCGTCACCGCCTGGCAGCGCATGCGCGCCGACCAGCACTACCTCTGGAACGTGGTGCTGGGAGCCGGCCAGAGCTTCTACGTCACCCGGGGCGTGCTCCGCGCCCACGACGCCGAGACCGGCAGGCCGCCCTGGCTGCCGCAGCTCGCGTTGGGCGGCCCGACTGCGGACGGAGGCGGAGGGCGGCGAAGCGTGCTCCTTACATGGACCTTCTGAGGACGAAGGGACGAGCCATGCCCGGCTTCGCCTGGATAGAGCGCCCTGTCACCACCCGAACGGCCGGGTTCTTTCTGATCGTCGCGCTGCTGATGCCGGCGGCCGGCGGCGCCCAGGAGCCGGCGCCGCAGGGTCCGAGCTTCCCGCGCCTGATGCTCATCGACCTGCGGGACGTGGTGGGCGCGCCGCTCTCCTGGCGAGGACGACAGTGGGGGCTCTTTTCCCTCGCCGTAGCCGGAGTTGGGGCCGCCTCCCTCTTGGACGATCAGGTGCGGGACCGGGAACAGCACGACCACAGCCACCTGGCGGATCAGATCGCCGACGACTTCGAGCCCCTGGGGAGCTACGGCGCCTTCGGCGTCCTCGGCTCTTTCTACCTGGCCGGCCTCGTCCGGCACGATCCGCGAGCCCGCTCGGTGGCGGAGGACGGCCTGGCCGCCAGCCTGATCGCCGGCGGGATCATCACTCCGGCTCTGAAATCCGCGTTGGGCCGCCGCCGCCCGCGGGACACGGACAAGACCTTCGACTTCAGCCCGTTCAGCGGCAACTCCTCGTTCCCGTCCGGGCATGCGACCGAAGCCTTCGCCGTGGCGTCGGTCATCGCCAGCCGGTACGATGCGGGCTGGGTCAAGGGGGCGGCCTATGGCTCGGCGGCGCTGGTCGGCTTCGCCCGCATCCACCACCAGGCCCACTTCCTTTCGGACGTCACCGCCGGGGCGCTCATCGGCACCGCGGTGGGGCGGGCGGTCGTCCGGATCGACCGCCGGGAGCACGCGCGGGCCGCCGTCGTGCCGTTCGCCGGGCCCCAAGGCCAACCCGGGCTGGTCTTGAGCCTAACCTTCTAACACGACCTTCACCGGCTGTGTTTATAAATCAGCTCGATCAACTCGTCGTACGTCGCCTCAGCAGCGGTCCCTCCGGAGCGGATGGCCTGCGTCGCGCAGTGCTTGAGGTGGTTCCGCATCAGCTCGCGGCCGACCGCCCGTAACGCCTGCTGCACCGAGGAGACTTGAGTGAGGATGTCCGGGCAGTAGCGGTCCTCCTCGATCATCTTCTGCAGGCCGCGCACCTGCCCTTCGATCCGCCGCAGGCGCTTAAGATTGCGGTCCTTGATGCCGGGATCGACCCCCACCGCCTTGCGTCCCTCGCCGGCAGTCTCGACGCCGCAACCGCAGCCGGCGTGCTCCTCAATGCGCTCGCTCATTGAATCGGTCTCCTTACGCCACCCGCCCGGCGCAGGCGCAGGCTGTTGGCGACGACGCTGACCGAGCTGAAGGCCATGGCCGCGCTCGCCAGGATGGGGGAGAGCAGGATTCCGAACACCGGGTAGAGGACGCCCGCCGCGATCGGGATTCCCACGACGTTGTAGATGAACGCCCAGAAGAGGTTCTGCTTCATCGTGCGCATCGTACGCCGCGAGAGCGCGATGGCCGCCGCGACGCTGCGCGGATCGCCCCGCATCAGGATCACCTCGCTCGCCTCGACGGCGATGTCCGTGCCGGTGCCGACGGCGATACCGACGTCCGCCTGTGCGAGAGCCGGTGCGTCGTTGATGCCGTCCCCTACCATGGCGACGACCTTTCCCGCATCCTGGAGACGCCGGATCTCCGCGACCTTGCCCGCGGGGAGCACCTCGGCCACCACGCGGCCGATCCCTGCCTGGCGGGCCACCGCCTCGGCCGTCCGCCGGTTGTCGCCGGTCAGCAGCACGATCTCGAGACCCATTTCCTTCAGGCGCTCGACCGCCTCGCGCGCCGTGGGCTTGATCGGGTCCGCGACTGCCAGCAGGCCGGCCAGAGCGCCGTCGATCGCCACGTAGACGGGCGTCTTGCCCTCGCCGGCCAGCCGTTCGGCGTCGGGCCGCAGCGGCGAGGGATCGGCGGCGTACTCGGCCATCAGCTTCTCGTTGCCGACGGCGAGGAAGGAGCCGCCGGCGATCCCCGCCGCGCCCTGGCCGGTGAAGGACTGGAATCCCTCCGCCGTCGCGAGCTTCAGCCCCCGCTCCCTTGCGTGGCGGACGATCGCCTCCGCCAGCGGGTGCTCGGAGGACGCCTCGAGCGACGCCGCGAGCCGCAGCAGATCGTCCGGCGCGCGAGCAGCGCCCGGAGCCGGAATGAGGTCGGTGACCGTGGGACGCCCCTCGGTGACCGTGCCTGTTTTGTCGAGCACGACCGTGGTGACGGCACCGGTCCGCTGCAGCGCTTCGCCGCCCTTGATGAGGATGCCCAACTCGGCGCCCCGGCCGGTTGCCACCATCACAGCGGTCGGTACGGCGAGGCCCATGGCGCAGGGGCAGGCGATGATCAGCACCGCCACCGCCGCCGCGAAGGCCCGCACGGCTGGCGCCGCGTCCGCCATTACGAACCAGACGACGAAAGTGGCGATGGCGAGCGAGATCACCACCGGCACGAAGATGCCGCTGATGCGGTCCGCCAGCTTCTGGATGGGCGCGCGCGAGCCCTGGGCGTCGCGCAT
>Ga0134122_10001411_pt1 | contig 17384 bp, 8 predicted proteins | sample KB302_FD_96461 | JGI IMG/M metagenome (GOLD analysis project Ga0134122, IMG submission 96461) | Terrestrial soil microbial communities without Nitrogen fertilizer from Kellogg Biological Station, Michigan, USA - KB3-0-2 | ecosystem: Environmental > Terrestrial > Soil > Unclassified ... | reverse complement strand
CCCACGGCATTCCAAGTATATCCCGCAGCGGTGGTGCGATTTCCAAGGTCGAGCTCGCCTGGCTCTTGATGCGATTGATGATCATTGGCGATCATCAAGGCGTTGTGGGCTCGCGCCGATGTGGCGAGGATGTCGTTCCACGCCAGCGGTTGGATGGGGATCAGCGCTGTGAATTGATTGTATGCCGCGGTGCCATTCACGCCGAAGGCAGTGATTGCGCCCTCTATGTCCGGATCCGACGAGTGCAAAGGCTCGACGCCATCGACTATGCGCGATATGTCGCCGATTGGGTCGAGGCGAGCGTCATTGATGTATTCGAGCATCAATTGTTCGAGGTCGGTTGCAGGCATGCGAGCCCCCATCAAGTGCGGCTGTTTCAGCCTAACTGACTCGCGCAGTTGCGTCGAACAAAACGAATTTCGAGTTATGATCTAGTGACTACGGGCTGAGGTGGGAATTGGCGAAAGCTGCGACGTTGGGGCTGTTCAGCAGGTACCGTGTCGTTTTGCCACAGAATCTCGGACACGCCGGAGGCCGCGAGCGGCCAATTACTTCTTGGGCAAAATCAACTGCTCATTCCAATTTCGTGCCACGACAAGCCGGGATTGAAAAGCGACGACCCAGACATGAAAGTGCCGTTGTCCATCAGCCAAACGGCAGGCGTGCCGTTGATGTTCTGCCATAGGATGTCCGCCATCGCATCGCCGTTGAAGTCTTCCGCGGCGATTGCATGCCAGGACGTACCTGGACTTTCGCCGGCGAGCCCGCCGCCAGTCATCGACGTTCCATCCATGAACCACACCGCGGCGGAGCCATTGTCGTTCTGCCAGAGGATGTCTGACTTGCCGTCGCTGTTGAAATCGCCAGCCGATTTTATGTGCCAAGCCGGACCTGGATTTAACCCGGCCGTGCCTCCGCCGATGAGGGTCGTACCGTCCATCAGCCAGATCGCGGCCTGACCGCTGGTGTTCTGCAGCAGGATGTCGGACTTGGTGTCGCCGTTGAAATCCCCGCTGGCGACGATATGCCAAGCCGGACCGGGATTGGCCAGCGCGGCGCCCGAGGCGACTGTCGTCCCGTTCATCAACCAAATTGCCGGTGTGCCGTCGGCATTCTGCCACAGGATGTCGGCATAACCGTCGCCATTGAAATCGCCCGTGCAGATCGCTTGCCACGATGTTCCGGGGTTTTGGCCTGCGGCACCGCCGCCGACGTAATTGGTGCCGTTCATGTACCAGATCACAACCTGTCCGCTGTCACCCTGCCAGAGAATGTCGGAGCGGCCATCGCCGTTGAAATCGCCCTCGCCTTTGACATGCCATGTGGGGCCAGGATTCGGGCCCGCATTTCCGCTGCTGATAGAGCTCGCACCGTTCATCAGCCAGACCAGCGCCTGACCGTTTTCGTTCTGCCATAGGATGTCGCTGTTCAAGTCCCGGTTGAAATCCGAGCTCAACGGCCCGCGGCCCAGCATGGCCGTCATGTCGTCAAAGGTGGCTTCTTCGACTCCCTTCAAAGTGTCGGTGCCGTCGGGTCCGCTGATCGTCACGGTGCCTGAGCGCGTGATGGTGTAGAGCGAACGCACGCCGGCAAAGACAGCGGCGTCGATTCCGGCGCCGCCGATCAGCACATCATTGCCGGCACCGCCGGTGAGTGAATCGGAGCCGAGACCGCCGTTGATTGTGTTGGCGGCACTATTGCCGATGATCGCGTCCGAGGCCGAAGTGCCGATCGCGTTTTCAATGACCGCGCCATACGCGATCGAGAGATTCTTGGTCAGACCCAGGACATCGGAAAACGCGCCCTGATTGAGGTCGAGATAAGCGCCGGTTGACGAGCCGGAGAGATCAATCGTGTCGTTGCCGCCGCCGTCCCAGATCGAAATGATTGGATGGGTGTCGATGTTGAAGTCGTACATCGGCCGGCCGGTGATGTTCGTATGGTAGCCGTAAACCGTGTCGCCGGATCGCGTGGACATATTCGCGCCGTAGACGAACTGAATCGCGGCGATGTCATCCAGCAGCGGCGTCTGACCATAATAGCCTTGGTGATTGGCGCCGGTGTTGTAGGCGTTGAAATAGGACATCACGGTGTATTGCCGGGAATCCTGCTGATAGAGCGCGTCGGTGTAATAGGAAGGGTTGCCGCCGTTGTAATCGCCTGGGTGCGGCAGGCCGATCGCGTGGCCGATCTCGTGAATCAGCGTCAGAAAGCCGTAGCCACCGAGCGTACCGGGCGATTGATTGGTGTAGTAATTCGGATTGACCCAGGTGTCGCCGGAATAATAGCCGGAAATGTTCGGCATATAGGCGGCGGCGACGTCCGGACCGGTTGTCGTATTGGCGAAGCGCAGATTGGACTGATTGCCGTCCGCCGCGGGCGTAATCGTGATGTTGGCGACATCGGTCCACAGCGAGATCGCAAGAATTGCAGCCTGTTGCTGCTGGACCGTGAACGGAGAGAATCCCGCACGCTCTTCGCCATAGGTATCCGGATAGGCGCTTTGGCTGGTGGCGAAACCATAGGTGACCGTCGTCGGGTCATCCCACTTGGAATCGGCGTATTCGCCGCGACGAAAATTCGCGACGATCTGGTCGATCGTCCAAACCGTTTGATAGTTCGACATGTCCTGGTGTATCAGCGCCGAATGATCGGCTTGCCTAACCCGAATATACACATGCTCATGCGGTAAGCCACTGGTATGTCATACATTACAGCGATTCTTGACGCTGGACCCTTAATAAAAGTTCAACGAGCAAAAGCGCGCAATTTCATTTCTGGAAAATTAGGCGGGTTCAACCCGACATTGCGACGACGTGCCACGATGAGCCTGGATTGACGAAGGTGGCGCCGGAAACAAGCGAAGTGCCGTTCATCAGCCAAATCGCCGGGGTGCCATCGGTGTTCTGCCAGATGATGTCGGCCTTGCCGTCCCCGTTGAAATCGCCGGCGCCAATCACATGCCACGCGGGTCCGGGATTGGGGCCAGCCGCACCGCCGCCCGTCATTGAACTGCCGTTCATGAACCAGATAGCGGCGACACCACTGTCGTTCTGCCAAAGGATGTCGGATTTGCCGTCGCCGTTGAAATCACCTGTCGCGCGCGCATGCCAGCTCGGACCAGGATCAGGACCGGCAACTCCGCCGCCCATCATCGTGGTCCCGTCCATCAGCCACACTGCGGCAACCCCGCTCGTGTGCTGCCACAGGATGTCAGACTTGCCGTCCCCGTTGAAATCGCCCGTGCTCACGGGATGCCATTGTGTGCCCGGATTGGGACCAACGGCAGCGCCGCCGATCATGTTCGTTCCGTTCATCAGCCAAACCGCGGTCGTGCCATTGTCGTGCTGCCACAAAATATCGGCATGACCATCGCCGTTGAAATCTCCGCTGCTGATCACATGCCAAGCCGGGCCGGGATTGGGGGACACGTTGCCCGCGCCAACAACGGCAGTCCCGTTCATCAGTCCGATGGCGACAAGGCCGCTGTCGCTCTGCCACAGAATATCGGCATGCCCGTCGCCATCGAAGTCGCCCGAACCTCTGATGTGCCATGTCGTTCCCAGATTGGGTGAGAGCAACCCGCCGCCGCTTAGCGCGGTACCGTCCATCAGCCAAATCGCTGCCGCGCCATTCGTGTGCTGCCACAGGATGTCGCTCTTGGCGTTGCCGTCCATATCGCCTGCGGGCGGATGTTGAGAGTTTCCTGTGCTAAAATTGAAGGCGGTCGAAGACACGATACCGGTGAAAATGTTTCCTGTCAGGTCGACAATCACTCCCGGCGCCAGCCTGACGTAATAGTTCGCATCCATTGCCAGATTTGAATTCGGGTTGATCGTCATCGTATTGCCGGAAAAACTGATCTGGGTCGTGTCGACGACGTTAATGCTCTTGAAGAGGCTGCCGTCCCCGTTGTGGATCTCGATCATGCCGGCGCCGGGTCGTACGGGCTCGCTGAACGTCAGCACGATGTTGCTGCCCGTAGCCACGTTCGTGGCGTTGTCCAGCGGCGCCGATCCGGAGAGCGTCGGACGCACGAAGTCGGGAGCAGCAGCCGTCGCGAAGTTGAACGTTGACGGAGATGAGATGCCGGCAAACGCATTGTTCTGCAAATCTACGAATACGCCGGGTCCAAGGCTCAAGTAGTACTGCGTCAAGCCTTCGAGGCCATAGCCGTGAACGAGGAATGTCGTGCCATTCAGCCGAACCACCTGGCCTGCGTCGTTGACATCGATGCTCTTGTAGAGCGATCCGTCGGAAACGTGACGAATTTCGACGACGCCAGTTCCGGGATTGATCTCCTCGTTGAACGTCAAGATGAGATCGGCGTTGACGGATAGATTTGTCGAACCGGTCGCAGGATAGGTGCTCTGCAGCAGCGGCGGAGTCGAATCCGGCGGTGGTGGCGGCGGCGGAGTTGCGGTGATGAAGTTCAGCGCCGTGGGTGAGGTAAGTCCGGCGAAGCTGTTGCCCGACAGATCGGTGATGACGCCGGGAAGAATGAATACGTAATAGCTCGTGCCGGGTGACAAATCGATTGGCGGGTCCATGACGACCGTTGGTCCCTGCCAACTGAAGCGGGTCGGATCATTGATAGAAATGCTTTCATAGATGCTTCCATCCGAAATCTTGCGAATTTCGACGTTGCCGCTCCCGGGTTTCACCGCCTCCGAAAAGGAAAACGAGAAATTTCCGCTAATCGGCCAACCTGGGAAGTTGTCGAATGGATAGGCCGAGGTGAGAGTCGGTGCCGTCGTGTCCGGCGCGCCTGCGGTGGTGAAAGCGAGCGCTGCGGGCGACGAGATGCCGGCGAAGAAGTTTCCGGACAGATCCTGGATCGCATTGCCGGGGACGATCACGTAGTACGAACTCGCCGGCGCGTATCCGCCCGGAGGCAGTAACGTGATCGTCGTGCCGCCCCACTGCACCCCGCCGGGACTGAGCGTTCTGAACAGCGAGCCGTCGCCGTTATGGATCTCGATGGCTCCTGGCCCCGGCTTTACCTGCTCATTGAACGTGAGTGACACGGAGGGAGAAACGGCCGAGCCCGCCAAGAAAGGGGGCACGGTCTCCCATTCGTGATCGGTAAAGAAGCCGAAGGTGTAGATGAAGCCGGAGAAGGTTTTGCCGGCGAGATCAAAAACCGACCCGCCTGGCAGCGACAGGTAGACGCCGGAATTGTATGGCAGATCATCAGTCGGATTGATGACGAGGCTATTGCCGGAGATCGCGACCTGAGTGGCGTCGTTTATTGCAAAGTAGTGAAACTCTCCGTTGGCGAAGATGCTGATATTCCCGGTTCCGGGCATGATCGCCTGGTTGAAGGTGAGGACGATATCGGTATCGACCGGTTGGGCATAAGAAGGATCCTTTGGAAACACCGATGTCACGGCCAATTGAGGCGTGTGCGCCAATAGCGCGGTGCTGAAATTGAACGTCGTCTGAGACGAGATGCCCGCAAACGGGTTGCCGGCGATGTCCGTGACCACGCCGGCTCCGAGCGTGACGTAATAGTTCGAGCTTGTGTTGAGATCGACATTCGGATTGATCATGGCCCGATTGCCGAAGAAGCTCACTTGCGACGTGTCGGTAACCGGGATGGACTTAAAAAGACTGCCGTCCCCGTTGTGAATCTCGATATTGCCCGAGCCCGCCTTGACGAACTCGTTGAACCTGAGCTCGAGATCGTTGTCGACCGGAATGTTCGTGCTGTTATCGACGGGCGCCGTGCTGACCAACGCCGGAGCTCTCACGTCGAGACCCGGAATGAAAATTCGCGAACCCGGCGCGGACTCGACAAAACTTATTTCGCCATAAGTTCCGAAGAGCTTGTCGGCGGTGCCGTCGCCGTCAGTATCGATCTGCAGGCGCGTTGTCGCATAACTGCCGTCGACGAACCAGACGTAGTTCATTTGCCCGGCGGCGCCGGTAAACGGATTGTCTCCTATAAATGTCAACCCCGAAACGGCGCTGAGATCCAGCCTGTCGAAGCCGGTGCTGAAATCGCCTGTGCCGCCGATCTTCGACATTGCGGTGAAGACGTAGGTGTCGTCGCCTTCGCGGCCCGCCATCGCGACATGCGTGCCATCGATGAATGTATCGTCACCGAGACCGCCTTCCATCAGGTTGGCGTAAGCGCCGTCGAGGTAGAAGACATCATTCCCGTCGTCGCCATAAAAGTTGTTCGAGACCGAGCTCGACGTGGCGTAGATCGTGTCGTTGCCGGTTCCGCCATGCAGGTCGTTTGACGCGGAGCCGCTGTGAATCGCGTCATTGCCGGGCCCGGCGAAAATAAAGTTTGAACCTGGACTGCCGATCAGCGTGTCGTCGCCGGCGCCTGAATAAATCGAGCCGCCGAGGAAGGTCGAGGCGTCGAACCAGAGATTGTCGCCGGCACCAAGCGTCGTGGCTTGCACCGTTGCGTACTGCCACTGCGACCCTGGCGAGATCTTGTAGCTGTGTCCCGGATGAAGCTGGAGAGTCCCGATGTTGATGGCATTGATCGTGACGCCGCCGGAGTAATCGCCGTCGAGATCGAGCTTGCCGAAATGGCCGCCGTCGAGCGTGTCGGCCGCCGTTAGAGCGCCCCCGAAGTACAGAGTGCCGCCGTCGGTGCTGACGATGTCGTTGCCGCCTTGCTCCATGTGCACGGAGCCGCCGCCGACGACCGTGTCGTTGCCCGCGCCACCGTAGACTGTGGCGATGTTTTTGACGTACAGCGTATCGGTTGCGGTGAGAGCCGACGCATCCAGTGTGATATCTCGATTGGTGCAGTCGAGCTTGTAGGAATGCCCGCCCACGAGAACTAGCCTGTTTATGCGCACCAGCATGAAGCCGGCAAAGTTGAGTCCGCCGGAATAGTCGCCGTCCAGAACAACGACGTTGGTGACGGGAGGACCACCCAGAACATCTTCCATTCCGCCGTCGATGACATCGAGCGGATCAAAGTTCGCGCCAGCATAAAATGTGTCGGAGCCCGGACCGCCATTGATCGAGTCGTGGCCGCTGTCGCCGAGGTAGAATTTGTCGTCGCCGCCTAGGCCGTAGAAGAGATCGTCGCCGGCAGTCCCAGTGAGCGTGTCGGCGTAAGAGCTGCCCTCGTAGCCTTCGATCGCGGAGAATGTATCGACGCCGCCGCTGGGATTTGTCTGCGTAGAGTTGTGAAGATCAATTGAAACGGCGGCCGTCGCGTCTCTGTAGCTCGCGAGATCGATTCCATCGCCGCCGTCGAATTTGTTCGAACCCGCTCCGCCTACAAGAACGTCGTTCCCTGAACCGCCATAGAGCGAGTCGTTTCCCGTTTCGCCGAAAAGGCTATCGTCGTCATTGTCCCCGTAAAGGGCATCCGTGCCGTTGCCGCCGAACAGCGTGTCGAGGAGGTCGCCTCCGTGCATCGTATCGTTGCCCGCGAGGCCATAGAGATTGTCATAGCCGATGGAGCCCACCAGGCTGTCATTGCCGGCAAAGACAATATTGTTGAAATCGGAAACAGGATGGTTTGCGAGGTCGATTAGCGTGAGCAGCGGCAGGCTCATTCCGCTGATGGTAAACAAGATCAGGTCCGTGCCGTGGGGTTGGTAGGCTTGGAGGCCGGTGACCGTTCCGCCCGTGAGTACGATCCCTCCACCCGGCACGTTGTGCCAGCTGAATCCAGTCCCATAGACGCGGTACCAATCACCATTAAAGGTGACCATTTGGCTTGAGCTTAATGATTCGATGGAGGCTCCATTTTGGAGCGGGAAGGGGTACCAGGTGTCCATGTTCAACTGGACTTCCGGGCCAACTATGAGCGTTGCCATGGGCGCCTCAATTTCCCATCGCGAGCACGTGCCAAGACGTGCCTGGATTTACAAATGCCGCACCTGAGAGAAGCGACGTGCTGTCCATCAGCCAAACCGCCGGAGTGCCGTCATTGTGCTGCCAAAGAATGTCCGCTTTGCCGTCGCCGTTGAAATCGCCCGCGCCCAGCGCTTGCCATGCTGAACTCGGATTCGGGCCTGCAAGTCCGCCGCTCGACACCGACAAACCGTTCATGAACCAGATGGCCGCCTGGCCATCGTCGTTCTGCCACAGGATGTCGGACTTTCCATCGCCGTCGAAATCGCCCGCACCCTTCACGTGCCAGGATTGACCGGGCCTCGGGCCCACGACGCTGCCGCTGACGATGGACGTCGAGTTCATCAGCCAAATTCCGGCATCGCCGTTTTCATTTTGCCAAAGGATGTCGGACTTGCGATCCCCGTTGAAATCGCCCGCGCCGATCACGTGCCATGAGGGTCCGAGATTCGGTAAAGACGCTCCGTACATCACGCTTGTTCCGCTGATCAGCCAGATACAGGGCAGGCCATCGTCCTTCTGCCAAAGGATGTCGGAACAGCCATCGCCGTTGACATCGCCGGCTCCGATGATTTGCCAGTTCGGGCCGGGGTTCGCACCCATTACTGCGCCGGCATAGAAACCGGTCCGCATGAACCAGATGGCAGCTTGCCCGTCGGCGTTCTGCCACAGGATGTCCGAATAGCCGTCAGCGTTGAAATCGCCCGCGGTTTTGATGTGCCAATCGATGCCCGGGTTCACGAGCGACGGAACGCCTGCGGCGAACGAAGCGCCGTTCATCAGCCAAATTGCCGGTTGTCCGTTTGTGTTTTGCCAGAGAATGTCGGTCTGGGCGTTGGCGTCGAAGTCGCTGGTCAGGTCGGTCGGACCAGCTTTGGTTTTGAAGTTGAACACCGTCGGCGAGCTGATCCCCGCAAACGCATTTCCCGACTGATCCTTAATCGCGCCCGAATCCACGGTCACGTAGTAATTCGTCGCCGGCGCCAGTTGGGTGGACAGGTACACATAGACATTCACATTGCTGAACTGAACCTGATAGTTGTTCACGGGCACAACGATGTCGGGTCCGGTTGACGAATGGATGGTGATATTTCCCGATCCGGCAAAGACTCTTTCGTCGAAGCTGAGTGCTATCTGCGCTGAGGAGACGTTGGTCGCGTTGTCGAGTGGAGCGGTGGAAAACAGTACCGGCGCCGTATTGTCGAGCGGCAGCGTAATGAAGCGGAACGTAGTCGTGGATGAGATTCCGGCAAATGGATTTCCCGCCAAGTCCAGTACCGCGCCTGCGGGCATCACGACGTAATAATCGGTGTTGTATTCCAGGTTTTGTGACGGGTTGACATAGATCTGGGTGCCCGAGAAGGTCACGCGAAAGCTATCTGTAATCGGAATGCTCTCCACCAGCGCGTGACCCGCCGCGGATTTGTGGATCTCAATATCCCCGCTCCCCGCCTTGACGTACTCTCCGAAAGTCATCTGGAGGTTCGCGTCCACCGGCTGCGGATTGCTGAGAGTGGGAAACGTGCCTGTCAGCTGCGGCGGTGTCGTGTCGGGCGGTCCGGCGGTGGAGAAATACCATTCGCGCGCTCCTTGCCAATCCAACGTGCCCCTGATTCCGGCGTAGCCGTTTCCCGCGATGTCCAAAATGACATCCGGCGCTATGGCGATGTAGTAGCCCTGGCTGTACAGCAAATTTGCCGACGGATTGACCGTGACAGTGTCGCCGGAAATGGTGACTTGGCTCGTGTCGGTTATGGGGATGTCGAAGGCGAGTTGGTCAAAGCCGCTCTTGTAGATCTTGATGTTGCCTGAGCCGGCGCGCACCGGTTCGTAGAACTTCAGCACGATGTTGGCGTCGACGGGGACAGTGTAGTTGAGGTTGGCCGGCGACATGAAAATCAGGAACGGCTGGATGAAATCGGTGGAGCTCTGACCGAAGATCATCGATCCTGGCGACGTCTCGGTCAGCGAAAACTGACTGCTGATGTTCAGCACGGCATCAGCAGCACCGTCTCCATTCCCGTCAACTTCCAGATTGGTGTTGCCGTTGGCCCATGAATAACGGACCTGGCCGGCAACGCCTGAAAACGATGTGCTGCCGATGAAGCTCAGTCCAGCGATCGTACTCAAATCGATGCGGTCGGCGGTTGGGTCGAAATCGGTGATGATGTCACCTACGAGATCGCCAATCACGGCATAGGCGAACTTGTCGCGCCCGGTTCCACCCGTAGCCATGTCCGCACCGGGATCGCCCAGCAACGTGTCGTTGCCCGTGCCGCCAAGAAGCGTGTCGTCGCCCGCGTTACCATCGAGCAGATCGTAGCCGTTGTCTCCAGAGAGCAGATTGTTGTCGCTTCCGGTCGTCAGCGTATCGTTGCCGTCTTCGCCGAAAACGCCGGCGCCGGCGTATCCGCCGCCGCCGTCGAAAAGATCGTCGCCGGCTCCCAAACGAACCGCGCCGTCGATGTGGCCGGTGTTGTGGATCTGGTCGGCACCGGTTTCCAGCTGCACGATGCCCTGCAGCGTACCGGAGTTGTTGATGATGCCGTCGCCGCGAAGGGCGTAGTCCGCCGAAATCAGGCCGCTGTTTTCGAGCGCCGGAACGGAATTGGCGGCGTAGAAATAGGCCCCGACGCCGCGCCCGCTCGCGTCATGAACGGAAATCGTTCCAGTATTTACAATGGTCGCGCCGGAAATCTGGACGCCGACGGACGGGCTGAATTCGCCGACGCCGCCGGTCACGTCGATCAGGCCATGGTTCTCAAAGTGGGCTCCGTAGATGGCCGTGAATCCGACCCCCTGACCTTGGGAGGTGACGCGGAGCGTTCCGTTGTTGGTGAACTCGACCTGCGAGTCGACATCGTTTTCGATTCCCTCAGTGCGCGAGTTGCCTGTGACTTCAATCAGGCCATCATTGACGATCTCGTTGCCCCATTGCTGGATCCAGATGCCGATGGCGGTCGCCTGGCCTGCGCCAGTGACGCGAAAAACCGCGCCCGTTTGGTTCCAGATGAAGGCCTCTTCCGTGTATTGGCTGAGGTTGACCGTCATCCCGACCGCGAAAGAAGAGGTCGGTGAGTTGACGTTCACTGTTCCGGCGTTGGTGAACGTCGGAATCGTGATGTGGTTGAGATCCGAACCCATCGCATAGGCCGGCGTCTCCGACGACGTGTAATTGACCGTCTGTCCGGCGGAGATCAGGTAGGGTGCATAAATATAAAGCGTCATTGCCGGCTGCTATGACGCGCCGAACGGCAAAATTTGCGTCCCCCCATAGCGTAGCCCGGCGATTAGACCTTGGTGATCTGGAAGACGTGGTCCCCGCCGGCACCATCCTCCCTGGCCGCTGCCAGGAAGTCCCCCAAACGCTGCCGTCGGTTTGTCAAGCTTAGACGAAGCATTGCCACCAGACAACGCCATATGGGACAAGTAATTGGTGCAGAAATATTATTCCCATGTTTGGCGCTCCCTTCTTGGTAAATTGCGCTGATCATATTCATCGATGAATGTGGCAGTATTTTGTGACACTTGGCCTGTGGTGTAGAACTGCCCCGCTGACCTAGGGCCGCCCCGTGGGGCGCCGGAGCACAATTTGGACGATCAGATCTTTTCCGACGGCATCGGTACGATCACCGTGATCGGCACAACCGTGCGCGTTGATTTCGTCTCGTTATCCCCGACCGAGCGCGAGCCCAACGGTCAGCCCAAGGCCGTGTTCAAGCAGCGCATCGTCATGAGCGTCGATGGCTTCGTGCGCTCCGCCGCCAAAGTCCAGGAAGCGGTCCAGGCGCTGGCCAAAATGGGCGCCGGTCAACAGCCGCAGACGCCTGCGACGCTCAACGTGCCGACCACGCTCGCCACGCGCAATGACGAACGCTTCGCCGAGCCCGCGCCGGTTGCCCCTGTCGCGACTCCGGAGTCCGCGCCGCTGCAAAGGGCAGGGGCTAAGCCGCCCTTCCCATGAGCGAAGCTCCGCAAAAGCACTCGACCTTAAATGAGCCGGTGTCGCCTTCCTTTGGTGCGTCCGAGGGGGGCGCCTCCGCCGGCGAGCAGGAGGCTTCATCTGAATCGCAGCGCAATCAGCACACCGGCATCAAAGCCCTGGTCGCGGTCGCGCGTCACAGCGGTCTCGACTGGAGCTTGCAGCGGCTCTTGCATGTCTATGGCAGCGAGGCCGAGCCCGATGCGGTAGCGCTCTCACGGATCGCGCGCGAAGAAGGCTTGAAGAGCGCCGTCCACAAAAGCACCTGGGCGAAGCTCTCTCGCTTCCGCGGCGCGACGCCGTTCCTGGCCCGGCTCAGCAACGGCGCTTATGTCGTCGTGCTGCAAACGCCATCGCGCCCGAAACCCGACGCGCCCGAGGGCCTCGTCGTTTTCAATCCGCGCGTCCCGGAAGCCAATCTATTCCCGCTGTCGCGCGCGGATTTCGAGCAGCATTGGACCGGCGAAGTCGTCCTCTTGAAGCGAATCTACAAGCTCACCGATTCAAGTCAGCCTTTCGGCTTGAAATGGTTCGCGCCCGAGCTATGGCGCCAGCGCGGTCTCTTCGCCAACGTCGTCATTGCGGCGCTGTCGATGCATGTCTTGGCGCTCGCGGTGCCGATTTTCTTCCAGATCGTCATCGACAAGGTGCTCGTCCATCTCGCCGTCTCGACTCTGACCGTCATCGCCGGCGGCGTCGTCATCGCCATTATCTTCGATGCCTCTCTGAATTGGCTGCGCGGCTATTTCCTTTTGCGCGCCTCGAGCCGAATCGACATCAGGCTCGCCAAAATCACCTTCCGTCATTTGCTCGCGCTGCCCATCGGCTTTTTCGAGCGCTCACTCGCGGGTGTGGTCACGCGCCACATGCAGCAGGGCTCGCAGATCCGCGAATTCCTGACCGGGCGGCTGCTCAGCACGCTACTCGATCTGCCGGCGCTGTTCATATTCCTGCCAGTCCTTGCCTATTACAGCATCGAGCTGACCGGCATCGTCCTCGGGTTGACCTTCGTTCTCGGCCTCTTGGTCGCTTTGATGATCGGTCCCTATCGTCGGCGTCTGCGCCGTCTTTATCAGGCCGAAGCCGGGCGCCAGTCGCTGCTGGTCGAGAGTATTCACGGTGTGCGCACCGTCAAATCGCTTAATCTCGAACCCCGCCGTCAGGAAGCATGGGAAGTCGCCGCGGCCGACGCGGTGCAGACCTATGTCCAGGTCGGCAAGATCTCCCTTGCCGCCAACACGCTCACCCAATTCGTCGAACGCGGTCTGACCGTCGCCATCGTCGTGGCCGGCGCCTTTGCGGTCTTCGCCGGAAAGATGACGGTCGGCCAACTCGTCGCCTTCAACATGCTGTCGACGCGCGTCATCAGTCCTGTGCTTCAGCTCATCGGGCTCCTCAACAATTATCAGGAAGTTCTGATGTCGGTGGACATGCTGGGCGAGATCATGAACCGTCCGGTGGAGCAAAACGCCGTGCGCGGGCTGACGCCGCCCATCGTCGGCAACATTGAAGTCGACGACGTTACGTTCCGTTACCCCGGCAATGACCGCCCAGCGCTGAACGGCTTCTCCGCACGCATACCGGCGGGTTCGCTGATCGGCATTGTCGGCCGCAGCGGTTCGGGCAAGACGACGCTGTCAGCACTTTTGCAGGGTCTGTATTTCACCGGCGAAGGCGCCATTCGCATCGACGGACACAATATCCGCGACATCGACCTGACCTATTTGCGCGGTCAGACCGGCATTGTGCCGCAGGAGCCGTTCCTCTTCCGCGGTTCGGTCAAGGACAACATCCGCATGGGCCGTCCTACTGCGACCTTCGAAGATGTCGTCGAAGCCGCGCGCGCCGCGGGCGCCGACGAATTCATTCAGGAGCTGCCGCAACGTTACGACACCATGCTCGAAGAAAGCGCGGTCAACCTCTCCGGCGGCCAGAAGCAGCGCATCTCCATCGCGCGCGCCCTTCTGCGCAGCCCGCGCATTATCATCTTCGATGAAGCCACCAGCGCCCTCGACCCCGAAAGCGAATCCATCGTCATCCGCAATCTTGCGCGCATTGCCAAAGGCCGTACCACGATCGTGATCTCGCACCGGCTGCAGACCATTCGCGACGCCGATATGATCATCGTCATGGATGAGGGCAAAGTCGTCGATTCCGGCACTCATTCCGATCTCTTGGCGCGCAACTTCATCTATCGTCATCTCTGGACGCAGCAGATCGGCCGGCCTGCATGAGTGAGTTAAGACCAAGCAAGGGCTCCCGCGCCGACGACGCATCGCTGGTGCAGAACTTCAAGCCCGACGCTACCGCGATCGAGGAAGCGCCGATCCCGATCTCAGCCTATTCTGCGCTCTATGTCGTGCTGGCGCTGATGATTACGGCGATCGCGTGGTCGGTCATCGGCACCGTTGATCGCATCGTCGTTGCGCAAGGCAAGATCGTCACCACCGCGCCCGTGATCGTCATGCAGCCTTTCACGACCTCGCGCATCGCCAAGCTTCATGTGAAGGCCGGAGATCGCGTCAAGAAAGGCGACGTCCTCGTTTCCTTCGATCCCTCCTTCGCACAGGCCGACGAAGCCTCGCTGAATCAAAAGGTGCGCGCTCTCGCTGCCGAGACCGATCGCATCAATGCGGAGCTTTCCGGCCAGACCAGTTTTTCTCCCGGCAATGACGCCGAACGCCGGGCCCAGGCGCAGATCTTCGATCAGCGCGCCTCCCAGTTCGCCGCTGAGATGGAAGTCCGCGATAGCCGCCAGCGTCAGCTTGAAGCGCAGATTGACTCCGACATGAAAAGCATCGAAGGCTTGACGCGCCAGCTCGAGCTCGCCAAGCGCGTGACCGGGATTCGGCGCGAGCTGCAATCCAAGCAGCTCGGCTCGATGGTTCAGCTGATGTCGGCCGAAAAAGACGAGGGCGATATCGACCTTCGCCTCAAGGCGACGATTTCCGACGCCGAAAAGCTTCAGCAGCAGCGCGGCGAAAATATCGCCGAACGCCAGTCCTTCCTCGATCGCTGGCGGGGCGAGCTCAATCAGCGCATCGTCGCCGCGCGCCAGGAACAGGCCCAGGCGATCGAATCGCTCACCAAGGCAAAGCGGTTGAAAGATTTCACCGAAATGACCTCGCCCGTCGATGCTGTGGTGCTCGAGCTCGCCGATCGCTCCGAAGGCTCCGTGCTGCGCGAGGCCGAGACTCTGGTCACGCTCGTTCCCGACGACGCGCAGCTCAATCTCGAAGCCGATGTGCTGTCCCGCGACGTCGGCTTCGTCAAGATCGGTGATCCGGTGCGCGTGAAGTTGGAAGCGTTTCCCTTCCAGCAATTCGGCACGCTCGACGGCCGGCTCGATGTGCTCAGCCCCGACTCAATTCCGGTCAAGCAGGGCGAACGCACCAACGTCGTCTTCCACGCCGAAGTGCACTTGAAGGAAACCGCGGGCAGCGTCGCCGGTCTCGGCATCCGCTTGCGTCCGGGTCTGATCGCCACCGCAGAAATCAAGGCCGGCGAGCGCTCCATCGCCTCTTATATTCTCGACCCCGTCGTGCAGACCTTCGACGAAAGTCTCCGCGAACCGTAAAAACAATGGCGCCGCGGATTTCTCCACGGCGCCATTTTTTAACGTGTGGGCGAAGTCTTAGTAGCCGTAGCCACCGTAACCGTAGCCGCCGCCGTAACCGCCGCCGTAGCTGTAGCCGCCGCTATAGCCGTAAGGCTGGCTATAGGGCTGGGCGTAGCCGTAGCTCGGGCCGTAATACCGATTGTTGTTCTGCGCGGCGAGCGTTGCGATCAAACCGAACGCCAGCAAGCCGACGCCAAGTGCGGCCGCGCTGTTGTCATGCCGGCGATAATCGCGATAGCCGTAACCGCCGGAATAAGGCTGCGAGTAGCCGTACCCGCCATGGCGAACGGGACCGTGGCGTCCATTGGCCAACGCCGCCGTGGTCGAACCGGCCAGCAGAGCTACCGCGGTCACAACTGAAAGAATCCGTTTCATGGTTTTGGTCCTCGTCTTTGCTCTCTTCAGAGCCGGTGAATGACGCCTCTCCGCGTCCTTGGCCTGAAGAATAGGCATCGGCGCTGAACCCCACCTGAGTTGCGCTGTTAGCCGCCGTTCATCCGAAAAACGGCGGAAATCCTGCTATTTCCCGGCGCTTATGGCCAAGCTTCCATTGTGCGCACTTGGTGACTGGAGCAGAATTGCCGCTTCGCGATCGTCAGGAGGAATCATGTCCGAACTGAAACTCACGCGCCGCCGCGTCACTCTCGCGCTCGCCGCGGCACCGATGGTCCTTTCCTCCGTGCGCGCCCGCGCCGCCGACTTTTCCCTCAGGCATTCGCACAATCTTCCCGAAGAGAGCCCGCTGCATAAGCGCGCCGTCGAAATGTGGGCTGCGGTGAAAGCCGAAACGAACGGCCGCGTCGACGTGCAGATCGTGCATACCGATGGCGGCCTCGACAATCTTGTCAAAGGCGATCTCGCTTTCACGACCCTTGCCGGCAATGGCCTGTCCGCGGTGCTGCCTGCGGCCGACGTGCAGGCGACGCCGTACGGCTTCCGTAATCCGGGCCAAGTCTATCGCGCTATGGACGGCGCGCTCGGCGAATATCTGCGCACCGAGCTGCGCGCGAAATCCCTCTATGCGCTTCCCGGCGGCGCCTTTGAAAACGGCATGCATCAGATCACCAGCACGAGGCCGATCCGCACCGCTGCCGACATGCAGGGCTTGAAGATCCGCGTGCCGGGCTCGACCGTCTATCAGGATTTCTTCAGGGCGCTCGGGGCACAGGTCTTCACCATGGGCCTGGGCCAAACCCTGGCTGCGCTCAAGAGCGGCATGGTTGAAGCCCAGGACGATCCCTGGGACGTCGTCGAGCTGTTCAAATTCTATGAAGCGCAGAAATACGCTTCCATTACCGATCATTCATGGTCCGGCTACAATCTCCTCGCGAGCTTGAAAGTCTGGCAGAGCCTGCCCGCCGACGCTCAGCGCGTCGTCGAAGCCAATACGAAAAAGTTCGTGGCACTTCAGCGCGCCGACACCGACAAGCTCAACGAGGAACTCCGCCACGATCTCGAACGCCGCGGCATGGTGTTCAACACCGTCGACCAAGCCTCGTTCCGTGCCGTGCTCGGCTCCTACTATCCGCGCTGGAAGGCGCACATCGGCACGCGCGCTTGGGATCTGTTGGAGATGAGCGTCGGCAAATTGGGATAGGGCTCGTCTGCGATGGATGACGCCTTTGTAACGGACTCGATCGCGGGCGCAGAAAGCGTGACATCTCGGTGTGACAATACGGAGATAACCTGTGTCGCGCGAATGGAACTCGCGCCCGCCGGGAGACAGTCGGGGATCGGTTTATCAGCGGTGTTTGTTGACTACCGGCTTTTGAGGATTAAGGTTTAGCGCGCAAATCGGGGGACTCTCGCGCTCGCCGGGGGAGGGGTTTGCAGGGGATTCGCATACGAGTGGCCAATCAACCGCTCACGCGCTCTCGCGCGGCCGAGCTGCTTTGGGGGTTATAAAATGGACAGCCGTTCCGCCGGGCTGACTCTGCGCAGCAATCT
>Ga0134122_10001410_pt1 | contig 17384 bp, 19 predicted proteins | sample KB302_FD_96461 | JGI IMG/M metagenome (GOLD analysis project Ga0134122, IMG submission 96461) | Terrestrial soil microbial communities without Nitrogen fertilizer from Kellogg Biological Station, Michigan, USA - KB3-0-2 | ecosystem: Environmental > Terrestrial > Soil > Unclassified ... | reverse complement strand
TGTGCCACTGCCGCTCCTGCCGCCGCGCGACGGGCGGCACCAACGTCGCCTGGGCGGTGTTCGACCATGGCGATTTCAAATGGCTGACGGGATATCCGGCGGCTTATTCCTCCTCGCCCGGCCTCGAATGGCTGTTCTGCCGGGGATGCGGGACGCTGGTCGGCTATCGCCGGGCTTCGCGGCCGGACCATATGGATGTCACCGTCGGCTCGCTCGACGAGCCGGACCTTTTCCCGCCGTCGGTCGAAATCTGGCTTGATCACAGGATCGGCTGGGAACCGCTCGACCCGAAGCTGCCGAAGCGGCCGCGGAGCAGTCTCAACGCTCCAGAGGATGACTGACGCTAGTGCGCGGCGAAGGCTGATCGCGCCGCGGCGACGATGACTCGGGTCCGGTTGCGCGGTGCTCCCGGGACATAGGGATAGCCGTGAATCCAGAAGCCGCCGTAGCCGAAGGTCAGCATCGGCGAGAATTCGGGCCGGCGATCGGTGGTGAACGGCGCCCCGCCGGTGTCGTCGAGCACGTAATAGCGCTCGCCGAGCCGGACGATCAGCACGGTGATCGGCCCATCGACCTTGTCGCGTCCCATGGTCAGATAGAGGTCGCGGGTCGGGAAGCCGAGCGCGCGCAGCGCCTGCATCTTGACGATCGCGCGATCCTCCTCGTCGCCGTAGCCGTGCTGGAGGGTCTCGGCGGCGCTCGCCCAATAATCGTGATAGCCCCATTCGGTCGCATCGGAGCGCCAATGGATCCGCTGGAATACAACACCTTGGACATAGGAGATCTGCTGGTCACGGCTGAGGCCGCGCGCCGGCGCGATCAACGCCTGCATCCGCGGGTCGGCGGAATCGTCGCGGCGGGCGCGCTCCCAGCCGTCGAGATAGCGTTCAGGCTTGACCGGGATGGTCATGGTTCCGGACAGGTTTGGCGCGAGCACCGGCATGGTCGAGGAAACAATGATCGGCCGCTGCCCGTAATCGGCGGTGTCGGCGGCCCGGGCGACTCCCGACAGAATGGCGAGGCATCCGGCCAGCCCGGCCCCGCCGATCGCCAGTCGCACCAGCAACGGGTGTCCCATTTACAACCCTCCGCGGCGTATCGCCGGTTTCCCCAACGGCAGGGGAACACCGATAACGCCGCGACGGAACCTTAAGGTAAATGGTAAATAAATGACTAACGGCTGTCCGTTCCGTTGTTGCGACGAAACGAGCAACTCCTACGACTTAAATCAAGATTTTTAGTTCGTGGGGCGGCCGGTTCATTACGTGGCAAGCGCGTGGCGTACCTATCGAAAGTTAACAATCGACCGCCGTGACTGGACGCTGCGCGGAAAATTCTAAGCCGCGCTCCTAACTTGGGTTGCACGACCGGTGCCAAAGAAAAAGGGCGCCTGGGCTGGTCAGGCGCCCTTCTTTCAACGCGTGCTCTCGCGTGAAAGTTAGTGGGAGTTGTCCGCGCTATTGCCGTCGGCGTCGGCCGAATTGCGCACGGCGTCAGCCTTCTTTTCACCTTCCGCACGAACCGTGTCGGCGGCGTTCTGGGCGTTCGCTTCGGTGTTCTCCGCGGCGTTCGAACCGTTCGACTCGATCATGTCGGCGGTGTTCTCGGCATTGGCCTCGATATTGTCCGCTTTATTCTCCTGCGGGCTGCTGTTGCATGCGGCAAGCGCAGCAAGCCCAACGGCCGTCGCGATCGTCATGATAATCTTCATCGACTTTCCCCTGATTAGTCATTCAGCCGGGGCAAAGCGCTCGGAGCCCTCTAACAGTTCCGTCATGTCCGGGGCATGGCCGAAAGATTAATGCTTGAGCCCCTTCACCGCCGCGAGCGTCTTGGCGACGTGCTGGCTGAAGTCGAGATCGTCGTGCACCATCACGATCTTGCCGTTGCGGGCGATGACGTAGGACGTCCGGGTGGTGAGCCCGGGATGTTCGGCCCAGGCGACGTCATAGGCCTTCTGGGTGGCCGGAGTCGCCGTCGCGACCGGGAAGGCGTTGCGGCATTCCTCGACCGAGAATTTCTGCAGCGTGGGAAGATCGTCGGCGGACATCCCGATGACGCTCGCGCCGGCCTTCTTGAACTCGGCCGTCGCGTCGCTGAAGGCGTGCGCCTCGAGCGTGCAGCCCTTGGTGAACGCCTTGGGGAAGAAATAGAGGACGACCGGGCCTTTCTTCAGTTGGTCCCGGAGATGGACCTTGAACGGCTTGCCGGCGAGCGCTCCGGTGGTGGTAAAGTCGGGGGCCCGGGCACCGACCTTCAGCGCGGCGAGCGCGGGGGTGAAGGCCAGACTGGCGGCGGCGAGACCAAGCAGCAGCTTGCGCATTGGGCGACTCCTGAAACAGCGGATGGCGGTGCGTGCGCTGATTACCGCCGGGCGTTCAAAAGCGCGAGGGTCTGTTGATCGCGCGCGCCGGAATAGAGCGAATCGAGCGCCGCGCCGAACAACTCGTCACCGGCTGCGGCTTCGAACAAGGTCAGGCACGACTTGAGTTTGAGCGCGTCGATCGGCCCGAGGATCTGCTCGGGAGTCCGCGCCCCGGCCCAGCGCACGACGGCCGCGACACTTTGCCGGAGCCGGGGCCCGAGCAGGTCGTGGGCGAGGTAGGCGCCGGCTTCCTCCAGGGAGGCGATGCCATAATGGAGCGCGGTGGGGCTGCGTCCGAGGTCGCGCAGCTGGGGGAAGATGAACCACATCCAGTGGCTGGTCTTCGATCCGGCGTGGAGCTCGGCAAGCACGGTCTCAAGGACCGGGTCCTGGGCATCGACGAATCGCTGGAGGTTATGAGGGTCGTTCACGACGGCATGATGGGCTGTGGGCCGCCAGCTGGGAAGCGGCTGGCGCCTATTGCTGCGGCGCCAGCAGCCCCGTCAGGACGTAGAAGAAAATCATCACTGGACCGGTCATCAGGGTCAGCGCGACGATGCCCAGCCGGACGATGGTCGGGTCGATCCCGCTATAATCGGCAAGCCCGGCGGCGACGCCCATGACCTTGGCGTCGCGCCGGTTGATCAGGAAACGTCCGTTCATTGTGGTTTCCTTGGTTGGAGGGCTTCAGGCGATCGGCAGCGAAGTGGCGGCCGACACGAACAGAAGAGCGGTAATGAACGCGCCGGCGAAAGCGGTGGCGGCGTTGCGGATCGTCAGAGTCGAGGTCATTTTCAAATCCCTTTTTGTATCGTCGAACCCACCAGCGGGTCCGTGCCAGATACAATGCAGGGAGCGTGCCAATTATATAATGTTGTGTGTTTTCAATGGCGCTTGTCGCCGATCTGTAGGAACTACTGGCGGAATTTGCCGCCGGTTGGGAAAAATCACCGCAGGCGCCGGTGGAATTGTCGCCGATCCTGTCCGGAATCGGACATGCGCTACAAATGTAGTCCGTTTCCGGTCAGTCGGCGTAGCCGAGCCGCTCGGCCCATGGCAGCAGAATCGGCAGCACCGGCTCGAGCTCGCGCGCGTAACGCCGCCAGCGTCCGCTCGGCGCCTTGGTCAAAGGCTGGACGACCTGGTCGTAGCTCGGCGTGATGATCGCCCCGCGCGCTTTGGCGGTCGAGCGATAATCGAGCAGCGCGGGCCGCCACGCGAGGCCCAGAAAATCGATCAACGGCCGCAAGGCGGCCTCGGGGTCGGCGACCAGCTGCTCATAGACCAGGGTATGGCTGGCGATCGGAAGCGCATCCCGGCTCGCGCTGAACAGGCTCATCGCCGAATCGTAAAGCCCGGCGGCCCCGTCGATCGTCAGAAAGCAGGCCATGGCGTCATTCAGGGTGAAGCTCTGCATGAAGCCGCTCAGCACGGCGTCGCACGGGTGGCGCTGGGCGAAGATGATCCTCGCGTCCGGGAACAGGCTGTGGATGACCGGCAGGCCGAGCATGTTGAGCGGGAGCTTGTCGACGATCAGGCCGCCAAAATCGCGGTCGACGTGCCGGTCGAGCTCTACGAAATAGGCACGGCGAGCCTGCTCGAGCTCCTCCGGCGTGCGGTCGGGCAAATGGGCGATATTGCCGAGCATGGCCTCGGCCGCGCCGAGCATGTGGAATTCCTCGAGCACCGCCGTGTCGGGGTGGCCCATCAGGAACGTATCGAGCAATGTGGTACCGGAGCGTGGGAAGCCGACGAGGAAGGCCGGCGACCGGCGCGGTCCGGGCCGGACCGGCCGCAGCCGCTTCGCCCAGGCAGGCGTGACCATTTGGGCGAGGCTGTGAATTCGGCGGCTGTATTCCGCGCCTTTGCGCACCCAGTCGTCGAAATCCTGGACGGCGCGGTTCATCGCCACGGCGGCGGCGAATGCCGCGCCGGTGTCGCCCAGCGCATCGAGGATCTTGGCCATCAGCCGGTGCCAGCGCACCGCGTCGTTCTCGGGATTCTCCAGCTCGAGCAGACGCTTCGCCTCGGCCGCATCACCGTCGCGCAGGGCGATCGCCGCGGCTGGGTAGCCGAGCTGCTCGCGCGCGATACCGAGCGCTTCGGCATCCTCGAGCAAGGTCCGCAGCGCGTCCATCCGGTTGGTGCGCTCGAGCAGCAGCGCCAGCTCGCGCAGCGCCCGCATCTCGTCGGCCGACGGCGGCCCTGATTGCGCAGTTCGGTCGGGCAGCGCGATCCGGATGAGGTCGCTGCTGCCCTCCCCCGTCGCGCCGTCGCCGACGGCGAGCCGGGCCGCCTTGTCGAGCTCCGCCATCGACTCTTCGGGCCGGCCGAGGTCGGCCAGCAGGCGCGAAAGCATAAGCCGGGTCCCGGCGTCGTCCGCCCCGCTGTCGAGCATGTAACGAAGCTGATCGACGGCCTCGGCCTGAAAGCCGGCCCTGGTCAGGGCGGCCGTGAAATTCTGCTGGATCGGGAGCTCGGTGGGATTGAGCGTCCACGCCCGCCGCAGCGCCTGCGCCGCCTCCTCCCACCGTTCGAGGCCGGCGAGGGCATCACCGTAATTCGCCCACGAGCGCCAGTCGTCCGGCCGCGCGGTGCACAGCAGTTGCCAGGCTTCGGCTGCGGCGGAATGGTCGGCGACGGCCTGCGCCGCCTCGGCCCGCGCATGCCACAAAGCCAGCGCCGCCGGGCTCGTGTCCTTCGACGCAACGGCGACGTCTAAGGCCTCCTCCGCACGGCCTGCGTCGATCAGGGCTCGAGCCAGCATCACGCGGAAGGCGGCATTGTGGGGCTGCGCGTCGACCGCCGCGCGCAGATGGCCGACACCGCTCTCCAGTCGCCCTTCGCGGCAGTCGATCAGCCCGAGCAGGTGATCGACCTCCGGCGGCCCGCGCTCCGCATCGAGCTGGGCCTTGGCGAGCGCACGGGCGCGCGCCAGCTCGCCCCGCCGGAAGGCAACAAAGGCTTCGCTGATCCGTGAATTGCCCTGCACGCCCACAGCGCTACGGGCGCAGCGGGCAGCCGGTCAACTGGAGGTGAACTCCCCGCCGTCGGGATGCAGCACCTGTCCGGTCATGTAGCTCGAATCGTCGCAAGCCAGAAACAGGAACGCCGGCGCGACTTCATTCGGCTGTCCCGGCCGGCCCATCGGCGTGTCCTCGCCGAAAGCCTCGACGTCCTCGGGCTTCTGGCCGCCGAACGGATTGAGCGGCGTCCAGATCGGCCCGGGGGCGACGCCGTTCACCTTTATGCCTTTGTCGACCAGATTCTTGGCGAGCGAGCGGGTGAAGGCGGTAATCGCGCCCTTTGTCGCGCTGTAATCGAGCAGGTCCGCCGAGCCCCGGTACATCGTGACCGAGGTGCAATTGACGATCGCCGAGCCGCTCTTGAGGTGCGGCAGCGCCGCCTGGGTCAGATAGAACATTCCGAAGATATTGGTCTGAAAGGTCCGCTTGAGCTGCTCCTCGGTGATGTCGCGGATTTCCTCGTCGAGATGCTGCTCGCCGGCATTGTTGACGAGGATGTCGAGTCGCCCGAGCTCGTCGACGGTTCGCTTCACGGCCGCGTCGCAGAACGCCTTGTCGCCGATGTCGCCGGGAATCGTGAGCGCCTTGCGACCCTCCTGCTCGACGATCTCCTTGGTCTTCGCCGCATCGTCATGCTCGCACAGATATAGAATGGCGACGTCGGCGCCCTCGCGCGCGAACAGGGCCGCGACCGCGCGGCCGATCCCGCTGTCGCCGCCGGTGACGAGCGCGACCTTCCCATTGAGCCGGCCGGAGCCCGGATAGCGCGGCCGCCAGTCGGGCTTGGGCTCGAGCTTGCTTTCGTGCCCGGGCAGCCGATCCTCATGAATCATCGGTTCCATGACATCGGACATGGCAAATCTCCTTGCTGGCAGAAGCGCTTGGGGATGGCCGCCGTTCCGCGATTTGCCGCATGAGCGCCGGCATCTTACCTAGAAGCGATGGCCAGTCCCCCGGCACAGCAGACCAAGTCCAACAGCGGCTTTGCCGCTTTGTGGCGCTTCCTGCCGATGCTGTGGCCAAAGGGCGAAGCGCAACTGAAGGCGCGCGTTGTTCTGGCGGTTGTGCTCGTGCTTGCGGGCAAGGCGGCGACGCTGCTGATGCCATTCGCCTACAAGGCGGTGATCGACGGCATGTCGGGGCACACGGCGGCGTTCGGAGTCGTCGCCGGGCTGGTCGCGGGTTATGCCACCGCGCGCTTCGCCGGAGTGCTCTCCGACAACCTTCGCAATGCCTTGTTCGAGAAGGTCGGGCAGCAGGCGGCGCGGCGCCTGGCAACGACGGTCTTCCGCCATGTCCACGACCTGTCGCTGCGCTTCCACCTCGAACGGCGGACCGGGTCACTGACCAAGATCGTCGAGCGCGGCACGAAGAGTATCGACATGATGCTCTATTTCCTGCTGTTCAACATCGCCCCGACGGTGATCGAGCTTGGCGCGATCTGCATCATTTTCCTGGTCAAGTTCGGCGCCGGCCTGGTCGCCGCCACGCTCGTCATGGTCGCGGTCTACATCACCTTCACCCGCAAGGTGACGGACTGGCGCGCCCAACTGCAGCGCCAGATGAACGAGGTCGACAACAAGGCGATCGGGCGCGCCGTCGACTCGCTGCTCAACTACGAGACGGTCAAATATTTCGGCGCCGAGGACCGGGAGTCGAAACGCTACGACGAGGCAGTCGGAGCGTTCACCCGGGCCGCGATCCGCAATGAGGTGTCGCTCGCCTGGCTCAATATCGGCCAGGCCCTGATCACCAACGCGATGATGGCCGGGGCAATGATCTTCACCGTCTGGGGCTGGAGCAAGGGCCGCTTCACGCCGGGGGACGTGGTGCTGGTCAATTCGCTGCTGATGCAGCTGTTCCGGCCATTGGACATGCTCGGCTGGGTCTATCGCTCGATCCGCCAGGGGCTGATCGACATGGAGGCGATGTGGGATCTGCTCGACACGCCGGCCGAGGTCACCGATGCGCCCGGCGCGCCCGACCTTCAAGTGGTGCACGGCGCCGTCCGGTTCGACAAGCTGCGCTTCGGCTACGAGCCGGGCCGCGAGATTCTCAAGGGTCTCGATCTCGACATCCCGGCGGGGACGAGCTGCGCGATCGTCGGTCCGTCCGGCGCCGGCAAGTCGACCATCGCCCGGCTTCTCTACCGCTTCTACGACCCGACCGCCGGGCGCATTTGCATCGATGGCCAAGATCTCGCTGGCGTAACCCAACGGAGCCTCCGCGCCGCGATCGGCATCGTCCCCCAGGACACGGTCTTGTTCAACGACACGATCGGCTACAACATCGCCTATGGGCGTGAGGGCGCAACCCAGCGCGACGTTGAGGAGGGAGCCCGCGGCGCGGCCATCGATCGATTCATCTCAGCGCTTCCCGAGAAATATGAGTCGATGGTCGGCGAGCGCGGGCTCAAGCTCTCCGGCGGCGAGAAGCAGCGCGTCGCGATCGCCCGCACTCTGGTCAAGAACCCGCCGATCCTGGTCCTCGACGAAGCCACCAGCGCGCTCGACAGCCGGACCGAGCAGGCGATCCAGGAGACCCTCGACCGCGTCGCCCAGAGCCGCACCACGATCATGATCGCGCACCGCCTGTCGACGATCGTCAACGCCGACCAGATCGTGGTGCTCGACGACGGCCGCGTCGCCGAGCGCGGCACCCACGAGCAATTGCTCGACCGCGGCGGGCTCTACGCCGACCTGTGGTATCGCCAGGCGGCGGAACGGCTCGCCGAAGAAACTGCCGAAGCGGCGGAATAGCATTTGCCTGATCCTTCGGCGGGCCTAGGCTCCGGCAACCCGCGGCGCGCTCGGTCCGCTTGAGTTTGAGAGTGATGACCGACCCGCACGCGATCCTCAAGAACACCTTCGGCTTCGACTCCTTCCGCGGCGTCCAGGAGCAGGTCGTCCGACGCGTGCTCGCGGGCCGTCACACGCTCGCGGTGATGCCGACCGGGGCCGGCAAGTCGCTGTGTTACCAGCTGCCCGCGCTGATGCGCGACGGCAGCGCCCTCGTCATCTCGCCGCTGATTGCGCTGATGCACGACCAGATCCGAAGCGCCGAGGCCTTCGGCATCCGCGCTGCCTCGCTGACCTCTGCGGATGGCGACCGGGAGCAGACCGTGCAGCGCTTCCTGGGCGGCGAACTCGACCTGCTCTACGTCGCGCCAGAGCGCGCGACTCTCGACGGCTTCCGGCGCCTCGTCGACCGGGCCAACCTCGCCCTGATCGCGATCGACGAAGCCCATTGCGTCAGCGAATGGGGCCATGATTTCCGGCCCGATTACCGCAAGCTCAAGGGCCTGCTCGACGACCATCCGGAGGTTCCGCGCCTGGCGCTGACCGCCACCGCCGACGCCCGGACACGGGCCGACATCCTCGACCAGCTCGGCATTCCGGACGACGGCTTGATCGTGGCCGGCTTCGACCGTCCCAACATCCGCTACCACGTCCGCCACCGCGAGCAGACCGGCAAGCAGCTGCGCGAGGTGCTGGCGGCGCAGCCGGGCCCGGCGATCGTCTACGCCCCGAGCCGCGACAAGGCCGAAAAAATCGCCGAGACTCTGGGCCGGGACGGCCGGCCCGCGCTGCCCTACCACGCCGGCCTCGAGCCGCGCGTCCGCGCCCGCAACCAGGCGGCATTCGTCAATTCGGAGGAGATGGTGATCGCCGCGACCATCGCCTTTGGCATGGGCATCGACAAGCCCGACGTACGGCTGGTCGCCCACTCCGCCATCCCCAAGAGCATCGAGGCTTATTACCAGGAGACCGGGCGAGCCGGGCGCGACGGGGAGCCGGCCGAGGCCTGGCTGTTCTGGGCGGCGCAGGATTTCGCCCGCGCCCGCCAGCGGATCGAGCAGGAGCTCGAGCCCGCCCGTCGTCCGGCCGAGCGCGATCGGCTCAACACCCTCGCCACCTTCGTCGAGGCCACCGGCTGCCGCCGGGCGATTCTGCTCAGCCATTTCGGTGAGAATCCGCCGGAGCGCTGCGGCAATTGCGACAATTGCCTCGACCCGCCGGCGAGCATCGACGCAACCGAGATCGCGCGCAAGCTGCTGTCCGCCGCATTCCGGACCGAGATGCGCTTCGGCGTCGGCCATCTCGCCGACGTGCTCGCCGGCAACGACACCGAGAAAGTGCGCGGCTTCGGCCACCACCGCCTGTCGGTGTTCGGCATCGCGTCGCCCGAGGAGCTCGCGCTGGTGCGCCCGGCGGCCCGCGCGCTGATCGCCCGCGATGCGCTCCGCGCCGACGCCTACGGCGGGTTGAGCTTCGGGCCGGGCGCCCGGCCGATCCTCAAGGGCGAGGAAGCGCTGACCGTCGCCGTCCCGCCGCCGCGCAAGCGCTCGCGCCGGAGCCGCTTCGACGGACCCGCCGATCCATTGTTCGAGGCGCTGCGCGAAGCCCGGCGGGCGCTCGCGGCCGAGGCCGGAGTGCCGCCCTACGTCATCTTCCACGATTCGACGTTGCGCGAGATCGCCGAGAGGAAGCCGCGTGATCTCAATGAGTTGGCGCGCGTGCAGGGGGTCGGCGCGGTCAAGCTCCAGCGCTACGGAGCGGCGATGCTCGCCGCCCTTTCGACCAACGGCTGATATTCAGGCTTGCGTAAGGCGCGCGGCGGTTGGAGAGGCCCAAACGCTTTTTGAATCACTCGGGGAGAGCCATGATCCGCAACCTGCTTCTCGCGACCACGGCGGTCGCGATCGCCACTTCCGCCACGGCCGCTCCGGCCCCGCGCAAGGCGAGCGCCGCCGCGACCTTGTCGGCCTCCAATCCGTTCGCGAAGCCGAGCACCCTGCCGCTCGGCACGCCGGATTTCTCGAAGATCCGCGACGCGGACTATCTGCCCGCGCTGCTCGCCGGGATGGCCGAGCAGAAGCGCGAGGTGATGGCCATCGCCAACAACCCGGCCGCGCCGAACTTCACCAACACCCTGGTGGCCCTGGAGCGTTCGGGCGCGCTGCTCGAGCGGGCCAACCTCGCGTTCAGCGCGGTCAACGGCGCCAACACCAACGACACGTTGCAGGCGACCGACACCAAGACCGCGCCGTTGTTCGCGGCGCACTACGATTTCATCTTCCTCAACGCCAAGCTGTTCAAGCGGGTGAAGACCCTCCACGACACGCAGGCGTCGCTGGGCCTCAACCCGGAGCAGGCCAAGCTGCTCGACGTCTACTACAAGCAGTTCGTCCATGCCGGAGCCGAGCTGCCGGCGGACAAGCAGGCCCAGCTCAAGGCCTTCAACCAGCGCCTCAGCGCTTTGCAGACCCAGTTCGGCCAGAAGCTGCTCGCCGCGGCCAAGGCCGGCGCCCTGCATTTCGACGACGCGGCGCCTCTCGCCGGCTTGAGCGAGCAGCAGCTCGCGGCGGCCCAGGAAGCGGCCAAGGACCGCAAGGTCGGCGGCTACGTCGTCCAGCTCATCAACACCACCCAGCAGCCCGCGCTCGCCTCGCTGACCAGCCACGAGACTCGGCAGAAGCTGCTCGAGGCGAGCCTCAACCGGGCCGAGCGCGGCGACGCCAACGACACGCGCAATTTGATCCGCGAGATCGCCCAGCTGCGCGCCAAGAAAGCAGCTCTGTTCGGCAACGCGAACTGGGCCGATTACACGCTTTACGACCAGATGGCGCAGAACCGCGGGACGGCGGTCGGTTTCCTCGACCGGCTCGCTCCTGCGGTCGCCGCCAAGCAGCGCCAGGAAGCGTCGGACATTCGCGCGCTCGCCAAGTCGCAGGGCGCGGCCTTCACGCCGACCGCTGCCGACTGGAACTTTTACGCCGAGCAGATCCGCAAGCAGCGCTATGCGATCGATAGCGACCAGCTGAAGCAATATTTCGAGTTCAACAAGGTACTCGAGGACGGCGTCTTCTATGCCGCCAACCAGCTCTACGGACTGACCTTCAAGGAGCGCAAGGACATCCCGACGTGGAGTCCCGACATGCGGGTGTTCGACGTCATCGACGCCGACGGCAAGCCGCTCGCGATCTTCATGATCGACCCGTGGAAGCGCGACAACAAGAACGGCGGGGCGTGGATGTCCAACCTCGTCAACCAGTCGTACCTGCGCGGCACCAAGCCCGTGGTATTCAACGTCGAGAACTTCTCCAAGCCCGCGCCGGGCCAGCCGGCGCTGATCAGCTGGGACGACGTGACGACGATGTTCCACGAGTTCGGCCACGCACTGCACGGAATGTTCGCGGCGCAGACCTATCCGACCATCTCGGGGACCAACGTCGCCCGCGACTTCGTCGAGTTCCCCTCGCAGTTCAACGAGAATTGGGCGCTCGATCCGAAGATCCTGCCACACTACGCCGTCCACTACAAAACCGGCCAGACGATCCCGCAGGATCTGATCCAGAAGGTTCTCGCGGCGCGGACCTTCAACCAGGGTTACGAAGTCGGCGAGGTGCTCGAGGCGGCGCGGCTCGACCTCGACTGGCACTCGCTTCCCGCGACCGCTGGGCTGCAGGACGTCGACCGGTTCGAGGCGGATTCGCTGGCGCACAGCGGCTACGACACCGCCGACGTCCCGTCGCGCTATCGCTCGAGCTACTTCCTGCACATCTGGAGCAACGGCTATTCGGCGGGTTATTATGCTTATCCGTGGACCCGGATGCTCGGCCAGGACGCGTTCGCCTGGTTCCAGCAGAACGGCGGGCTGACCCGGGCCAACGGCCAGCGTTTCCGCGAGATGGTCCTGTCGCGCGGTAACACCGAGGATTATGCCGCCATGTACCGCGCGTTTGCCGGCCACGACCCGAGCATCCAGCCTTACATCGATTATTACGGGCTGCCGAACGTTTCGGCTCCGGCCGCTGCACCGACGGCCGCGCCGCCGCCGGCCCCGGCGAACCCGACCGAGCGCGGCCGGTAGGCCGATGATCCGCCGGCTCGACGACAGGACCTCGGTCAGCGGCCAGCTCCGCCCGGAGGAAATCGCCGGGCTGGCGGAGCGCGGCATAGCGATGGTGGTCAACAACCGGCCCGACGGCGAGGAGCCGGGCCAGCCGCTCGCCGCCGACATCGAAGCTGCGGCCGAGGCCGCGGGCATGTCCTACCGCCACGTCCCGATCATTCGCGGCATCGGTCCGGCCGACGTCGCGGCGATGCGGGACGCCCTGCACGCGGCGGGCGACGGCCAGACGCTGGCCTTCTGCCGTTCGGGGAATCGCTCGGCCTTAGCCTGGGCCCTCGCCATGCGCGAGGACGGCGCTTCGGCGGAGGAGATCGCGGAGAAGGTGACCGCCGCCGGCTTCGACGTCACCCCGATCGCGCACCTGCTCTAGCGGTCATACTCCCGCAGGAGATTTCGGGCCTCGTCCGCGTCCTCATCGAGGACCATGACCCGCACCCCGACGCTGGCGCCGTCCGAATAGGCATTGCTCTGCGTGTCGAACACCACGGCATGAAGTCCGTGGCTTTCGAGGAAGGCGCGGGCAAGCTCGGCCTGATAGGCCCACATGAACCGGCCGGCCTCGACCAGCCCGCTCACCAGGGGACCACGTCGCCGGCGGCGATCTCGTCGGGCCGCGGCGCCCGCCCCAGCATCGCGTTGCGATGGGGGAAGCGGCCGAAGCGCGCGATCACGTCCCGGTGCTTCTTCGCGTAGAGCACCTGCTCGTCGTCGCCCAATCGCGTGAACAGCAGCACCGCCCGGTTCTGGTCGTCGAGATTCTCGCTGTGCTCGAACGGCATGTAGAGGAACTTGCGCTCGTCGTGCGCGAGCTCCTGGTCATAACCCGCGTCGAGCGCGCCTTTGGCGATCGCGAGCGCGAGATGATCGGTGGCGAATTGCTCGGCGGACCCGCGAAACATGTTGCGCGGGAACTGGTCAAACAGGATCACGGCCGCCGCCGCGGTCAGCGGGTCGCTGAGGAACGCCGCGACCGGCAGCTGCCGTTTCGCCGACCACAGCTTGAGGAACAGCTGCCGAATCCGATGATCAAGCTCGGGATCGGCCGTCCACCATTGCTCCGATTTCAGCCCAAACCAGAATTTGAGGACGTCCGAGCGCCAGTCGCTCACGCGGCGGTGCCTCCGACGGTAAGGCCGTCGATCAGCAGGGTCGGCTGGCCGACTCCGGCGGGGATGCTCTGACCAGCCTTGCCGCAGATGCCGATGCCTTCGTCGAGCGCGAGGTCGTTGCCGATGCCGCTGACCTTGGTCAGCACCGTCGGCCCGTCGCCGATCAGGGTCGCGCCCTTGACCGGCTCCGCGACCTTCCCGCCGCGGATGCGATAAGCCTCGGTGCAGGTAAAGACGAACTTGCCGCTGGTGATGTCGACCTGGCCGCCGCCGAAGCTCTTCGCGTAAATGCCGTCCTTGACCCGGCCGATCAGCTCGTCCGGCTCGGCCCGTCCGGCGAGCATGAAGGTGTTGGTCATGCGCGGCATCGGGGCATGAGCGAAGCTCTCGCGCCGGCCGTTGCCGGTGGCCTCCATGCCCATCAGCCGCGCGTTGAGCCGGTCCTGCAGATAGCCCTTGAGGATTCCGTCCTCGATGAGGACGTTGCGCTGGGTCGGCGTGCCTTCGTCGTCGATGGTCAGCGACCCGCGGCGCTGGTCCATAGCGCCGTCGTCGATGACGGTGACTCCGGGCGCTGCGACCCGTTCGCCGATCCGGCCGGAGAAGGCCGACGTGCCCTTGCGGTTGAAGTCGCCCTCGAGGCCGTGGCCGACCGCCTCGTGGAGCAGCACCCCGGCCCAGCCCGAGCCCATCACCACCGGCATCTCGCCGGCCGGCGCTGCAACCGAGTCGAGGTTCACCAGCGCCTGGGCGAGCGCGAGGTCGATCGCCCGGTTCCACTCGGCCTCGTCGAACAGCCGGCCGTAGAGGTAGCGGCCGCCGAGCCCGTGATAGCCCGTCTCGCGCCGGCCGTTCTGCTCGGCGACGATTTGCACGCCGAGCCGCACCAGCGGCCGCACGTCCGCGGCGACGAAGCCGTCGGCCCGGACGATGTCGACCACGCTCCAGCTCGCTGCCAGCGCCACGGTGACCTGGACGACGCGCGGGTCGCGGGCCCGCGCCGCCGCGTCGATCCGCTCGCACAGCGCGACCTTCTCGGCGAACGGGACGAGGCTGAGCGGGTCGTCCGAGCCGTACATCGCCTGGTTGGTCCGCGGCGGCGGCAGCGCCGCTTCGCCCTTGCGCGGGTCGAGCAGCTTCAGGGTCGACGCCGCGCGCTCGATCGCCGCCTCGCTGATCTCGTTGGCATGGGCGAAGGCGGTGGTTTCGCCGGTGACCCCGCGCAGGCCGAAGCCGGAGCTGGTGTGATAGTCTGCGGTCTTCAGCCGGCCGTCGTCGAAGCCGAACGCCTCGCTCGCCGCATATTGCAGGAACAATTCGCCGTCATCGCAGCCCGACAGATGTTTCGCCGCGAGCCGGCGCGCGCCGTCGGGGTCGAGGCTGCGGTAAAGGAATCGGCGCGGATCGGGGCCGGTCATGCCGCCTGGCTGTCGGCTGGTCCCCCCTCAAGGACGAAGCGGCGGTCGCAATAGCCGCACTCGACGAAGCCGACGTCCGGGTCGATGCGCAGGTAGATGCGCGGGTGACCAAGCGCCGGGTCGACCTCGCCCGAGCCGTCGCAATAGACTCGGCTGGATTTGACCTTGAACACCTCGGGTGGCGGGGGCGGCGGCATGACGGTCAGGTAGCAACCGCGCCCGCGCCGTTCAATGCGCGCTGCGCTTTAGAGATAGTTGGCGGTGACGGTGAAGCTCGCCTGGTAGACGCCCTCGGGCTGGTCGGCGTTGATCTGCAGGATTCCGCCGACCCCGACGAAGAAGGCGCGGGTCGCGTCGATCGTGCGAATCGGGTTGCCGCCATTGTCGAGCGTCAGCGCGAGCACCGGAATGGTGTCGCCCGCGCCGTTGGTCAGAGCCGCCGGCGGGGTGATGAACACGATGACCTGCTGGCTCGGCGTCCCGGCGCCGGCGAACAAGGCGCGATGGCCGGCGTCGCTCACGACCCCGGTCGCGCCGCCGGCGAAGCCGCGCGCGCCGGTCGTCGGATTGATGCTGACGATCCCGGACACCGGCGAGGTGACGACGGTGCCGAAATCGAGGTCGTCGACCTTGGTCAGGGTCAGCGGGACGAGGATCAGCGCCTTGCCCTGCGCCGGAATCGGCGCGGCAACGGGTGCGGCCGCGGCCGGCACTGCCGCCGCAGCGAGCGCTGCTCCAATCAGGATCATGCGTCGGATCATGCGCCGGAGTATGCCCGGCACGTCTGACCGCGGGTTCAACGCCTTCGGTTCACAGGAATTTTACCAAATTCGTCAGGGATATTGGATGCTGACGTCGAACGTCCCGACGTAGGTCCCTTCGGCCTGGTTGGCGTTGACGTTCAGCGTCGCCCCGACCCGAAAATCGAACGCGACGCGAGCCGCGACGGCGCGCTTGTCGAGCCCCTGCAGCGTGAAATTGTCGGCGATCATCGTCTGCGTCCCGCCGACCCGGGTCAGCGTTACCGGCTGCTTCGGGATGCGGATGATGACCACGTTGTTGCCCTTGGCCGCGCCGGTGAACTGGGCCGCGTGCGGCGCTCCGCCGAGCAGCACCGCGCCCCCGGTGGAGGAGATGGTGTCGGTCTCGGGGTTGATGACGACTGTCCCGGCGGCGGCCGTGGTGCCGACATTGCCGAAGTCGAGGTCGCGGTTCTTCACGATCTCAAGCGGGAACAGCAACGTCCCGGTCGCCTGGGCCGGAGTCGCCGCGGCCCTGGGCGCGGTTTGCCCCGCCGCCGGGGCAAGCAGCATCGTCAGCGCCAGAAGGCGAGGGGACAAAAGGCGGCTCATTCAGCCGCGGGCGGTACAGGGTTAACCTCAAAGTCACCCTTCGGGTTAAGGTAAACGGCGGATTTACCCTCTTCGCTTGTCGCTTTTAGTCACCGCTCTTATGCCGCGTGTCGCCATGGACGACGCCGCGATCCGCATTGAATCCCTGTCGAAGACCTACGCCGGCGGCAAGCGCGCGCTCGACGGCGTCAGTTTCGACGTTCCGCGCGGGCAGATTTTCGGCCTGCTCGGGCCCAACGGCGCGGGCAAGTCGACCCTGATCAACATCCTCGCCGGCCTGGTCGTGAAGACTGGCGGCGAGGTGAATATCTGGGGCTTCGACATCGACCAGCACCCGCGCAACGCCAAGCGCTCGATCGGCGTGGTGCCGCAGGAGATCATCTTCGATCCCTTCTTCACGCCGCGCGAGACGCTCGAGATCCAGGCCGGCCTCTATGGCATCGCGCCCGCCGCGCGGAAGAGCGACGAGCTGCTCGCGGCTATGCACCTGACCGACAAGGCGAATGCTTACTCGCGGACCCTGTCCGGCGGCATGAAGCGGCGCCTGCTGGTCGCCAAGGCGATGGTCCATTCGCCGCCGATCCTGGTGCTCGACGAGCCGACCGCCGGGGTCGACGTCGAGCTCCGCCGCCAGCTGTGGGACTATATCCGCAAGCTGAACGCCGACGGGGTCACCATCGTCCTCACCACCCATTATCTCGAGGAAGCCGAGGAGCTGTGCGACCGGATCGCGATCATCCACCACGGCCGGGTGATCGCCAACGAGCCGACGCGGGAGCTGGTCGCCAAGGCGCAGGAGAAAGCGGTCGTCGTCACCTTCGACCGCGACATCGGCGCGGTCCCGACCAACGCCTGCTTCGAGAATATCGCCCTGGTCGACGAGCGCACGCTCGAGATCACCTTCCGCAAGGACAAGGTCAACGCCGGCCAGGTGCTGGCCTCGCTCACCGCCGAGGGTCTCGCGATCGTCGACGTCTCGACCCGCGACCCGGACCTCGAGGACGTGTTCTTGAGCCTCACCGCGGCGGCGCAGGAAGCGGCGTGAGCATCACCGCCGACGTCCTCATCGTCGGCTCGGGCGCGGCCGGGCTGACCGCCGCGCTCAACCTCGCCGAGACGCATAAGGTCGCGGTCATCGCCAAGGGCGCGCTCGACGACAGCGCTTCGGCCCGGGCCCAGGGCGGAATCGCCGCGGTGCT
>Ga0134122_10001408_pt1 | contig 17402 bp, 20 predicted proteins | sample KB302_FD_96461 | JGI IMG/M metagenome (GOLD analysis project Ga0134122, IMG submission 96461) | Terrestrial soil microbial communities without Nitrogen fertilizer from Kellogg Biological Station, Michigan, USA - KB3-0-2 | ecosystem: Environmental > Terrestrial > Soil > Unclassified ... | reverse complement strand
GTCCGCCGTAATCGGCGCGCATCCGATTTAGGCGTAAGACGTGCTCCGACGCGGCGGCGAAGCGTCGTCGCCGGGCGACAGAATCAGTGCGGCTTGAAGCGGTAAGAGTCCATCGCGAGTACGCCGGCCTCGAAGCCTTCCGCAAAGCGCTCTACCTTGGCGCTGTCGCCCGCCGCGCCCAGCGCAACGAACAGCGGCAGAAAATGCTCGTCGCTCGGATGTGCGCGCGCCGCCTCTGGCGCCTGCTCGCGCCAGGCGACGAGCGCATCGACGTCATGCGCGATCAGCCGATCATGCAGCCATTCGGCGAACGCCTGTGCGTAACGCAGCGGCTCCTGCCGGCGCGGATTGGACATCCAGTCGCGCAGGTTGTGTGTGGTGTGACCCGAACCGATGATCAGCACCGAGTCGTCAGCCAGCGGCGCCAGCGCGCGCCCGACGCGCAGATGATGCGCGGCCCCGAGCTCCGGCTGAATCGCGAGCTGCACGACCGGTACGTCGGCCTCGGGATACATCCAGCGCAGCGGGACCCACGCACCGTGATCGCGACCGCGGCAACCGTCGATGCCCGCGGCCACGCCGGCAGTCTTTAGCAGCGCGACGGCTTCCGCCGCCAGCGCAGGGTCGCCGGGCGCAGGGTATTGCAACCGAAAGAGCTCGTCGGGAAAGCCACCGAAATCGTGAATCGTTTGCGGCGCCGGATTGCCGGTGAGCAGCGGGATCGACGTCTCCCAATGCGCCGATGCGATCAGCACCGCGCGGGGACGCGGCAGCTCGCGCCCGAGCGAGGCCCACGCGCGACCCGCGGCGCCGGGCTCGATCGCGTGCATCGGCGAGCCGTGCGACAGGAACAATGTCGGAAGCCGGACGCTGACGCCGCGATGGTTGGCCGGATGACCGACAGGTGCCTTGGCCGAAGATTGTTCCATCAAGCGGTGGCTTTCGCCGGCTCTTTGATCAGACCTTCGGCGAGCAACGCCTCGCGCACATGCGGGCGCGCTTCGACTCGAGCCTTGTACGCAGCGACGACCGGCCAACCGGCAAGATCGATATCGACGAACGGTGACCAGCGCAGGATCGTATACAGGTAGGCATCGGCGACGGTGAACTGGCTACCCATCAGATAGTCGTTGCCGTCGAGCTGACCGGCCAGCCACTCGACCCGCAGTCGGAGCTTGTCGCGCAAGATCGGCTTGTACTCGGCCGGTGTATTGGCCGCGAAGAACGGGCCGTACTGCTTGTGCAGCTCGGAAGTGATGAAGTTCAGCCATTCCTGCAGGCGATAGCGCTCGAAGCTGCCCGCGGCGGGCACGAGTCGCAATTCCGGCTTGAGATCGGCCAGGTACTGGACGATCGCCGGTCCTTCGGTCAGCCGCCGGCCGTCGTCGAGCTCGAGTACCGGGACATACCCCTTGCCGTTGATCGCGTAGAAGTCGTCGCCGCCGGCGAGCTTGTGCGTCTTGGTGTCGACCTTGACCAGGGTTGCCGGCAATCCGGCCTCGAGCAAGACGATGTGCGGGGAAAGCGAGCAGGCGCCCGGTGAGTAATAGAGTTTCATCGCGATGTCCTTTGGTGAGTTATCGGAAGCACTTGTATCCAGTTCGACAGGGATTCAGTCGGCACGTTGCAGCCCGAACGCGGCACGGCGCGATGGCGCGGGGAAGACCAGGGCAAAGCGCCCGCCGCCGAGAAGTCCGACAACAGCGGCGGCCACGGCGAGAAACGCCGGATACTCCCAGCCGCCGTGGGGCGACGTGAACAGCCAGCCGTTGCCCGAGTGCGCCCAGGCGGCGCCGAGCAGAATCGGAAGCAGCGCAACAGCGACGGCGCGCGTGTAAACGCCAAGGACGAGCAGCACGCCGCCGGCCAACTCCGCGGCGATCGTCGCGTAGGCGAGCGGTCCCGGCAGGCCGAGCGACTCGAAAAACTGCACGGTGCCGGCCGGCGTGAAGACCAGGTACTTCAGCAGCGCGTGCGCCACGAACATCACTCCGAGCGCGCCGCGCAATAACAACGCCGCCAGATCGATGCGGTTCGAACCCTCCATGATCGTATCTCCACAAGACGCCCGAAGTAGGCGCGATAGACGGATGATCACCCTTGCTTGTAACAAGATAAATTGGTTATTAGTCAATTAATTATTGTCAAATATGCAATAATCCTGGGATGGATCGCTTTCAGGCCATCACGGCATTCGCCCGGGTCGTCGAGAGCGGCAGCTTCGTCCGCGCCGCCGAGCGGCTCGCGACTTCGGTCTCCGCCGTTTCGCGCCACGTCGCCGAGCTCGAAGCGCACCTCGATGTGCGCTTGCTCAATCGCACGACGCGGCGGCTTTCGCTGACCGAGAGCGGAAGCGTGTTCTACCAGCACTGCGTGCAACTGCTGGCCGATCTCGACGAAGCCGAGCGCTCGGCCAGCGCTTCGGCGATCACGCCGCGCGGGACCTTGCGCCTATCGGCCTCGGTGACCTTCGGCGAGCGCCATCTCGCGCCGGCAATCGCGGCCTTTATCGACCGTTATCCCGAGATGCGCTTCGACGTCGAGCTTTCCGATCGCGCCGTGGACCTCGTCGACGAGGGATTCGACGCCGCGCTGCGCATCGGCGCCATCGGCAGCCAGAACCTGGTCGGGCGGCCGGTGGGCGAAACCAGGCTGGTGTGTTGCGCGGCGCCGGCCTACCTCGAGCGTCGGGGCGAGCCCAGGCGCCCCGAGGATCTGGCCGGACACGAATGCCTGACCTACGAGTACGCGTCGCAGCGCAATGTGTGGCCGTTCCGGGAGCACGATGGTTCGATCCGCCAGATGAAGGTCTCGGGCTCGGTGCACGCCAACAGCGGACGGTTTCTCGAGGCGCTGGCGGTCGAGGGCCGCGGCATCGCCTACGAGCCCGACTTCATCGCCGGCCCGGACATTCGCGCCGGACGGCTGGTGCCGATTCTGGTCGCGTTTCAGCCGCCGCCATCGACGATCCAGCTCGTCTATCCGAGTCGCCGGCATCTGTCGGCCAAGGTCCGCGCATTCGCCGACTTCCTCCGGGAGCGGTTCGCCACGGCGGAGTGGACGCTCAAGCCAGCCGGCGCAGCGGGCGAGCGTCGATCGCGGCGCTAGCGACGGAGGCGGTGCACAGCGATCAGGGCAGCTTGAGCTTGCCCGGCGCCGGAGGCAGACCGCCGCCCAGACCCGGGCTTGCACCGGGTACCAGGATCGACGAAGACGCCTGGCGGCGCATTTCCTGCAATTCCCGCATCGCGCGCTCGACGCCTTCCTTGGCCGCGTCGCCGTATTTCTGCACGGCTTCGCCCAGAGTTGCCGCCGGAATGTCGAAACTGATCGGCAACGGCCCTACATTGGTCAGGATCTGGGCTTCGCCGGTGTAGATCGTCGCCCGGGTCTGATCGGGACCGCCGTCGCGGGTCACGGGGATAAGAACGCGGATGGTGCCGGCAGCACGATCGGTATAGATTTCTTCGCGGAACAGCGAAGTCGCGTCCATTTTCATGTCCGCCGTACGCATTCCGGGATCGCTGGCCATGGAAACGTCCTTTTGTAGTTGATTCCAACGGCTAAGGATACTAAAAACCGCGTTGTTCTGCCGGGTGCGCCGGCTGGGGCGCCGGCGCTGTTGCGGCGCTCGGAATGGATGGAGGTTACAGACTGTTACATTGAAGAATACACTCAACACTATTGCGTATTGGATTTGGAAGACAATGTTGACTTACGGTCAGCTGAAACTTCGCCTGATCCGTTTTAGTCAAAGGTTCAGATTCGTTACGGAGGTTGCTATGAGAAAATTCATTATCGCGGCAGTGTCCGCAATCGCGTTGTCTCTGGTGGCCGTTCCTGCATTGGCCCAGCGCGGAGGCGGCGGCGGCCACAGCGGCGGCGGCGGTGGCGGCGGTCACAGTAGCGGCGGCTGGAGTGGCGGTGGCGGCGGCTGGCACGGCGGAGGCGGCGGCTGGCATGGCGGCAGCGGCTGGCACGGCGGCCATTCGCACGTCACCGTTGGATTCGGCTTTGGCTACCCGTACTACTGGGGCTATCCGTACTATGGGTATTATGGGTACTACCCGTATGCCTACGGATACCCGTACGCCGCCGCGTACCCCTACGGCTATTACGATGATGGGTCTTCGTCGACCTACATCCAGCGGGACAGCGGAGAGGGCGTAGCGCCTTCGTATCCGGCGCCGCGCGGAGAGTTCTCGGCCCCGCGCGACCAGTACTCGTACTATTGCACGAATCCCGCCGGCTATTTTCCGCAGGTCAACAACTGCCCGAGCGGATGGCTGACCGTCGTCCCGAACGCCGCGCCGCACGGCGCGCCGGCGCCACGCTGAGGATGAGCCGACGATGAACGCGATCAAGTATGCTCTGCCATTGACGTCGGCGCTGCTGCTCGGCGCCTGCGTGACGGTGCCTACCGCTCCGACCGTTATGGCGCTGCCTGGCTCGAACAAGACGTTCGACGAGTTCCAGGCCGATGCCTACAGCTGCCAGCAGTTCGCGCAGCAGATGGTCGGCGGAGTTCCTGTCCAGGCGAACAACGCCGCGGCCGCGAACGCGGTCGGCGCCACGGCGCTCGGCGCAGCAGCCGGCGCGATCATCGGATCGGCGTCCGGCAACGCGGGAGCCGGCGCGGCGATCGGCGCAGGGACCGGCCTGCTGTTCGGCAGTGCGGCCGCAAGCCCCTACTACTACGGCGGTTACTACCAGGTTCAGCGTCAGTATGACGGTGCGTACATGCAGTGCATGTACGCCAAAGGCAACCAGATCCCCGTCCGTGGCGCACGGCCTTATCAGGCACCGACGCATACCCACTACGGCCCGCCCGCGTAGCGCCAGCGTTCCGAGTCGCCATACAAGGGCCCGATGCTTCGGGCCCTTTCTTTTTCGTGAGCACACGCGCTAATGCATAATCCCGCGACTGCGCCGAGGAGGCTGCAGCCGCCGGAGGATCCTTGACAGCTCGCACGACGAATCGAATGCGGTGGACGCTTGTGCTGCTCGCGTTAGTTTCCGCCTGCGCCGCGGGAGCTGCCGATCCGAACAAGGTGCTGCACATCGCGTCGCCCGATATCGACACGCTCGATCCGCAGCAGGCAACGACCATTCCCGCACAGCGCGTGACCTTCGCGATCTTCGAAGGCCTGTACAACTGGGACTACCTGAATTCGCCTACCGGGCTCGCGCCAGTGACGGCTACCGGGCCGCCGCAGATCTCGGACGGCGGCAAGACCTGGCAGATCGATTTGAAGCCGGGCATCTATTTCACCGACGATCCGGCGTTCCGCGGCAAGCCGCGCGAGCTCGTGGCCGACGATTACATCTACTCGATGAAGCGCCGCCTCGATCCGAACTTGAGCCGGGGCGGCGACACGGTGATGGCCGACCTGATCATCGGCGCCCGCGCGGTCGTCGATGCTGCCCGCAAGCCCGGCGCGAAATTCGGCTACGATCGACCTATCGAGGGATTGCGCGCCGTAGGCCGGCACTCGATCCGCATCGAGCTCAACGCAATCAATTACCCGTCGGTGCAGGTGTTTCTCACCGTGGTCGCGGTCGCGCGCGAAGTAGTCGAAGCGGCGGGAGGGAACATCCGCGCGCATCCGGTCGGCACCGGTCCGTATCGGCTGCGCGAATGGAAGGTCGGCTCGCGGATCGTGCTGGAAGCCAACCCGAACTATCGTACGCTGCGCTTTCCGGCAAGCAACAAGCCGGCCGATGCCGAATTGGAGCGCAGCATGCGCGGCAGGACGTTCCCGCAGATAGGCGTCATCGACATCAGCGTCATCGAGGAGGACACCACGCTGCTGCTCGAATTCGAGCGCGGCGCACTCGATTATGTGGAGCTGCGCGCCGAAATCGCGAACCGCCTGCTCGCCAACGACAAGCTCAAGCCCGAATACGCGGCGCGCGGCATCGTCCGTCATGCCCGCCTCGAGCCCTTCCTGTTCTTCGTCGATTTCAACATGACCGATCCCGTCGTCGGAGGGACCAGCCGCGAAAAGATCGCGTTGCGGCGCGCGATCGCGATGGGACTCGATACGCAGAACCTGGTCGATGTCGTCTATGCCGGACAGGGCCAGCCGGCCAACCAGATGATTCCGCCCGGCGTCAGCGGGCACGACCCGGCGGCGCCGGCGAAGTCCCTCTACGATGCTGCCGCGGCGCGGACATTGCTCGATCGCTTCGGCTACGACAAGCGCGACACCGAAGGCTATCGCAAGGCACCGGACGGCAAGCCGCTGACCGTCGTGCTGTCGCTGCGCGCGGCGGCGATCTCGCGCGAAATGCAGACCTTGTGGAAACGCGACATGGACGCGATCGGTATTCGGATCGATTTCCACGTGACGCCCTTCCAGGATTTCGTCAAGGAGTTGATCGCCGGGCAATACCAGATGTCGGCCGCCGGGTTCGGCGGCATTCCGACGGGCGATGGCATTCTGGAATTGCTCGACAGCCGCCAGCCGCCGTTCGCCAACCAGTCGCGCTTCAAGTCGGCCGAATACGACCAGTTGGTCGATCGGTTCCTGCGCAGCCCGACTGCCCCGGAGCAGATCGCCGCCGCGCGCAGCATGAACGCGATCGCGCGCGCCTACATGCCGCTGTTGCCGACGATATTTCGCCGCGAGAACGATTTTGTCCAACCCTGGCTGCAGGGTTTCCGGCCGCAGGTCTTCAGCACCTACTGGCAATTCATGGATATCGACCTCGCCCGCCGAAAGCGCGCCGGTTGACGATGGCGCGCGCGGCGCATCCGGTTCGCTGGTCGCATTTGCGAAGGGACTGACATGAACGACAAACCCCGGCTCGTCGCGCCTGCCGGCGCCTGCGACTGCCACATGCATATCTACGATCGCCGCTACAGGCCGGCGCCGACGTCGCTGTTCCCGCCGCCGGATGCTCCGCTCGATGCCTATCGCGCCGTGCAGCGGCAGCTGGGGCTCACCCGCGCGGTCATCGTGCAGCCGAACGCTTACGCGTACGACAACGCATGCACCGAAGAGGCAGTCGCCGCGCTCGGCGCGAACGGACGGGGCGTCGCGGCCATATCGCCCGACATCGCCGATGCCGAGATCGAGCGGCTGACGCGCGCAGGATTTCGCGGCGCGCGTTGTTACATGCTCAAAGGCGGCCTGATGTCGTGGGACGACGTCGCTGCGGTCGCGGCCAAGGTCGCGCCGTTCGGCTGGCATGTCCAACTGCAGCTCGACGGGCGCGACCTGCCGTTCCACGCCGAGCGCATCGCGCGACTCGCCACGGAGGCGGTCATCGACCACAACGGCAAGTTCCTCGAACCCGTGCCGCCGACGCATCCGTCGTTTCGCGCGCTGCTCGCCTTGCTCGACGGCGGTCGCTGCTGGGTCAAGCTGTCGGCGCCGTATGAAACCTCGAAATCGGGTCCGCCGGGCTACGACGACGTCAGCGCGCTCGCGCGGGCGCTGGCTGCCGCGCACCCCGAGCGCTGCGTCTGGGCGAGCAACTGGCCGCATCCGAACATCCATCCGTCGCCGTCGAATGCCGCGATGCTCGACCTGCTGCTCGATTGGGCACCCGACGAACACACGCGGCACCGGATCCTGGTCGACAACCCGGCGCGGCTGTACGGCTTCTGAGTGCGCCTTCGCGGCGAACTGGCGGGGGCGATCGAGTTCCGGTAGATTGCCCGATCGTCGAACCGACAAGGAAGAGAACCATGCGCTCGCTTTTGAAGCTGCTCGCGATCCTATCGGTCTGTGTCGTCGCGACGGCGTCGGCGCAGGAATATCCGAACCGGCCGGTAAAGATCATCGTGCCGTTCGCCGCCGGCGGTCCGGCCGATCTCTATGCCCGTTTTCTCGGGCAGCGGCTGGAAACCGCCCTCGGTCAGCCGTTCATCGTCGACGATCGTCCCGGTGCCGGGTCTGTGATTGGCACTGACGCCGCCGCCAAGAGCGCGCCCGATGGCTACACCTTGCTCGTGATGTCGAACACGCAGACGGTCAACGAATCGCTGTTGCCGAACAAGCCGTACGCGCTGATGCGCGATTTCGTGCCCGTCGCGCCGATCAACTATTCCGATCTGGTGCTGGTCGTGCATCCGGCCGTGCCGGCCAAGACTCTCGCTGAGCTCATCGCTCTCGCCAAATCAAAGCCGGGCAAGCTCAATTACGCGTCGTCGGGACCCGGCACGCCGTATCACATGGCGGGCGAGCTGTTCAAGGCGATGGCGGGCGTCGACATCGTGCACATTCCGTATAAAGGCAGCTCGCAGGCGCGCACCGACACACTCGGCGGCCAGGTCGACATGATGTTCGACGCCGTGACGACGATGAGCGAGTTCGCGCGCGCCGGCAAGGTGCGCGCGCTCGCGACCAGCGGCAAGGTCCGCTCCTCGGTGCTGCCCGACGTGCCGACGCTCTCCGAAGCGGGCGTTCCCGGCTATGAAGCGGTGCTCTGGCTCGGCATCATCGCGCCGAAAAATACGCCGCCGGAAATCGTCCGGCGGCTCAATGCGGAGATCGTCAAGATCACCGCCAATCCCGGCGTGCGCGAAGAATGGGCGAAGCAGGGCGCAGTCGCTATGACGATGACACCGGACGAATTCGCTCGTTATCTCGGCGAGGACATCGCCAAATGGGAGCGCATCGTCAGGATTTCGGGCGCGAAGCCGGACAAGTAAGGCTTCGCCAGCGGACGGTGTCCGCTCGGCCGGGGGGAAGACCGCAATGCCCAACCTGCATGTGCTGAGCGCGGGTGCCGCGCAGAGCCTGATCGAATCGCTGCAGCGTCCGTTCGAGGCGGGCGAGGGCGTCACGATGCGCACGAGCTTCCATCCGGTCGGCGCCACGATGGAAAAACTTCTTGCCGGCGAGCCTTGCGACGTCGTCGTGCTGACGGCGGTGCTGCTGGACGAATTGGCGCAGGGCGGCGATGTCCGGCCGGAATCGATCGCGCCGCTGGGAGCTGTGCATACGGCGATTGCCGTGCGTGAAGGCGACGCGGCGCCCGATGTGTCGACGGCGGCCGCGCTGCACCGGGTTTTCCTCGCCGCGGACGCGATCTATCTTCCGGATGTCGAGCGGTCGACCGCCGGCGCGCATTGCGCGGCCATGCTGCGCAATATGGGTATCGGGGCCGAGACGGCGCCAAAGCTCAGACAGGGGTCGAACGGCGTAGCCGCGATGCGCGAGCTCGCGCAAAGCCGCGCTGTCCATCCGATCGGCTGCACCCAGGTCACCGAGATCGCATCCACGCCAGGCGTCACGCTGGTCGGCCCGCTGCCCGGAGAGTTCGAGCTCGCCACGCTGTACTGCGTCGCTGTCGCTGCGCGTGCGCAGCAGCCGGAATCGGCCGCGCGCTTTGCGGCGCTGCTCGCGGGGCAGGCCGCGTCCGAGCTCCGCCGGCGCTGCGGCTTCGACACCTGACCGCACGCTCGGCCGCAACCGCGCAGCGGCCAAAGCATCGCTTACACTGTCGTCGCTTTGCGCTAACGCGTCGCCTCGATGTCCGTCGCACCGGCCCGGCTGATTGCCCATCTCGATATGGATGCGTTCTACGCATCGGTCGAGTTGCTGCGCTATCCGGAGCTTCGCGGACGACCGGTCGTCATCGGAGGCGGGCGGCGCCATCAGCCGGAAGAGATCGTCGATCCGGACACCGGACGAATCGAGCGGCGCTTCGCCACCTTGCGCGGCTATGCCGGCCGCGGTGTCATCACGACGGCAACCTACGAGGCACGCGTTTTCGGACTGCACTCGGCGCTCGGGCTGATGAAAGCGGCGCAGCTCGCTCCGGACACGGTCCTGCTGCCCGTCGACTTCGACGCCTATCGTCGCTACTCGTGGCTGTTCAAGGCCGCGGTCGGCGCGATCGCACCCGAAATCGAGGATCGCGGCATCGACGAGATCTTCGTCGATTTGACCGGCATCGTCCTTTCCGGCGCGAGCGGCGCGGACGATGGCTGGCTGCGCGCACGCGAGACCGGGCTCGCCCTCAAGCAGGCAGTGCGCGGCGCCACTGGACTGTCGTGCTCGATCGGGATCGCACCGAACAAGCTGCTGGCCAAGATCGCCTCCGAGCTCGACAAGCCCGACGGCTTGACGCTCCTGCCGATGACCGAGCTTGCCGAGCGCGTCTGGCCGTTGCCGGCGCGCAGGATCAACGGCATCGGCCCGAAATCCAGTGCGCGACTGCAAGCATTGGGCATACGTACGATAGGCGAGCTCGCGGCCGCCGATCCCACGCTGCTGCTCGAGCATTTCGGCGCGCATTACGGCGCGTGGATGCACGAGGCCGCGCACGGCCGCGACGAACGCCCGGTGGTCACCTACAGCGAGCCGCAATCGATCAGCCGCGAGACAACGTTCGATCGCGACCTGCATCCGTCGCGCGACCGCGACGAGCTCTCCGCCATTTTCGACGAGCTCTGCGCCGGCGTCAGCGACGATCTCACGCGCAAAGGTTACGTCGGCCGGACGATCGGACTCAAGCTCCGCTACGACAATTTCAAGACGCTGACGCGCGACCGGACGATTGCCCAGCCGACGCAGGACGCGCGCACGATCCGGCGCGCCGCAAGCGATTGCCTGAAGCGCGTGCCGCTGGACCGCCGCATTCGTCTGCTCGGCGTCAGGGTCGGCGCGCTCTGCCGCGCCGACGAGGCGGCGAGCCCGGCAACGGTCGCGGCGGAAGAGCCGACGCGAAACCTGTTCGAGTAGCGCCAGCGACTAGGCGCGCGGCGCCGCGTTGGCCTCGATCCACTTTTCGAACAGCTGCAGGAACTTCTTCAGGAACTCGCGCGTGTCGTCGCTGGTCAGCGCGCCCTTGTCGTCGAACAGCTTCCCGGCGCCGCCGATGTAGGCCTCGTGCGGCAGCGCCGGCACGTTGAGAAACACTAGCGATTGACGTAGCTGGTGGTTAGCGCCGAACGCGCCGATCGCTCCGGGCGAGACGCTGACCACTGCGCCGGGCTTCCCGTTCCACGCGCTCTTGCCGTACGGACGCGAGCCGACGTCGATCGCGTTCTTCAGGACGCCGGGCAAGCCGCGGTTGTATTCGGGCGTCACGAACAGCACCGCGTCGGCGCGCGCGATGCGCTCCTTGAACGCCGTGACCTCGGCGGTCGGACTGGCCTCGAGATCCTGGTTGTACAGCGGCAACTGCCCGATCTCGACGATTTCGAGCTTCAGCGTCGGCGGCGCCAGCGCTGCGATCGCCTTTGCCATTTTGCGGTTGAACGATTCCTTGCGCAGGCTGCCGACGACCACGGCGACGTCGCGGGGAGAACTCATGGCGTTCCTTTCGTGGGATGGGGGCGACCGGCTATCTGCCGGCGCCGATTTACGGGCGGATCTTATTTCGTGCGGTGCGTCGGAACGACCACGTCGGTCGCGCTGTCGATATCGCTCAGCGCCGTGTTAAGCATCGAAAGCGCCGGCTCGATGCGCCCCGCCGCAAGCGCGTCCCTGACTTCGACGATCAGCTGGCGCAGCTTCTGCTCGTAGGCTTCGGCCTGCTCGAGCTCGGCGACAAGGCGTTCGATCTCGGCTGACGCCGGGCGGTCGTTTTCGGAGGTCATGGCATGGTGACGGTGTTTCGCCCCGGCCCTGGTGGGCCGGAATCACAAGTAAAGTAGACGCGGCTATGGCCGCGCCGTCAACGCGCCTTGCCTGCGGCGCGTTTTTTCTTGACACCTAACCGGATCGATCGAAGCAGCCCGATGCCTACCATGGACTTCCTCTTGCGCAAACCGTTCCTCCGCCGCATCGCGATTGCCCTGGTGATGGTTGTCGTGCTGACCGCCTGCGGCACCGCCGCCTTCCAGCATGAGGAATCCCGGCTCACGTTTCGCATGGTCCGCGACACGCCCGGCTGGTACACCGGCATGCCGGACGGCGTCGAGGAATTCGATCTGCCGGTGGCAAGCGGCGAAGCCGTCGAGCATATCCATGCCTGGTGGTGGCCCGCCGCCGGCGGCAGGGCCGACGCGCCGGCGATCCTGTATCTGCACGGCGCGCGCTGGAGCCTGACCGGCCAGCTGTTCCGCATCGAGGAGCTGCGCGACTTCGGTTTTTCGGTGCTGGCGATCGACTATCGCGGCTTCGGCAAGAGCGATGGCGACACGCCGACCGAGAAGACTGTGTACGAGGATGCCCACGTCGCCTGGAACTGGCTGGCGGCGCGGCAGCCCGATCCGACTCGGCGGTTCATCTATGGCCATTCGCTCGGCAGCGCGGTAGCGGTCGACCTCGCCGCCTCGTTGAGCCGCGCCGACGGCGCGGCGGCCGAAGCCCCGGCTGCCGCCGGGCTGATCATCGAATCCTCGTTCACCACCCTCGAGGATATGGCGAAGTCGCTGACCTATCCCTGGCTGCCCGTCGGGCTATTGCTGACCCAGAAGTTCGACTCGATGAGCAAGATGGCGAAGGTCAAGCTGCCGGTGCTGGTCGTCCATGGCGCGGCCGATCGTTTCGTCCCGGCGCGCTTCAGCGAAGCGCTCTACCGGGTTGCGGCCGGACCCAAGAAGCTGCTGCTGATCGACGGCGCGACGCACAACAACAGCATGCGGACGGGCGCCCTGCAATACCGGCATGCGCTGGCGGAGTTGTTCGGACTCGGCGCTGCGCCGAGGAGGACGCTGACGCAATAGGGGCCAGATCGGTTAGTGCGCCCTGGCGAAGACTTTCAGCAGCGGCGCATCGAACTCGATTTGCACTTGCGGGCCGCCGGCCGGGCGTGCGTCGAGGCGCCAGGACCCGGCAACGCGCTGATCGGTGTTGGAGTTCAGCCGCAGCGACGACGGCTCCGCCGTTCCCGAATACTGAACGCGCTGCCCTTCGGCTACGAACCAGTAGTTGATCCGCGCGCCGGCATCGAGATCGATCGTCAGCCCTTCTGTCATGTCGCCGTCGCCGCACATCATCGTCGCGCAGGTGCGCAGCTTGGGTGCGAGCTCGGACGCGGACAGCACGACGCGCCGGACGATATTACCGGTCACCGTGTCGGGACCCTTGACCAGGTACGCATATTTCGGCTGCACGGTGATCAGGCCGCCCCTGCTCTGGTAGCTGATCGATCCGGTGGCTGCACCCGGCTCGGCGTCCGCCGAAGGCGCCAGCGAGACCGCCAGCGCCAGCGCGACGGCGAGGCGGATCCCGACGGCCGGTCCGGACCGCACTAGGCGCTCGCACCTTTGGCGGGTCGCATAACGCCGTCGCAGGTGGCCCGCGCCGGATCGGCCGCCGGCAACTTGGCGCAGACGGCGGCCATTTGCGCGCGTATCCGTGCCATCGCGGGTTCGTGCCGGCGCTGGGCGTTCCACGCGGCGAGCTTGCCGCCCATGCGCTCGAGGCCGCGTCGGTTGCGCTCGTAGAAGGTGTCCGGCGTCGGATCGAGCTCGCCGATCACGCTCTTCGCCGCATGCTCGATCCGCGCTTCGTCCTGCGGCGCGAGCTCGATCAGCGCATTGACGTAGTGCACGCCCCACTGCAAGCGCGTCGCCGGACCGTCGGCGGCGGTATACGCTTTTTGCTCCCAGTCGAGCGCCGCCGCCTTGTCGCCGCGCTTTTTCGCGTTGGCGGCGAGATCGAGCATGAAATAGTAGGGCGAGTGCGAGCGCTTGAGCTCGGCCTCGAGCAGCGCGTCGGATGCCTGCATCAGGTCGGCGTCGGAGAGTGCGTCGGCCGCCGCGCTGATGACCGCCTGGCGTGCATACGGGTCGGTGGTTTCACGATCGGCACGTGCGACCTGGTCGCGCACGGTCTGCAGCAGCGGGTCGGGCAGCGCACCCTTGGGCGCGTCGAGCTTGGCGAGCCCGATGCGCCCGCTGACCGCGGAGAGCCGGTCGGCGGTCGATAGGGCGGGATCGGCAACGAATCGCTCCAGCACCGTGTTCCAGTCGGCCGCGAGCTGGGCGCGCGCCGCGCTCTTGGGCGGCGTAATGTACGCGACGACCTTGTCGGCGTAATAGGTCAACAGGTCGAAGTTTTCGCGGGCGAGTCGCGGATCGGCAAGTAAGCGGCTGAGATCGGCGACCGCGGCTTTGTCCTCGCGCGGCTTGACGTCTTTGGCGGTAGCCGCGGCGATCAGCGCTCGCAGCCGCAGCCGGGCCGCCGTATCCGGCTGGGTGGCCGGGCAGGCTTTCGCGAGCCGTGCCAGAGTCGGCGACAGTGCTTTGGCTGCGACCAGCGTATTTTCGTCGGTGTCCCACGAATAGTAGGCGAGCATGCGCCAGTCGTCGGCCGAGAGGGCGGAGCCGCTGTCCCCGGGCGACAAGGCGGCGGCGAGCGTTTCCTTGACCGGCCGCGCTCCGTTCATTCCCATCGCCAGCACCCGCATGTATTGATCGACCTCGACCTCGCCCGGCAGGCGGGTGATCTCGCCGCCATCGGGCGTGAACAGGATCATCGTCGGATAGCCGCTGACCTTGAAACGGTCGCCGAGTCTCTGCGCGCTGGCACTATCGCCGTCGATGTAAACCGGCACGAAAAAGCGGGAGCGCTCGATGAAATCCTGACGGTTGAAGATCGTCGCCTTGACCTGATTGCACGGCGGGCACCACACGGCTCCCCAGTAGAGGAACACCGGCTTGTGCTCCGCCTTCGCCGCCGCGAAGGCCGCATCGACATCGCCTTTTTGCCAGGCGATTCCGCCGACCTGATGCACGCCATCCGTGGACGTGGCCCTGGGCGCTGCAGCATTGGCCGCAGCGATGGCGTCCGTCTTGGGCTTGGGCGCGGCGGTCGGGGGATCGGGCGGCTTCGAGCATGCGCTCAGCACCGCCAGTGCGACAGCGATTGCAGCGATCTGTACGGCGTTGATCATTATCGTCTTCGACAGGCCAGGCGGACCGATATTATGCCAGCCGCTCAAATTCGGCGCGAAGGCCGGTTCCGATGTCCTACAGGCGATTCAGACTCCGGCTGATTCACTTTGGGGCTCCGGAGGCCAACAATCGATCGCGTTGCGCTGGACGGGTCGATTCCCGTCGCAGCCGACGCCTCCGAAGGGAGCAACGATGACCAGCACGGGCAGGCTTTCGCGTGTTTCCCCGATCATGAACACCTGGGCGCGGGTGCGGCATGAGCTGATAGCGACACTCGTGCTGACCTTGCTGTTATTGGCGATGGCGATGCTTTCGCCGCCGGTTGCCAGCGCGGCCGACGAGGCGAGGGTGCAAACCAACGGTGCAGTCGAGTATCTGTCAGGCGGCGTCGGCAAGGAGGAGGCGGACGCGCTGAAGCAGCAGTCGGCCGACTACGCCCTGACGCTCGAATTTGCTTCGTCGCGCAGCGCGGAAGGCGACACCAGCCCGGGGGCTTACATTGCCGATGTCCAAGTCGACATCCGCGACGCGCGGGGCCGCCCGATGCTCAATACGACCTCGACCGGACCGCTCCTGCTCGTGCGACTGCCCGCCGGAGACTATACGGTCGTCGCCGACTGGAACGGCGTGCGCAAGCAGCACACCGTGGATCTTCCGGAAGGCGCGCGCCGGCATGTCGTCTTCATGTGGTAACCCGGCTTGATGGGCCAGCCGCAGCGCACCGCTGACCTGGCGGCTGTATCGGGCAGCCTTCGCGCGGCGGGGGCTCTTTCGCCAAGCCAGGCAAGCCAGAGCGAGCTTTTCGAGCTGCCGCCGCGGCTGCCGCACGGCCTCGTCTACCGGCCGCAGTTTCTGACGCGCGCGGAAGAGGCGTCATTGCTGACCGCGATAGCGCCGCTTCCGTTTCGTCAGGCGCGCTTCCAGCAATACGTCGCGCGCCGGCGGGTCGTTCATTTTCACGCCGACGGCGACGTCGATACCACGGATGCATACGACGACGGCGAATCTTTTTCTTCCGGGCCTGTGCCGCCTTTCCTGGCAGCACTGCAGCAGCGCATCGCCGATGCTTTCGGCATCGTACGTTCGGCATTCGTCCACACGCTGGTCAGCGAGTACCGACCGGGTGCGCCGATAGGCTGGCACCGCGACAAGCCCAGCTACGGCGTCGTGTTCGGCCTGTCGCTCAAAGGCCGCGGCACAATGCGCTTTCGCCCGCTCGAGTCGCACATCGAGCCAAGGCAGACGCTGGTCCTCGAGCTCGAACCCCGCTCTCTGTATGTCATGCAGGGGCCGATACGCTGGCTATGGCAGCACAGCATGCTGCCGGCCAGGGAATTGCGCTACTCGATCACCTTTCGGACGCGCGCCAACGACGAGACGGACCTCGCCGGATAGCGGTCGAGCGAAGTCCGGCCGCGGCGGAGCCCCCGCCGGATTGCATCGTTGCTCTCCAAGTCGCAGAATATCGGGACGATAGCGGAGCTGCTTAGCGCAGTCCGCGCCGCGCGGGGTGGAGTCATGCGAGCATTCGTCGTCCTGTTCGTGCTGCCGGTGCTGATCGGCGTCGTATCGGAGCGCTTGTTTCGCGACACGACGCGGGCGACACTCGCTGCGACCCTCGCCGCGCCGACGGTCATGTATCTGTGCCTGCACACGTTCGATCCGACCGGAACGTGGAATTGGCTGGCGACGCTGCTGGTGTCGCCGCTGGTCATCGCGCTTGCGCTGGCCAGCGTTCTGTTCTGCTTCGGACGTCCACCCAAGCGAGGCAGGCACTCGAGCTGATCTGCTATCGGCACCGGCGGACGCGTCCTACACGAAAATCAGACGCGGGCTGATTTTCTCCGTCGTATTTTTCCGAGACACTGGCGTCATGCAGGGAAGACGAGCAGCAACCTCGGTAACGTCGAGCGTTGCCTGTGGTCTTGTCCCCGCATCTGATCGACTGGCAGCGATCCCTCCAACAAGAATGACGTGATCCCCAGCGTCGCCAGCGAGGCGAGCGGGAGTCGGCCGGGCAGCCGGCCCGACGATGCTTTCCGCTCGCTCCGGCGGGAAGAACACGCGAGGGCAGCAAGCGAGATCGGTCACGGACGTTACTCTATCGACCAACGATTTTGCAGGAGACATCAGATGGCTACCAACGACAAGCAAGCAAGCGGACGCGAGCAAGGGCGCCAGCAATCGGCCGACATGGGACCGGCAGGCGCGGTGCGCAGCCAACAGGGCGCTGAGCAAGGACAGCGGGCCGAACAGGAGTTCGGTGCCCAGCGCGCCGGCAGCCAGTACGGCGGATCGCTGCAGACGCGCGGCGGCACGCAGGCAACCCCTTGGTCGAATTACGGAGCCTACGGCGGCGGCCCGTTCTCGGTCATGCGCCGCATCAGCGATGAAATGGACCGCCTGTTCGAGGGATTCGGTTTGGGGCGCGGCGCCTTGGGTGGCGGCGACCTTGGATGGCCGGGCGCTTTCACCTCGGGCGCCGAAGCGGGTGCGGCGCTTTGGTCGCCGCATCTGGAAATGTTCGAGCGCGATGGCAAGCTGGTCGTGACGGCCGACCTGCCGGGAGTCAAGAAGGAAGACGTCAAGGTGGAAG
>Ga0134122_10001407_pt1 | contig 17403 bp, 24 predicted proteins | sample KB302_FD_96461 | JGI IMG/M metagenome (GOLD analysis project Ga0134122, IMG submission 96461) | Terrestrial soil microbial communities without Nitrogen fertilizer from Kellogg Biological Station, Michigan, USA - KB3-0-2 | ecosystem: Environmental > Terrestrial > Soil > Unclassified ... | reverse complement strand
GATCCCACTGCCCGGAGCATCACAATCAATCTTCCATGAATACCAACCTTTTTCGGAAGGAATGAGGTGACAGAATAGCACCATGCCATTCGCTAATGTGAGTGCTAGCGTTTCAGAGGGCGATGTAGTCATGGCGTAGACCCATCTGGCAGCGCGCTCTTAGGAAGGATCGATAGCTCTGGATTGGTGATCCGCTGAAATCGCGGCTCATATCCTTTTGCCCGCCATTCTTCTTCGTCTTCAAAAGCTGGCTCCTCAATCGGTGCGTGTGTTGGATCGCTGGGGCATACCCATTGATCAAACTCGTTCTGGTCTCGAGCGAGAAAGTCGTACCACTCTTTCTCTTCTGTTTTTACAGAGGTATAGATCATAACAATGCGATTATTCTCATGCTTCAGACACGCGACTCCGTAAGCGAAGTAACAATGACCTTTATAGTGACGAAAAAACCCTCGTTTATCTGACATCTTTCTCTTTATTTTGTGTTGATCGTGGCGCGTGAGTCAATCCGTGCTTGCGCACGGTCAAGCAGTTCTAGAATCTCGGTTAGCTGATCAATCATCACTGTCGCGCTGTATGCGGTGACTCCGGACTCTCTTGCTTTTTTGTGCGCAAGAATAACCTCGCCGACGTGTACGCGTATGAAGTTTAGAGCGGAATATTCGTTGTCTTTTTCATAGTCGGGCTTCATCGCCCCTCCGCTTTGTAGGCATCAAGAGCGATTGCGACGGCTTCGCATAAGACCGCATCTCTTGTTACGTTAAAATTGGCGGTATCAGAATAAAACGTTGCGTTGCTGCAAAAAATGGCGGCATTGGCAGCGGCGGCCACATTGGTTTCCTCGACAGCGGTCACAGCCACGGCGGCAGAAAAGGCATAGGCCGCGGCTAGGGTCCCCGTGGCAGCGGACAGGCTTTTTTCTGCTGCTTTGACGGCCACTTTGGCATCATCGAGTGTTTCGATGTTACGGCATGCCTGCGCATGGTCGGTCATGCCGACCGCGTCAAGAGCGAGAGGGAGCACTCTTTTAATCGTTCCCAGGATTATATGGGTAACCCAGATTCTACGGGATGTGTTGAGTGTTCCGAGTTGAGCGATTGCAAGCGGTAGCAGCGCTTCTGCTCTCACGAGCGGCGAGGACCACCCTGCATCGTTAATGACGATAGAAAACCGTCTATCGAGCTCAGAAACACAGCTGGGTTGCTCGCTATGGGGCTCGCTGAGCGCAAAGCAAATCGCAGCCTCAACACACATTTTTCCGGGTTCGTTGCTTCCGAGTCCTGCGGTTAGACCCAACGGGATAATCTGCCGTAATCGTTCTTTTACCTCTTCATAGTTTATCATCGTTTTACCCTCTTTATGTAAGCCCGATTCCTATGGTTCTTGTTCTGTAACAATCAATACCACCAGATCTGATGGAGCCAGTCGAAATCGATTCCTTAAATTCCAGGACGATTTAACTACTACGGTTTGTCCTTCTAAATCGTACGGGAGTAACTCTTCTACGGTTCCTGTGAAATCTTTGGGTGCAAAGCCCATGACTCGGCACCAACGCTGAATCCAGTCGTCATCACGGGCCAATGGTGAAAATCGGACCGTATCGCCTATTCTGATCTCATGCCCCGTTGAGTCAGTTTGTTTCATGGTTTAAGTACCATTACGCCTAGCTCGTAGCCGGGTTAGTTCAAGCTCTAGATCCAGTGATTCTTTAATCGCTTCCAAGTATTTTCTCATGTCGTAACCGGGCTCATGCGTACCGTAAAATCTCGTAGAAATGTATGCCATGGTGCCGCGTCTACTCGGCGTTTCCATGATGGATGTCCAGTAATACCGATGACCGGCTTGGAGCTGTGGGCCGTAGTGAAATTCTCTTTTAACGGCCCATACCTTGAGTCCGTTTAAAGTTTGTCCGGCGTACACGAGTTCAATTTCGTTCTTTGGCTCTGTTAGCGCTTCCATTTTACCCTCCTCCGTGCCAATTCCACCCCACTGCCCCCGTAGGGGCACCAGGCTAAAATCAACAAATTCCCTTGAGATACCCGTGTCTACGCTCTTCCGGAATTGCGTTGGCAAGTCGGCGGTATTCATCGTTAGACAGTGAGCAATACCCGTCCCATAAATCGTTGCCGGTTAGACCGTGCGGAAGGTTGTCTACTCCGGAACCGATTTTGATGGTGATGTCGGCGTAGGGGAAGTTACTGGCTAGACGTTCTTCGCAATAGCGAACGAATGCCTCGGGGTATTCTGAGTCTCTACCGAGGGTATCCGGATCAATATACATTTCGATGTTCATTCTACCCCTCCTGCCGTCTCCGTGGTTTGTCGTATACGGCTAATTGCATCACGTATTTTGCCGGGCTCGCGTACCTTTGAACGAGCAACCCGAGCCGCAGCGCTGATGAGCTCGTTGACAGTGTGTTGTGTCTCTAGACCCACTTCACCCATCGCAACACAAGCGACTTCAAGGCTGCATATCTTTCGAACGTGACCATAAAACTCCCCTGTACGATCGGTGATGTACCCATCTGACCAGAGGCAAACGGTCTTACCATCCGAAGTGTTTCGGCTCATGATGATGTGAGTTTCGTTTTTCCCGCAGCTGCAATCTGTTTTCATCGGTTTACCCTCCTGCTCAATCTCACCTCGGTACGCTCTCCGTGCAGAGCGCACTATGCTGTGATTAAACGAGTTGTAGATATAGAAGTCTTTCCCAGGTGCTTCTAACAACACGATCGTTTTCGTTTATCCAATCGACAGCCCCATACCCTCTGCCGTCTGTTTCAATCAAAATACCTACGTCGGTCGGGTTCTCTTCGGGGCATGTATCAAGATCCCACCGAACCTGATGACCAACTTGACCTCTTGTGACTGCCATCGTTTTACCCTCCTGTGTGTAGCAAGCTAAAAACACCGGTAATCACACATTGCGCATATAAAAGATTCCGTCAGCTGTAGAAGAGTATGAATGACCAGCCAAGGGCTTTAGACCGACGTACAGTAGGTCAAGCTCCTTACACAGGTCTTGATTCTTGCTCTTGATGACACGTTCGATTTGAGCCACGGATAGACCGCTGTCTTGCGCAGCGCCGACAAGGTCAACCCTTCCCACCCAACCCCTTCCGCCCCCTATCTCCCAATTACGGCTACCGCTGATTTGGTCCGCAACCTTCCGTGTGTTTGTGAGACGAATTTTCATCGGTTTACCCTCCTACTTAGTTTTCCTCGTTGCACTGAAACACACGGACTTGTTTTGTGTATAGTATTTTTGCGGTAATATTTGATTGCATTGTGGTTTTCAGCGAGAAATGGACATGTCTCCCGATGCGTTCCACAGTGACTACTTCAAGCAAGCAGCCATCTCGTTCAACGACTTGCTCTCCTACTCGAACGTCAGTAGCTGGCTTATAGATTACGTTTTCTTCTTCCCAGTTCTTCATGTTCTTACCCTCGTTCCCGTTGAGTTCCGTACCCTGTAGAAGCACCCTACCAGACTGAGTAATTACCGCAAGCTAAAAAACACACCTCTTGCGTTTTTCTCAAAACAGGCTACTGTGTGTGTATGAAAGCAAAAAAGCCGGTAAAACCGGCAAGGACACGAGGTAGACCGAGTGATGGTCTAAGCGAAGTTCTCTATATTCGGGTAACCCCTGAGCAGTCCGCTCGGATTGCGGGGTTACTAGAAAGGGAGAGACAAAAGACTGGCTATAAACTTTCTATGGCGGATCTTGTACGGCGGATTTTTTTTGAAGCTCTGAAACGGCATCACTAACGGTTTCCTGTTTTTCCTCCACAGTCACTACATTCGGCACGAGTACAAAACCCTTTCCAAGACAGTGAGGGCAAGTCACTTGTTTTTGCGAATCTTCGTATTGACCCGTAAAAAGGTTCCAGACTTGCCCGCGGTCTTCGGGCTCACGAGGGCAACCGGATAAGTGTCCCGGTATCTCTGGTGGGCCGTCGGCACCGTATAGCCAATGACATTCACACTCGGGTCGTCTCTTGTCGATACCAGGGTTGCCTCGTTTGCGTAGCGTAATCCCTTCGACGAGAGCAGGGTTTTGTTTGATCAAACGGTGAAGAGTGGCAGCGCCAACACCAAGTTTTTTCGCTGCCACCTTGACCCGTCGTGTTTGCTCGAGCACCTCTCGTACTCGTTTCATCCATTCTTCTGGGTTGGATTGCTGTACTTCCTTAAGTCTCCTTGTCGTGGCTTTTGCACCGGTCATTTTCCCTCATGACAAATGGACGAACCCCCGATGTTCTCATCGAGGGCAGTCCGGTTAGAGTCGGTTAAAACGCTTTAAGCGCTGATCTGGTGAGCAAACCGAACCGAGCTGTGATTGTGATAGGCTTGCCAGGCTCCTACAGACGGAGCCCATCGAAAGCCGTTTTTCTTTAGCTCGCTACGAATAGACTCGGCAGGCTTGTCAGGGAAGAACACACGAACCCTGTTCGCTGGCGGATCTTCTTCAACGCGAATCCCTGCCGCGGTTTGCACTTCGGTTACGGGAGCATTCTGTGTTTTTTGTAGTTGCTCAATCCGTGCTTTGATTTGACGAATGCATGTCCCGTTGTTTTTGGTCGCGTAGTCTGGAAAACCAACGCGGCCTGCAAAATCTGGCTCCAGGAGTTTTACCGCTTGAGACTCGGTGAAACCGAGCTCGAGCAGGGCGGTTACTTGATGACCCTGTCTGGCTTTTGCGTGCTTACGAATCGCAGCGTTTGCGGTCTTCATTTTTTCTTGAAGCCGCTCGGCTTGATGTAGCTTGAGTTCAAGTCTCTCAATTGCGTCGGCATCGCTTGACCGAATGGGTTGCAAGTCTGGACGGAGTACGCGAATCGCTGCCTTTAGAGCTTCGTACTCGAAGGCTGTGAGGTCATTGAGTCGAGCGTGTACAAGATCGGAACGCTTTCGCATGCGCTCAACGGGAAACTTTGCCGGTCCCACAATGAAACTGGATACACAACGTGACTCACTATTAAGCAGCGCAATGACTCGACGCTGATACCCCGTCACGTATTTTATGACTTGCTCTTCAAGCAAGTGCTGCGTTCCGGCTTTGGCAGCGTGCTTTGCCATCTTATCGACAGCTTGCTGCAATGATGCGTTGTACCCCTCTACCGCTCTTAGCCCTCGCTTTTCAGGGTCAAAGCTTACTCCGACGTAAGCAGTGCGAATTAGTTCACTCGGAATTCTTAGTTTGATGTCTGCTGTATTCATCGGTTTACCCCTCCGTGATGCCTGGTCGCATCTCACTGCCCTCGACGGAGCCGAGGGCAATGGGCTGAGATCAGTTCTTAGCTAGGAACGGCTGCGAATCGTAGCCAGCATGGTGCGTTCTTCAAGAAACTCCCGCTGCTCCCTGGCCGTGCGTGTTTCTGGCAGCGCAGAATCCGGAATGATCCACAGGTCATCATTATAGATCTCAATACGGCACCGAAGCGTAGCCAAGTGGGTACGTGTCATCGGAACACGTGCGCAGAAACAAACATCTTCCGGACCTTCTCCGTTATCTATCGCACCGCTCACAGCGCCGTATAGGGCATCATGAAGCACACTGACTCTGGTTTCCGTGGTGATGTGAACGCTCTTGTCTTCTGAGAGTACTTCCCAGATCACATCGGGTACCCACACGGGGATACCGCAGACTGGCTTGATTGCGATGTAGTGAGTGTTTGTGTTCATCGGTGTACCCTCCGTGATGCCTGGTCACATCTCACTGCCCTCGACAGAGCCGAGGGCAATGGGCTGGGATCAAGTCAACTCAGTTATTCTTTCCTGCAAGTTCCGTGAGAATTTCTTCACTGGTGCGATCCTTACGAGCTTCCCACCAGTGAGCATCTTGCTGGTCAATGCTGGCTAGGAGGGTTTGACCCAATGACACGATGGCTGTGAAGGACTCATCAGAAGCGTTCCACCATCCCGCTGTGATCATTGCGTCCTCGAGCAATGTTCCAAGTTGTCCCATTGTGCGGCTCTTTACTTCCCAGGAAATCATCGTGTTCATCGCTCTACCCTCCGTGTGACCGCTGTTTTTCTCAGTCACAAGAAGACTCTATCAGAGTGGCGATTAAAAACAAGAATGTGATTCTTTTTAGTGGGATAAGGTAGGATGCACAGGGAGGCTATGGAGTCTTAAAGATTTTCCAACCCGTTGGGGATCCATGCCAGTACTGCACGATCTGGTGGCCACTCTCTGATGAACCGCGGTCTATCAGAATAATATGAGCCGATGGTTCATACGGGTTGTATTGCTCGGCTAAGCGTTGCGCTTCTGTCTTCGCAATTTCTAGTGAGTCAAACTCGTCTCGGTCCATCGATTTGGAACGCTCTGCACAACCCTCTACTAAATACCTCTTAAAGATCATGTCGGTTTACCCTCTGGCGGTTTAAGTCCACCCCGCTACGACGGACCCGCCGAATCCGTTGCAGTCGTTGTTTAAGCACGATGCTTATTGCATCTCACTGACCTCGACGAAGCCGAGGGCAGTAGGCTGCAATCAACGCGACGAATCCAGTGCTTGCTCTGCAATGTCATTCCAATGCGTGTCTTCTAGCGACGCATCCAATACAGCCTGTTCCATCATAGAGTTTAGTTCAGTATCTTCCGCCTCCTGTATCTCCTGCTCTATCTCCGGAGTGGTTTCCTCTCCCGTCTCCAAGCCCTCCGTACCAGATCGGACAACACGGCTACCGTCTCGGTACCGCATTGCGAATGCAGACCTATTAGAGTGCACTTCAGATTGCATGTACGCTTGCAAGTCCTCTTGTGTCTGACGGCACGAGTTCCACTTGTTCTCAATCCAAGATTCCGCCTCCTCCATCGTTTTGAACCGTGCGTACACAAACTGTCGACTGCCAGGGATGCCCCAAAACGCCACCATCGCTCTACCCTCCGTAATGCCCAATCGCATCTCACTGACCTCGACAGAGCCGAGGGCAGTAGGCTGAGATCAGTGTGTTTTGGTTAGGGCATACGCTTCAAGAGCGACGGCAACAGACTCACGCAGGACAGCGTCTCTAGCTACGCAAGAATCACCCATGGTGGCACTATAAGATTCGGCAGCGGCAATAGCAGTGTCCGCGGCAGCGCTACAAGCGTTGCTTGCGGCAACATCGGCCGTGTTGATGCGTTCGGCGCAAATGGCTGCTCTTGCAGCGTGTTCAGCAGCATTTCCAGCGTACTGGATAGTTTTGTTCTCAGATTTGGCAGCGTAGGCCGCGATCCTAGCGGAGCTAGCTGCTTTGTATGCATCGACAAGATTTTCCGCATTCCGACATGCTTGTGCGTGACTCGGCATACCAGCGGCATCCAGCGCGATAGGCAACACTCTTCTAACTGTCCCCAGCGCAAGCTTGGCTATCCATTCCCTGCGATCCGTTCCTGATGTGCCAAGCTGCGCAATCGCGAGAGGGAGCAACGCTTCGGCTCTTGCTAGGTCAGTAGACCATTCACCGCTGTAGCGTTGGCATGCGTTGATTGTAATAGAATACAATCGGTCTTGTGTAGCCACGCAACTGGGTTCGTCTCCGTGGGGTTCTCCCATCGCGAAACAGATCGCGGCTTCTATGCACATTTTACCCGGCTTTGCTTCGCCGATGTCTGCAGTCAATCCCATCGGAACAATTTGCTTGAGTACGGTTTTTACTTGTTCGTAGTCAGTTGTCATCGCTCTACCCTCCGTGATGCTGGTCGCATCTCACTGACCTCGACGGGGTCGAGGGCAGTAGGCTGAGATCAGATGTCATAAACTTGGTTGTAGAAGTTCTGAACGTCTCCCGTATCAATCATAAAGCTTTGATCACCGTTGTTGTCTTGATGCGTATCCATCTGAATTTCCTGGTCTATCATTCGTACAGACTTGACCTTTTGTAGACCAGAAGCCGTATTCACGGTAACGACTTTGCCTTTACTGATGTGGTGATTGATTAAGCATATCCGTGCCAAGATGTCCGAGCGTTTGACTACGCAGTCCCTGCAGTCAACCACGTATTTGCTGATGACTTTGTTGCAGTAGCAACAACGGTTTCTTTTCATCGCTCTACCCTCCGTGTGACCGCGGTTTGTCTCGGTCACAAAACAGACCCTATCAGGGTGGCGATTAAACGCAAGAATGTGATTCTTTTTAGTAGGACAAGGTAGGATAGATACGGGATACAGCCTAATCAGCTGGGATTTTATTCTTCTGTCACGGGAAGCCCCCAATCCCTACGGACGTCATCAGGGATGTTGTGCTCGGTCTCGTCGTCCATGTCCTCTGTGTCAGCGGTGGGTGGGGACACTTCGAACAAGCCCTTACGGGACATCTCAAAATAAGCACGCTCTTCGATGCTCCCAAATCGGTTCTTTTCTGGGCAGCTCAACATTCTGAGCTTTGCATCCACTCGTGTCATGAGCATCACGGTCGACACAACGTGTAGCTGTTCCCGTCGTCCTGCGATTTCGTCCGCCTTCGTGAAATGCGCAGTCATAATGGTGGCTCTTCGGTGGGTTTCTGCGTCGTTTTTGAGTTCTCTGATCATTCTTACCCGAGCGGCAAGGGGATCCGAGCTCTTTTGTCCGAGCTCTTTCAACTCACTGACAGAGTCAATGGCCAGGACCCTTGGGTTGACCTTGCGAACGACTTCCATTGCCTTCTGAAAGCTACAATCGTCGTCCAGTAGGCTGTAAGCCTGGATTCTGTCCGCAGCCCACCCCAATCCAATGCCAATTAAAGATGATTTTACTTCGGACAAGTGCTGCTCGCTCGAAAGAAACAGCGCATTTTTCAAGTTGGCCAACATATTAAGGATCAATGTGGTTTTACCAGATCCTTGCCCACCGCCTAAAATGACTACCGAAGGGACGTGTAGCCCCGTTCGGTCGTCGGATCGGTTGGTTCCCAGGACTCTGTTCAGGCCTGGAATCCCTGTGTCAATGCGTTGACCCTGGAGTTCCTCCGCGTCTCCAAGCGTAGGCACAAGTTTCTCTTTGCGCGCGGGCTTTGGAACATAGTCCGATCGGTAAATGGTGCCGATCTGACCGCATCGACAACATTCCTCGTCCCATTCTTCAAAACTGAACCGACACGAAAAACATTTGTAATTTACCATATTTACACGTTTGAGCAAGAGCCAGTCAAACGCTTGACTGGCACGATTGGCCCTGTAAACATGGCACAGTCTGGCACAGTCTGTCACGACTACGCAAAAAACCCAGTTAGCTGGGTAGGAAAAAAATCAATGGCCAATGATTTAGCTCGAAACAAAGAGGAATCCAGGGGAACAATTTGCCCGCTGTTTGCTGAGTGTGAGGAACCTCTCTACTCCGACGAGATTTCGAAGATTCGAATTTGTCGCCTTGGTGACAAAAATTCAATGAATCGAAACGGTAAAATTCCTCTCAGAAAAGAGGATTATTACGTTGACGAAGATCCTAAGAACATCTTCAAAATCAATCCCTACACCACCACCGAAGAAGATCTACAAGAGCAATTTGGTGAAGGGGAGTTTTTTATTGATGCCCTGAGAAAACCCGATGGGAAAGTGATGCCCGGGGGGCACCGTTTGGTGTTTCAGGGGCCCGACGGTTCTGATGAAGAAGAGGAAGAGGAAAAGGCAAAACCCGCGCAGCCTGAAAGCATTGTTCCACGCGAGATGCTTGATTTGTTCCACAAGACGCTTGAGATGCAAAGCGCGAGCAGTCAGCAGCGTGAAAACCTCATTCGCGAGACCTCAAAATCTCAAGCAGAAATGCAGTCAACGTTTGCAACGACACTGATGAAGATGGCCACAGACGACAAGGGAAAAGGGTCTGATTACAATGTATTGATCCGTATGCTTCAAGGAGAAGTCGAGGAAATCCGCAAGAAAGCCGCACGCGACGAAGAAGACCTTCGGCGCCAGCATCGGGTAGACATCGAGAAGCGTGAGCGGGAAGTTGAAGACTTGCGACGGGATCACCGTGAACAACTCGCAAAACGTGATCGAGAGGTCGACGAAATCCGGAGTCGGGCCAGCAAGGAAGATGACGACGCCCGGCGTCGCTGGCGGGATGACGTTACGGACTTACGTACGAAGTACGAGCGGGAAATTGCCCAATCTCGCGCAGAAAGCGGAGAAATTCGTCTCAAGCTCCAAACGGAGCTTGACCAGACAAAATCTCGACTTGACCAGCGAGTGTATCAGCTTGAGAAGGAAAACATCAAGCTTGAAAAAGACCTTGCGATTGCCCGGACGGAACAGCGCGCGGCAGAGTCTGCACAAGAGACCGCGGAGGAGGCTCTTCAAGCCGCCGCAAAGGCTTCATCCAAAGACGGTACACCCTGGTGGCTACCGCTGATCCAAACTGAAGCCGGTCAGAAGATTGTAGGCGGTTTGGTAAGCAATTTTATGCGCGAGAATCCCAATGCGCAAATTCCCGGGATGGCTCCACCGCCCCAGGAACCCATGCCGCAACCGATGCCCATGGAACCGATGGCCAACGAGCAACCCCAGACATTTTACCCGCCGACTTCGGGGTATCCTCCTGCGGGCCCCATGCCTCCGCCTGGCACACCCAATTACCCACAAGCCCCGATGGCCTATGCGCCAGTTCCTGCACCGATGCTGACCCCAAGACCCTATCCCGTGCCGATGCCAGCGCCGGCACCGTCTGCCCCAGTGGCTCCGCAGCTTCCGAACGCGTCTCGAGCTGCAGGGGGCTCTGAAGAACCAAAGCCGGTTTTTGTGATGCCTCAACCCCCGCCCCCTGTGGCAGAACCCGACCGTCCGGTTTTCGTGATGCCTCGCGCGGCGGAACCTACCCATTTTCCAGAAACCACGAATGCCGTTTCGAACGGTTAATCACTACGATACCCTCATGCAGTGGAAGCCGTCTGCATTCAGGAAACGACGCCGGTTTGTTCTCGGGTCCACCTGTTGCATCAATTTGCCATCGACGGATCCCGCACCGAAATCGTAGCCAGATTGGCCGCGCGTGTGATGGCTCGTGTTCGCGTGCGAGTGATGGATGTGCAGGTGCATACGGGAGATTGGTACGCCACTCTCATTGCCGAAGAAGCGCTTGCAGAGGTGCATAAGCTACCCTATCAGGGAGACCCTCCGGACAAGGATTGCTACCGAGACGTGGAAATCACGGCACGTCAGGGCGGAGAGTGCAAAGCGCTCAATATCCTCCTGGTCGCCATCCTTTTGCGTTTGGGCGTTCGCGCGGAAGTCGGTTGGATCCTGCAAACCGGAATGCCGCTCAATCATGTCGCGTCGAAGGTGTGGATCAACGGTCAACCGCTCTGGGCAGACGGTTCCATTCACGGAGCTAAGCTCGGCGAATCACCGTATGAGGCCATCGAACGGACAGGAGCCTATCACGTTGTAGAAGGCCAAGCGGCCTGAGCGTGATCCGAAACACTGGTCTCGGGTTAGGGGTGTGGTAGAGGTCTTTCGCTCACAGGGATCACGTTCCCGTGGTAGTGCCTGAGCGTGGGGACGGCCGGGTTGAAATCACCCGGCCGTCCTTTTTTGTGCCTAAATACTGGCGGTGGACTAGTTTGTCCTGCCTGCGCTAGACTTCATCTTCGCTCCACGTTGACGGTGCTGAGCGCAAGGGACAGCGGGTCTGATACACCCGCTGTCCCGTTTTTTTATGCCAAGACGCTACGGCCATCGGCCGAATGTGCCGATGGCTTCACGATGGTTTTAAAACTCATCACAGACAGCATGCGTAACGATTCCAACAAGGAATCCGTGTAACGCTAAACCTTGAATGCCGTAAAAGATTCTGGAGAAAGGGCTACAAGGACCTGTAAGGTCTTTTTATGACCTGGCAAGCAATTAACGTCCCAGACGACACCCATCACTGGATCAATCCGGACGTCGCAAACGGATGGCTCCAGCATGTGCTGGATCTTAGCAATCCCAATCCGCCGCCAAACGGGTTTCGAGACGCCATTTCTGCGCAAGGCGTAGCCGCTCAAATGAGTCTTGTTCAATCCATTTACCAGGCGCTTGAGTATTTTTACCGAGCGATCGACCTGCCTGCATTTCGTGAACCCGTATACAAAACGCAGTTTGAATCGGCCTACGGGAAAGAGATCCGCTGGGACCAAAACATTGCGTTGGGCACCATCTCTGCGGGATGGATGCAAGGCAATGCGTTCCAGACTATTTCGAGATTTGCTGACAAAACTGGCAATCTGCAGGCCAAGCACATTGTCTCGGATGTACTGCCCCATGTCGTGAGTAGATGGGTGATTCGTGCATCGGTTCGCCCGGACAGCGTGGGCAGCGGGATCATTTGTCCCGAAACCGTTCCATGTCTGGATTCACAGAACCAGCAAATTCCGTTCGGACCAAGTTGGAACTTTCCGTTGGATGCCGGTACGTGCGAAACAACCAATGATTGGCGCTGTACGTTCTGGACTTCGGGAGGGGATTTTATTTTACCCGCACTTGTTCTGTCGGTGGATTTGGCCTGGAAAATCGCAAGCCAACTCAAGACGATGGACTTGGGAACGATTGTTAAAAATGCGGTTTCGCATTCCGGACTGCCTCTGACGGTGGGTGATCGCGCCGACCCCGATCACGCTCCGACTTATCCCATTCCGTCGCCCCCTGTAGGCAAGTTTATGCTGCCTACCGGAACACTGTTGCAGTCGCCATTTGGGAAGCATCCCGCGATGCCGACGATCATGCCACCTGTCATGCCGATGGCCTCGACTCCGCCGCGCATGGTTCCTCCGAGTGTTTCGCTGGGACTCGGTTCAACGCTACGAGATAACCTGCTCTCGTCGAATAGTTCACTGCCTCCTATTCAACCTCCTACACTGAATAACTCAGGAACATCCAATACAGTCCCGTCGACCCCTCCAATGGACTCCTCAACATCCGGATCTCCTCCGAGTACTTCGGGTGCTTCGGATACTTCGAACGCTTCGGGTACCTCTTCAACAGACTCTACGACCCCGTCAACCCCACCGAGCTCGAGCCCAAACACCCCTGGAACTACCTCGAGCCCGAGTGCTTCGGGAACCTCTGATACGACCTCTGCGCAACCAGGAGTTTCTACACCAAGCCCTGTCTCCGAATCCGTTTCGGACAACACATTTCTTTGGCTTGGATTGGCCGCAACGGCTGTAGGCGGATACTTCTGGTATCAGCGTCAAAAAGAACGAGAGAAAGGAATTTAAACTCATGAGTTCTAGCCAAATCAAGATTCCGATTCTTGGTCATGGCTCTGTAGAGGTCTCCGTGCAGGGACCTTCAGAGGGATCTACGCAGAACCCAACGGTACCCGTTCCAACCATTACGGACCCCACGGGCAAGGTGAAATTTTGCCGGTTTGAAATTCCAATCGTGCCGCGGGATCTAAAAGATACGTTTGGTCATTCGGTGAATCCGTATCCGCTCGAAATTGGCGGAACCCTGTTTCAGTGGGCCGATCCTGTTCGGGCGTACGGGTGGTTTCGTTATGCACAGCAACTGCTGAACGATCAAGCCAGATTGGCCGCGCTCGACGCTCCCGTGAATACATCTGACAAGGATGCCAACCGCAAGCAAGCGAGTGACCAACTGCACTACGTTGCGGAAGTGCTTGGCGCGATCATGCGCGGGTACAACCTACTCAACATTCTCTGGTGGAACGATCCGGACGCACGTCGATTGTATCGGTCGTATGTCTCGGGAGCCCCGCTTACGGCGGGAGCTTCTGCTGCGAATATTTATGCAGAGCAAAATGACTATCACCCACAATGGTACACGGCCTCCAACGCGTTGCCGTTTGCTCGTTCGGGCGGAAGTATTTTGCAGAACGTCGCAAGCAAAGCACTAAGCGGAAGTCAGCAGACGGTTCCGTTTGTGATTTCGGCGATGCCTCAAGTCGTGGTGTACGACAAACTTCGTGCAGGGGAAGCGCTTGAAAATGCAGACTTCATTTTCAACGCCGCATGGGTACGGATGAAGTACGCCGAGATCTGCGTAAAGCCGATTGCGTTTCCATGGACGGATCAGTGCAATACGGATGGTCTTTCACCCAACAGCGGGTTCAATGTCCTTCAGGGCGATCTCAACGCCTTCATGCCCGACGGGACCAAGCTACCGGATGATTATGACGACTGGCGTGCGCGCTACGTCGGACGGATGAACATAGGCAATTTCACATTTGATCCGGGTGCGTCCGAAGCGACCGCGCCACTGCGGGACTATCTCGCGTGGTTCAAGGAATGGGTACAAGCCATACTGGCTCGAAACGGGTTTGAAGTGATCCAGGATTCTCGCGCATGGATCGCGTTCAACAACCAGTCGACCCTTGCGTTGAACGGAGGTCAGCAAACGGCGATTGCGTCCATTCTAGGAACCTCCGCAGACGTACAGAGGCAGCAGCATAGCCCGGATCAAGGCTGGAACTTGGTCGCAAGCGGAATTGCAGCCGGTACCGCCGCAACAGGAAACCCCATTGTGGCCGTGATCGGTGGGGCAGTTTCTGCGATCATTTTAGTGACCAACGCTCTGGTGATTCACGATGTAAAAGGCCATGGTCGTGATGATTTGGGGCGGTATAAATTAGTTCTCGACCGTGCGTGGCTGTCGGGCGCGCCGGAGTCATTGGATCCTGGGGTTGGTTCTCCCACGCTCCCCGCTGAGGAATTAGTGGATCCTCCGGGGATTGGAACGCTTTGGACTCCGCCGACGGGAGCGGATGGGTGTGCCCCCTCTCCTATGGGATCTTCAAACCCCGTGGGGTCCTCGGCGTCCGGAGGTGCCGGGGGAACCGGGAGCGGCATCAGTACCACGACTTTGATTATGATTTTGGGTGCGGCAGCTTTGGGGTACTTTGTCCTAAAGAATCAGCAGTTGCCAAAACCCGAAAAGAAAGAACAGGAATCGTAGAATGTACACCGCTGCACCTGGATCTGTTGCCGCCGCAGTCCTGCTAAAATCGGGCGTGCCCTGCTCTCAGTGGGTGTATCTACCGGACGATACCAAGCATCGGATCGTGTATGGCGTATACGCACAATCCGGACAGCTTTTGAACGGATATGGAAGAAGTAAAATTGTTGAAAGCGTCAATGCCTACTGCGCGCTGACTCGGGGCGCTGGGTTTGGTTTTCCGAGTTCTTGGTCAGATAGCGGTGACAACACCAACAGCTCGAGCAGCTCAGACAGCAACAACTCGAGCAATAATAGCTCAGACAACAATAGCTCAAACAACTCGGGCGGCGGCTCGGGTGGTTTTAACTTTACGGGCGACAACCTTTCTGACGTCTTAAAAGCGGGCTTCAGTTTTGCGGCAACGTACCTAAACGGTCTCAACGCCCAGCAGCGTCAGCAGGCGCAGCAAGCTTATGAGACAAAGTTGCTTCAGCTTCGGGGGCAGCTCGGAACCAATCCGCTCGCGTCCTCTCAGTATAACCAGCTACTTCAGTATCAATCGCTGTTTCGCCCCCAAAGCACGATATCAGGGACCACGATCGCTCTGATTTTGGCGGGCGTAGGGGTGGTAGGCATTGGCGTTTACATGCTTTCGAGGCAGGGCAAGAAATCCTAGTTTTTGTATTTGCCGTCTTCGTTTCATGCGAATACCCTCTAAATTCATGAAGGTGATAGACCTCGATGCCTATCGAGCTCAACGCGCCAAGGGCCGGGTTCTTCCGTTGAAGAAGAACCCAGCATTAAGCCGTCAGATCGCCACAAAAGAGATGTGGTACGCCCTGGCTGTGACGACGGCCGCAGTCGCCATTTCTTCCGCATTGGAACCCCGTAGACCTATTGAGCGACTGGCTCGAAGGATGGGTTTTTGAGCGCGCCGAAGTGCGAAATTACCCCCAGAGAACTTCAAACACTCCGCGACCAGTTCACGAAACTCCACGAAGGGAAGGGGCCCGAGGGGATTTCTTGCGCTCGGTTTCAGGGGATCGCTCGACCCGTTCGGGTCCTCGGTCAAATGACCGAGATTCAATACAAAAAGGCCGTTACAGACGGTCGTTATTCGTACCATCATCCCTTTGCCGTGCATGCACGGCCCACCGTGGGCCTCGACGCACAAGGGAAGCTCGTAATTTATGCGGGGAAATACCATGTCTCAATCGCGGATTCTGCGATCGGAATCGTGGATAAACCTGCTTCATCCATCCGCTCAGAAAGCCTTCCGAGCCGTCCGAATTCATTCATTCAGCTAGGCACTTTGGAGTGGATTCGTTACCAGTTCAACGACGCGGGCGTAACGCGAACTCGTACACTTCGGTTTCCAGGTTCGCGCACAAGTATTGAACGGGACGAAAAAGGAAACTTGCATGTTGTGCAGAACTACGTTTTTCCTCACGAGGAGATCATGAAAAGAAGAACACGAGCACGTCGTAACCCGGTGAAAATTGAAGGGGAAGGCCTTAAAGCCGTAGCCATGGCCGCCGTTGGAGTCGGCTTGGTCGGTGCAGTGCTTGCCGAAGGGGCAGACAAGTTCATTGGAACCCGGATCTTTGGCTACAAGAAAGCCGGTCTTGAGGTGCTTGGCGGCATCGGACTCGCTTACGCAGCCTCGAGAATGAAAGCCCCCGGTGAAGTTGTACTGGGCATCGGTGGCACGGGTGTGTTGCTGGGTGCGCGGGATGCCGTCCATACTTGGCAGGCTTCGCGAGCCGCGTTGCCGGCTCCCGTGCCCCAGACTCCTGCACCGACTACGCCTCCGAAGCCGGGCGCGTATGCGCTGGGTCCGGGCGGAATGCCCCAGGGATACGGGTACGTCAACCGCGCGGCGTGCGGAGTACGGCGGTAACCAAAACTCACGAGTTTTAAACAAACATTTTTTGAAGGAGTCAGTAGAATGGGTATCAGCTTCGTTTTTGACGTCCCAGGGCAGAAAATAAACTTCTGCGGTATCGGTCTTTGCGATCCGCAGCTGTTCACGAATGTGAACGGAATCACACCGTACGTGTATCAACACGTTCACCTCCAGTGGACTGTGGACGACGGCGAAGGTGGATCGGGAGACATTTCGATTGCAACCGGTCATTCGGTGGATGCGTTCACCAGCGGAATTGGTGACACCATTCCCGGAGCCTGGTGGGCACAGACTCTTCAGGACACCAATCTACTCGCCAAGCGTGAAGGTGCACCCGTTTCGCGTGGGTGGCTCTTCTTCGCTCGCGGGATTCAAGTAGACGTGTCGGAGCCCTTCCAGAAGAGCGCCGACTCGAGCAGCGCTTCTCGTTTCTTTCCTGCGTGGCTCAACAATGCGGACAACGGCGCGTTTTATCAGGGTCAGATTCAGAAGGCCCTCATCAACAACACTTCGATCGAGATTTCGTACTCGGATTCCGGGTGTACCTCTCGTCTTGGCCTCATCAAGCACAATCCGGGATGGATTGGGGCTCAGGGGCCGCAGACGGTTAGAAACGGCAACGTTTCGGTTATCGGATTCGTTCCGTTTG
>Ga0134122_10001405_pt1 | contig 17417 bp, 20 predicted proteins | sample KB302_FD_96461 | JGI IMG/M metagenome (GOLD analysis project Ga0134122, IMG submission 96461) | Terrestrial soil microbial communities without Nitrogen fertilizer from Kellogg Biological Station, Michigan, USA - KB3-0-2 | ecosystem: Environmental > Terrestrial > Soil > Unclassified ... | reverse complement strand
TTGAGCCTTAAATGGGCATACTCTGTAGCCCATGTCTGAAAATATTCGGCAAAAAGCTATAACCAAAGTACTCTTTCCGGCCCCAGATGAAGTCCCTTGTATCATTAGTAGCTTTGCGGTCATCTGTCAATTGACTCCAAAGAATCAAATAATTCTAAATTTTCATTATGTGTCTTTACTGCAACTCTAATGGACATATTCTTGTCTTTCAAGCCTGTGAAGTCATTGCATTCTCTGACGAGTATTCCCTTTTTATTGAGCAAAAAGTCACGAAGTTTCTTTGAACTAATAATGTCAGACTTTATCAAATAAAAATTTACATCTGACATGCTAGCGGAAAAGGAATTCAGATTATTATTTATTTTAGAGTACATTAATTCTCGTTCAGACTTTATGATTTTTTTGGCAGCGTTTAGGTGAGAAATATTACCTAGAGCAGTAACGCCTGCTAGCTGGGCTAATCCGTTCACATTCCAGGTTATCGTATTACGTGAAATTTTGTTCGCAATATTAGGATGTGAAACACAGTATCCTAACCTCAATCCTGCAAGTCCGAATGATTTTGTCAACGAACGTAAGACAACCACATTTTGAAATTCGTGTACTTTTTCTATAAAACTCCTTGGATGTATATCCTCATCAACGAATTCAATAAAACTTTCATCTATGAGTATCATTTTGGATTTGTCTATCTTTTTTACTAACTTTTCAATAACATTGTAAGAAAAAATGCCTGTTGGGTTATTAGGATTGCAGAAGAAGATTGCATCAGAATTCTTTAATTTTTCCAATAATCCTTCAATATCGGGTTGCCGATTATTTATTGCGACATGCTTTATTTTTGCTCCTACCTTCCGAGCTGCTGTCGCATATTCACAAAATGTTGGCGATTGTATGACAACCTGATTGCGGACAAAAGTTCTTACAAAATTATAGATTAATTCAGTAGATCCATTTCCGATGTTAATTGATTCCTGTGGTATTTGACCACCAAGATAGTCGACAATTTTTTTTCTTAAGGCGGTATGTTCATTATCAGGATAAATTGATGAAATTCTGGGTAGGTTTTTTCGCAACACATTCAAAACTTTTCTTGAAATTCCTAATGGATTGATATTAGAGCTGAAATCAATTCTTACTAAATTTGGGTTTACAGTGTATACCCCGCCATGGGTGCATAAGTTTTGTATCATTTAAAATCCATATGAGGAGATATATAAGAAGACTGGATAATATTATGTTTTTTCTGAAAACGAATATTAGTTGCGTTTTGACTAACGGCACATAATGTTAAAAGTTGCAGTAATAGGAGCTACAGGTGCTGTAGGTCAAGAATTTGTAATCTCTCTCAATAAACATCCATGGTTCGAATTAGTCCAAATCGCATCCTCTGAGAGGTCTGCAGGGAAAAAATACATTGATGCACTAAGGGATCCAAATACCTCTCTCCTCAAATGGCATAGTAAGGAAAAAATTCCTGAATCCGTCCAAGAAATGGTTTTGGATCGAGTGGATGATATAAATCCGAAAAACCTAGATTTGATTTTTACTGCACTAGAGTCTGAAGATGCTCAGGTTATTGAACCGAAGATGGCTTCGGCAGCCCCTGTAATAAGTACAGCTGCTGCATTCAGATATGAAAAGGATGTTCCCATACTCATTCCGGGAATTAACGATGACCACTGTGACTTATTGAATATTCAAAAGAAGAATAGAAAATGGGATGGCTTTATTGCTCCATTACCTAATTGTACTACGACGGGTATGGCCATAACCCTTAAGCCACTATTGGATGAAATGGGATTACAAAGCGTCTTTATGACGTCAATGCAGGCTTTGTCTGGAGCAGGGAGATCTCCTGGCGTAATAGCGTTGGACATAATGGATAATGTAATTCCGTATATTCCAAAGGAAGAGGAGAAAGTTCAAGTCGAAACAAAGAAAATTTTAGGCAAATTTGATGGTAACTCAATAAACGATGCACCGATTAAGGTAAGTTGTACGTGCACTCGTGTGCCGGTAATGGATGGCCATACTGAAACCGTTTTTGCCCAGCTTGGAAAAACTGTATTACCGGACAAGGTAAAAGAAACTATGATTAATTTTTCCAAATCTGTGTCCATAAGGGATCTACCTTCCGCTCCAGAAGAATACATCATTGTACATGATGATCCTACCAGACCACAACCAAGAATTGACAGAGAAGTAAACGATGGAATGACAACGGTCGTCGGAAGATTACGAAAGGATACTGTGTTTGAGAATGGTATAAAGTATGTTCTCCTGACACACAATGAAAAAATGGGCTCGGCAAAGGGTGCCGTATTACTAGCTGAAATGTTCAAGTCGAAAAAAATTATTTGAATATCCATTATTGACAAAAAAAATTGCATAAAATTGAAATTAATACATTTATTAACCTCAAAATTTACGATATAATTAGTGGTTTCTATGTATAAAATAGACGATTTAGATCTTAAAATTTTGGAGGAGCTATCAAATGACGCATCTATTTCGGTTCCCAGACTTTCAAGAAAAATCAATATCAACGCGTCGGTAGTCTACAGTAGGATAAAGAGGTTGGTAAAGCGGGGAATAATTCGAAAATTTACAATATTAATGAATGATGAAGCATTAGGATTTAATGTAAAGGCACTTACAGGAATAAACATGGATTCAAAATTGAGAGATAATGTATTGAATGAATTATTCCGAATTCCAGGCGTGACTGAAGTATCCGAAGTTACAGGTAGATTCGACATACTAGTAACAATGAATTCTCACTCTTTGGATGAAATGCATCAGTTGATTTCAGAGCGAGTCGGACGCATCGAGGGAGTCCAAAAAACAGAAACATTCATTGAAATGAGAAAAACGACTAGAGAAATTCCGATTCCACCAAAAGATGACGAGGAAGAAGAATAGATAGTAATCAATCCTTAATTTGATATTTATTTACCAAATATAGATACAACTATTTATTCTGGCTCTAAAAAATGCAGTTTGCATAAATAACACTGAGATGTTGTTCTTAACTTTGGAAACAAAAAGCTTTTTAGAATAATAATCCGATAACCCTCGAGATAAAAATTATCAGGTATTTGGTTTAGTGCCCATGTTTCCAGTTGGTCCTTGTCCCATACGAATCATCTCATTTATTTTGTTTTCCACTTCTTTCAGATTTTCCTTTACTCTAGTTTCTTGTTTACCGAGGACAACAAGCCTAGTGTTGGCAAGATCCTTCTTTTCATCTAGCTCCTTTAGCGTATCATCTTTTTTAGTTTTAATTAATAATGGACCAACGCTTTTGTAAATTGCTTCACTTTCTTCTGATTTCTTGAGTTCTTCGGTAGCTTTCTCTATCTCTATAGATTCTGCTTCCAGTTGTTGTTTCTGCATCATAATTGCTTGCAAATTTTGTTGTAGTTGTTGTAACCTGGTAAGTTGTTCTCTTAACCATGGGGGTAATTCCTGTTCACTCATTTCCGATTACTTTTAGCTTTACCACCATAAATCTATAACGTTTCATTTAGAGACGTATACGATAGATTCAACAATCGAATAAATGTGTTAATAATGGCACGCATTGATTGAATATCTGATGTACTGATATCTACAAAAATGACACCGTTCTTTGCAGAAACTCGTACTTCTTCAGAACCGGTTAAAAATTTGGCCTCAGGTCGAAGCGCGGAAGCTATGGCATTTCCAAATCTAAAAGATAATTCGGATGAAACGTTTTCTATTGTGACCTGTATACTAATATTTGCTCTTGGCTCTTTCAAAGTTTACATCATATGTGCCAGCAGCCACTTTATAGTTGCATTTTGTACAGTGCCAGATCCCCATTACTATCCTATCAAATTTTACTGATCCACATTTAGGACATCGTCTCTTTTTCTTCAAGACTCTGTAAATCATCCCATATCTCTTTCTAACAGTAGCACCATATTTTACACCCAAGCCCTTAAGTCTGGATATTTTGTGTTTATTTCTACTAACCAACTTTAATCATTCCTTTTAATTTCTCTCTAATTTCCGTGCCCTTGTTTCTTGCACTTTCAGCAATAGCCTTCACTTCATCTACCGAAAAGTACCCTTTTAATCCCTTTTGCATTGCAACTATGGAGCCATTTGAGTTTGTGTTAATTGTCAATCTTGCATCCATACACGCCTCTTCCTCAGTATCCGGATCCAATAGTAAATTTTCACCAATCTTAACTGTTGTAACTGAAACAGGTATGGTAGTTATTGGCGGGTCTTGCGTTTTGCCTGTATCGGTGACTTTGTCATCTTTAATTTCAAACACAGGTAATTTACAACTGGCCAAAGCAGACACCACGGCATAAGATGCTGCATCAAAAAGGTTACCATCCACATTAATAATGCTGCAATCCACGAAAATTGTGTAAACAATTTTTCCAGGAATCAAGACCAACTTACTCAAGTCTAACATTTCGGATTCTCTAACCCCTCTATCAACTACCCTAGCAAGCTCAATAGTTTCTTCGTCGGGTGGACCGGGTTCAATATGCGGAGAAGCTATTGGCAGTACTTCGGCGGTAATTATCAAAGCTCCACTATTTTCTAGTCCTTCAAAAGGTTCACCTGTTTCTACTTTTACACCTGCTACAACTTCTGTATTACCTAATTTTACCCATGCTGATCCACTTGCCTTTTTAATAACATCAATTTCAATTTGTAATGGTCTTGTTTCATCTAGACTCCGTCCGTCTAATCGCTTACCAGATGAAATAGATTCTCTCATCTGTCGTTTCCGTAGATTTTCTACAATTATGGTAGATTTTCTTGATATACTCATTATTCTTTCAACCCCTTTTCATCGCCAAAGTACTTTTCCATTAAAGAGGAACGCTGTATTTCATAAACTTTTGTACATCCACGAATTGCTTCATCTAAGCATGTGTTAAATTGATCTGGTGTCAATTCTCCATCAAGCTGAAGAAGTGTAATTTTCTTTAGATTTGGCATATATGCTACTGGCATATCAGCTCCTCCCTCTTTATCTTCAGTATCGTTAATATCAATCACTATCTTGTCATCCACTTTCCCGGCGGCGCAGGCTGAAACCATATCACGCATATTTATCCCTGCATCTGCAAGTGCGACAGAAGCGGCCGTAATACCGGCACATCGTGATCCACCGTCGGCTTGCAAAACCTCAATAAAAACATCAATAGCAGCTCGAGGATAATCTTCAAGAATTAAGGCCGGTTCCAATGCTTCTCTAATAACCTTTGATATTTCAGTCTCTCTTCTAGATGGTGCTGGGCTTTTACGAGTGTCTGTAGAAAACGGAGACATATGGTATCTACATCTCACAACACATCGATCAGATAATGCCATGTGTTTTGGATGAACTTCCCTAGGACCATACACAGCTGCAATAATCTTATTTTTGCCAAATTCTATAAGCGCAGAACCGTCGGCATTTCTGATGACTCCAACATTGATTTTTACCTCCCTTAATTCGTCAATGATTCTTCCATCGCTTCTCTTTCCGTTTTCGTCAATAAGGCTTCTACTTTGAACCATTTGGATTCACCACTCCCATTTCACTATTAATATCATTCGAAATAGATTTTTCATCTGAACTTGCTGCTTCATTAACTTCATTAGTGGTCTGAGAATCATCATCCCCTTCGATCTCCGACTCTGGTACATTCAATAATTGTTTTATTCTCTGCGTAAGATTCGATGTATGAGCTTCCACCTCTACTATGTGAATTGCGTTTATCGCAAGTGCCACACCTTCCTTGTCATTCCCAGAGACTACAATTATTCCATTTTGACCTATTGTAATTCTTGTAGAACTTGCCTGTTCGATTGTTTGGATCATTGATCCTCTTTTTCCGATAAGTCTAGGCACTCGTGTTGGAGATATTTTTAACAATTCACCTGTAGGAATTTTTCCTAAATCCTTGTCTTGAATAGTTAGGATCGGATCTCGCGTCCTATCAAAAATCGCAATTCGAGCTACTATTACATCGCCTGTTGATAACTGACGTCCCATGTCATCATGTGCCGGCGAAAAATCTCTACCGAATATATCTTGTGCAGGCAAATGGGCGGCAAAACTTGAGTTAATATCGACTGACCATGAGAGCGAAGAGTGATCTAATATTTTACCTATTACGATATCATTTGCGCGAGGAAAATAAATTCCCGACAGCGGAATTACCTTTGCACCCTCATTGCTTGATTCTGTAATCCCAATTCGCGTAGCTACAATTGAATTTCCATTCTTAATTACATTGACCAGCGGTCGTAAATTCCCTTCTGCTACAATATCACCAGGAATAACGTATTTTCTTTTAATATCCTGCATAGAGTGATCCTCCAAAACAAGAATTCAAAAATCCTTTATCCATAATTCTCCCTTTTTGGGAAGTTAGCACAGACTTATATTTTAAGTGTGACGAAAGAAAACAGAATTGTCATTTCTCTACGACTTGTGCTGAACCTTTGGTTGCAGTTCCGATTCGGTCTAGAAATGAACTCTTTAAACCCGCATTGATACTTAGAATAACTTGCAATGAGCCATCCGAAAGCCACTGCTCTGATTTTATTTCACCGATGGATTTGAACACACTAAAGGATTGTCCTGAAAATTGAGCTGGTACGGTTACAGTTAATTCTAATATTTCTGATTTTAGAGGTATTATTTTTCTCAAAGGTTCAATGATATTCTTGATTTGATCATCTAATCTTTTGAATGGATCAATTGCTACTCGTGCCTCATCAAGGACGGTGTTAATCCTAGAGACCGGGTGCGGCATGTGGTTTTTGGGGTCCACAAAATTCTTGTTTATGTATTCAACAATTTGTCTCTTCTTCTCTTCAATCATCTTTCTTCGTTGTTCGGTATTCATATTTAGATCCCCTTTGTCCATGATTTGTTTTGCAATTTCAAATTGATCAGTTGTCTTGAAATGCTTCATTAACTTCTCCGAGGAGCATCGAGTCCCTTTATTAGCATCTGAATATATTTCGTCTGAAATCATAATATTTGAAATATCCATTTTCTTACCTAGTTTATACTCTAATGCAGGGTCGGGTTTGACCAGAATTTCAAATTTATCATTTCCCGCACTGTATCTGACGATTGTGAATTTATCGGTCATGTTAGTCCTATTATTTGAATATATTTAAGCCTACAAATGAAAATTTTAGTATTAGAAGCGAGTCAGAGAAAAATAAAAAATAAGAAAAAAAGAGGTAGTTATTCGCTTACGTAAGCTCGTTCGCCGTGTTGTGTCAAGTCTAATCCGATTTCTTCTTCTTTCGGAGTGACTCTTATACCGCCTGGCCACACTTTGTCCATCACTTTGATGATTATTGCGGTTATACCCATTGCCCATGCCATAGCGGCAAAAGCTCCGACGGCATTTTCAAGTAATTGATGTGGATTGCCGAATACTAGCCCATCGTCTCCCCACGGAGTAAATCTCTTCTCTGCAAATAAGCCTGTGCAGAGAGCTCCTGCAAGTCCACCAATTCCGTGCACACCCCAAGTATCCAATGCATCGTCCCATTTTCTACTATTCTTGAACATAACTGCTGCGTAACATGCTACTGAGGCAATTATTCCAATAACAATTGACGACATGGGTGAAACAAATCCAGAAGCTGGCGTAATTGCTACTAGTCCAGCTACAGCACCGGAAGCAGCTCCAACTGTTGATGCTCTACCTGTGTGAGCCCATGACAGCAATGCCCAAGTTACTACGGCCATTCCGGTAGCAATCTGTGTTGCAACAAAGGCACTTGTAGCGTTTGTGGCTGCTGCGGCAGCAGAACCAGCATTGAAACCGAACCATCCAAACCACAGCAAGGCAGCTCCCAAAACGACTAACGAAATGTTGTGTGGTTCCATCGGTACTTTGCCATAGCCAATTCTCCTTCCCAGCATCAATGCTATTACTAGTCCCGAAAACCCTGATGTGATGTGAATGACAGTCCCACCGGCAAAATCAAGCGATCCAAAGCAACCAGTCCATCCAAAGCCACAATATCCAGGATTCATTCCATAATTATCTGCGCCTGAAATCGACCATGTCCAATGAGCAGCGAAGTCATAAACGAAAGTCGCCCACAGTATAATGAAAATCACGAATGCACTGTACTTCATTCTTTCAGCTACAGATGCCACAATAAGTGCAGGCGTGATAATTGCGAACATCATCTGGAATACCATGTAAGTCTGGTGTGGAATAGTGGTACCAGTTATTCCTCCATATACGCTTGAGGGAACGTCGTGAAATACATGTGCAAGCCCTGCCCAATCTAATGTTCCAATAAAACCATATCCACCCGCATCTGGGCCGAAAGCTAAGCTATATCCCCATAAGGTCCATTGTACAGCGATAATTCCTGTTGTCATGAGTACCATGTGAAGTGTATTTACAGCATTCTTTTGTCTTGATAGGCCGGCATAAAATATTGCCAAGCCACCAGGGGTCATGATGAGTACTAGAGCAGATGCTGTCAGCATCCATGCATTGTCACCTGTGTCAATCTCACAAGGAATCAAATCCCCATCTGCAGTTAAATTATAATTTCCGTTGGCATCAGTTGCAAAGCAATGATATTTTGCACCAGGATCATCTGGTTTGTAAGCTGAAGCGTTCATAAAGAAAGCTGAAGTTGCAGCGATTGTTGTCAAAATTCCAACTAACATAAAGATAGTGAGGTTCTTCCTAAACATTATTCACCAATATTTTAGAGAAGTATAAAAAATATAACAATACAATATGAAATTCTAATGATTGTAATATAGGAATACAATGTAGATCATTAATCATAAAAATGGTCGTTTATGTAAATAACATAAATAAATCTATTGTCGGTTCGAAGTCATGTTGAGCACAAATCGACCACATCACGTGAAGGGGTTAATGTAATTCTCTATTGGGTATCCGTCTTATGGTGTTGTAGTCGGATATAAAACTGACATCAAATGGTATTTAGGAATATTTTTAGTCCATTAGTCCAAAATCCAAAATTCCCAAGTCAAGAAAATTATTAGGTCCGATGACATTACATTTGGACCATTTATGTTAATGCGAAATAAAAGCTAATTCTTGATATCAAAGTTGCATGGTATAAAATTCAAAACAACGTTACTAATTAGAGGAGCACGTTAATAATTGTGTTCAGACTCGTTTCTGTGTAGGATATCAGTTATTTAAAGCAGCAACTAAAATGCTTTAACAATAACTTGATTAACTTTTATATTGGGTTTAGGAATAAATAAATATTAATACCTAAAAAGGATCATATTTTAAGGCAGGAACTACTCAAATTGGTATTGTTAATTGGCACATTATTTCAGACAATTTCCAGATTACTTACCAATCATACCTTTGCTGATCGATTGATCTTTCGTAATTGACTCAGTAGTTAAATGGCATTGATTTCCGCATCATGTTACAAAGATAATATATTGTATGAACATTTGGCAACGTCTAACATATTGTAAAACTGGATATTGGTAGGATTATGCAGTGGCAGATGAATACGAGCTGTAACCCCACCGGATTTGCAATTTATCTAGGTAGTATACGTTGGGCTAAATAGGCCGACGAACATGCATTGAATTCGGGAAATGCTAATTGTCCAAATCTATTTATCTTGACAGCATTAATCAATATTGATGAGCAGATTCTTTAGAGCCAAGGACAACAATGAAAATTCTTCGGTTAAAGAAGAACCCAAAAACACTACAGAGCACCGCGATTTTCAGGTACGCGATTTGTATAAAAAAGGAATAAACTACATGTCTAGCGATAAACTAAGCGATGCCATACGAAGCTTTGAGTTGGCTCTAAGATTAGATCCCAAATTTGTTGAGGCGTGGATTAAAAAAGGATATGCTCACTTCCATTTGCGAGATTATTCCTTCGCGATTTCTTCCTATGACATGGCATTGAATATTGATCCAGATAATCATGAAGCATGGAATTTGAAGGGTCTTGCATATTATAAAATGAATAACTATTCCAAAGCTATTGAATGTTGTACAAAGGCTTTGGATGCAAATCCAAACGATGGTATGGTTTGGTACAATTATGCGTGCTATCTTACTTTGGACGGGAAAGTAGACGATGGAATGGAAGCTTTGAAAAGAGCAATTGAGATAGATATTTCCCACGCAAAAAAAGCTGTTCGGGATATGGATTTTGAAAACGCCCGTGCGGAAGAAGGGTTTATGAGGATAATTGAAGTAGTTGTGCTAGAGTCCTTACGACAGGGCTACGACTATGTCGGTAAAATTGTTTGGGCAACTGGCATGGATAAACAGGATGTTGAAGATGCTATTTTGAGACTGAGCATGAAAGGTTTGGTGATAATCAGACAGAAAAAATCATTGACAGGAAAGGAAGAATATTATGAACTTTCTAGAGACATCTCTGATAAATTAGGAGATGTGAAGCGATCCGGATTTATGAAATCCAAGGAATATTCTGCGCCTATACAGGAAATTAAGGATATTATCGAAATATTAGACAAATCAATTGAATCCGTTAAGAGCGGAGACTTGAATCAAACAATTGAAACATTTGATCAATTAACAAGTCCAACTAAGCATGGAAATACCATGATAGAACAGTTCTTCGATCAGCATCGAGATTTGAGAGTGTTTCAGGTACGATTGAATGACAAGGGACAGGAGTATCTCGATTCCCACAAGGCGGAATTAACTAATTTGCTTGAAAATATAATTGAAAAAGTTAGAAACGGTCCCTTATCCAGGACTATATGAAAATAATATACATAATTTATTTCGATTTTAAAACTAGTTATTATTATTAAATTCAAATTCTATAGCTTTTTGATTCGCTCATTTTGTTTACGATTTCCTTGTACGTATCCATATTAGATTCCAGATAGTTAGAGACAAAATACATTACTCCATATTTTTCACCCATATGAGATACCAAATTATTTTTTTCCAACACGTCTACATGATGCTGAACTGCCTTGTAATCGAGATTTAAAACTTCTGCCATGCGGTTTATGTTAAGCGGAGTTTCCTGTAAGAGGTTAATGATTTTGACTCTATTTTCACCTCCCTTTGAGCCCGCAAATAAATACCACAAAAGTCTTCTGGCAGTATGGTCAGGCATAAAAATATCACTAAAGGCTTTTAATTAAAATTTCAATGTTACAAACTAAAGTAGGCCGATACATATAATATTAATACAAGATAGAGCGTTAATTTAGTTATGGAGAAAATTTTCGGCGAGGCAAGTGAAAAGGAAATTACCAGGACAATAGCACAAATGTTCAATGAGACGTTGATTGAGTATAGCGATTGTGATGTAATTATCATTGGAGCGGGTCCAGCAGGTCTTATGGCTGGAAGAGAATTATGTAAGAATGGAGTTCATACCCTTATCATTGAACAGAATAACTATATCGGTGGAGGATATTGGGTAGGCGGTTACATGATGAATCCTGTAACGGTTAGATATCCAGCTAATAAGATTTGGGACGAACTCGGAGTGCCGTATAGAAAAATTTCGGATTCATTGTTTGCTACTTGGGGACCTCATGCATGTTCAAAATTAATAGCCGCTGCTTGTGATTCTGGACTCAGATTCCTGCAACTAACAAAGTTCGATGACCTAGTCTTCAAAAATGAAAGAGTCGGTGGAGTAGTCGTAAATTGGATGCCTGTTTCTGCGCTTCCAAGAAATATTACGTGTGTAGATCCAGTTGCCCTCGAATCAAAAATAGTAATAGATGCTTCAGGACACGATTCAGTTGCTGTAAAGAGATTAATGGATAGAGGATATGTAAAGTGGAAAGGAATGGAACCGATGTCTGTAACAGGAGAAGATGCAGTAGTTGAATACACTGGCGAAGTTTACCCTGGGCTAATTGCAGCTGGAATGTCAGCAACCGAAACTCATGGGTTGCCTCGAATGGGTCCTACATTTGGTTCAATGTTATTATCAGGTAGGAAGGCTGCACAAGTAGCAATAAGCAAACTGAAGAAAATACCAAATCCAAATATAAAAGTCAACTAACTTTCTAAAAGTGATATACATATGAAGATATCATATGTACACCTCTACTCTTCTTATTTCTCAAATTCACTAGCAACTGAAATTTCAAACCGTTTACAAATAATTTTTCCACTCATCAAAATTGACCTAAAATCATCTATAGATTATTTCAGCAAGAACATGATTGCAGATGATAATGGAGAAAAATTACTTCCTCAATTCCTGAAAGACTCTTTCCAGCATTTTGACTTCGAAAAAATATCAAGTATAGTCGATACTACCGGAATAATCATTGATGGTTTTTACCTTCAAAGAATTTATACCAACATTATTGATAAAAATGAGATTCATCTTGAGCATATACATATTATCTTTGAAGATAAACTGATATGCACATTTGACGAAGTCGATAGAAGGTTTCATGCAAGGCCAATTATTTGTGGCTCTCCCACCATAATATCAATACCTAGTATTGTGGAAGGTCCCGCTAAACCAAAGGCATATTATTTCAAACAGATGATGAAAGGTTTGCTCTCTGAAAATAGTAAAGAAATTGACAAAGAATTTGCCAATAGATATGTACGGTATGATGACTCCAGGATGTCACAAATAGCGACGGGCTACGCTATTCAAGCTATTTTTTTTTTCTTACTAATGGTAACCCCTTTTGCTCAAATTATCCTTGTAGATTGTTCAATTCTCATTGGCAGGAAGAGTTAATTTATTCACAGATATCACATCCTGTACTGTGTGAAGAACATACGGAACTATTGGAAAAAGCCGGTATAGATTAGCTTGGTAATAAATTTAGTTTTGATTGAATAGGATGTGCATTGTGGTGCCTGTTTTATTTCCGAACAAATTATTAAATGGTATAATCTTCTTTCCTCCAGTTAATCATACATGTCAAAAAATGCAAACCATGGCTCCGAGGAGCCTACATATGCAAAGAATTTTTATGATGTTATAATTATTGGTTCTGGCCCAGCAGGATTTACTGCAGGAGTTTACACTTCACGCGCAAAACTCAAAACACTAATAATTTCCGGATCTTTGCCGGGTGGTCAATTAATGACAACCAGTGAAGTTGAAAACTATCCAGGTTTTCCTAATGGCATTTTTGGACCAGAGCTCATGATGAACATGAGACAGCAAGCTGAACGATTTGCAACTACAATAATCGATGATGAAGTGCTAAAAGTCGATTTCAAAAAACGCCCATTCATAATTTCAACTCATTCTGAAACTTACGAAGGCAGAGCAGTATTGCTTTGTACTGGAGCCTCACCAAGGAAGCTGGGTATTGATGGAGAACAGGAATTTGGTGGAAGGGGCGTTTCTTATTGTGCTACATGCGACGGGCCATTTTTTAAAGGGGAAGAGATTGCGGTTATAGGAGGCGGCGATACTGCAATTGAAGAGGCAACTTTCCTTACTAAATTTGGTAAATCGGTTAAGATCATACATAGAAGAGATTTCCTTCGAGCAAGCAAGATTCTACAGGAAAAGGCGTTTGAAAACTCAAAAATTCAATTCGTGTGGAATAATGTTGTAACTAGAATCACAGGAAACAAGAAAATAGAAAGCATTGAGGTAAAGAACTTGACAACTGGTAAGACCCAAAATCTATCAGTGGGAGGATTATTCGTAGCAATTGGTCATGAACCTAATACCTCAATATTCAAGGATCAGTTAGAGTTAGATGACAAAGGTTATGTCGTGCTTAAGGAAAATACAAGGACTAGCGTAGAAGGAGTTTTCGCGGCTGGCGACGTCCACGATTATCGTTATCGACAAGCAGTTACGGCTGCTGGATTTGGATGTATGGCGGCGCTTGATGTTGAAAAATGGTTGAGTGAAAATAAATCTCACAAATGAATTAGTATTTAATATACGATTCAGGCAATTTCCCTAATGCAGTAACATAATCATTTTCTGTAACAACATTTTGTTCCTTGTACAGACTCTTGAATTTCCTACCATCATCTGCGAAAATACCTACTATTACGCCTTTATCTATTTTCTTGGAATATTCTAGCATGCATGACATTACAGATCCGGAAGATGGGCCCACGAACAATCTCTCCTTTTCAAGTAATTCCTTTACTGAATTAAACGAATCCTGATTTGTTGCAGTCATCCAGTCATCAACTATATCTTCTCTGCGTTTGAATAGGTTGGGCATCGATGACTCCTCAAAGTTTCTCAATCCCTGCAGTAAATGATTCTGTTGGGCTTGAATAGCAATTACCTTAAGATTTTCATTCTTCTCCTTGAGAAAGGTTCCTGTTCCTGTAATCGTACCACCTGTCCCACAGCCGGTGAAGAAATGAGTTACCTGTCCATTCGTTTGTTCCCAAATTTCAGGACCAGTACTCTCATAATGGGCAAGAAAATTGGATTCATTTTCATATTGATTTGGCATATAATAGATATCGGACCGGGGTTTTGCAATAGCGGTAGCGAGAGCAATGCTTTGATCTGTCCCAGCTCCCACACGAGGACATAGATCGTCTGAAGTTTCATGAAGTGTTGCGCCCAAGTTTCTAAGGATTTTTTTAGTTTCTGCACTAACCTTCTCTGGAATAACGATTTCAACCTTATAACCCATTGAAGCTGCTATACCAGCTAAGGCAATTCCAGTATTTCCAGAAGTAGGTTCAATAATGATACTCTTGTCTTTCACAAGGGAGCCTTTCTTTTCTGCATCCTTTACCATCCAATAGGCGGCCCTGTCTTTAACGGAACCAAACGGATTATACCATTCTAACTTGGCGTAAAATTTAATATTTTCAGTAGAATATGATGTAAGCTCCCTCAGCGGGGTATTCCCTATACGTTGTAATATTTCTGGTCCTATTATGGAGGTCATCTGGTTCACTTTGTCTTCTTTATTACAAACTCAAGGTCATTATCTTTCTTTTGTACAGATAACAAATTATGACCGGTTTTTTCTGCCCATCTTGTTATATCTTCTTCAGATTCAGGATCATCAGCTATGATTTTGAGCTTGCTTCCAATTCCTAATTTTTCAATTTCTATTTTCGTTCTAAAAACAGGTTCTGGACAATATAACCCTCTAACATCAATAACTTTGTCAAAAGATTTCTCATTACCATCGTCGGCCGTCATATTCATTCTTAACACTATTAATCAAGGTGCTGTTGATATTAAATGTTTATAAGTTATTCAAATTTCATATTGTAAACTTGACTAAAATGGATCGTAATGGTTTGATTTCAAAAGATAAGATCTGAAATCATCTAAATAGATCTTCATTTTTGTCCCTTGTAACTTTAGAGATGGAAGTATCATGGGATGAAAAATCGAAACCTCGTACTATTGCTACAGGTACACGCAAAGATTTTCCCATGACAAGTTCCGCAGCTGATGCTATTTCATCGGCAATTGCTATCTCTGTAACCCTGAGTGTATTGCCGTACATATCAGATTCTCCAATGTAACTCTTGATCGGATCAATGCCTGATACGCCAATAGCCACATTAACCTGGCCGTTCCTAAATGGCCTGCCAAAAGTATCAGAAATAATTACAGCTACATTTGTCTTGGTTCTTGACTTTAAGTAATTTCTGATCCCTCTAGCTGATTTATCAGGGTCAAGAGGTAGCAGTACTACATAGTTGGATTTTCCAACATTGCTGGTATCAATTCCGGAATTAGCGCATACGAATCCATGTTTTGTTTCAGTAATAATGATTTCTCGTTCTATTTTGATAATTTCATTGGACTGTGAAATGATGAGTTCTACGAGCCGGGGATCCTTTCCTGTGCGAAAAGAGATTTTTTTTGCTTCTTCAGAAGGAATTATCTTTGTTAAATCTATTGTTCTTCCTTCTGATTTTGATATTATCTTATGTGTTATTACTATTACATCATTCTCTTTTAAAGACTCTTGTTTTTCCTTAAGAGATTCCAATATTAGATTAACTATATCATTCCCTTCCTGAATATCATCATTAATAGGAATTGAGATGATCTCTACGTTATTAAACTCATTCATAATGAACGATCTATTTTTGAATAAAAGATTTCATAGCTGCGTCTCTATTGTCTTACCAAATTTCTTTTCCAAAAGACTTAACAGAATTGACAAATCTCTTATTTCGATTGAAGTGTCCGCTCTCTGTTTTACAATGTCAACTGGACAGAATCCTACTGTATAGCCAGCAATGTCAAATAGTTTTAGATCATTTGCCCCATCAACTACTACGACAATATCCTCCTTTTTTATTCCCCATTCTTTTATTGTAGATTTTACTCCAAGTGATTTATCTGAACTTACGTTTATTATAACGCCATCAAGTTTTCCATCTTTAAAAATCAACTCATTTGAAAAAATTCTATCCAGATACAATTCGTCTTTGAGTTTATCTGTTATTATAGTAAAGCCACCGGAGATTGCTATCAATTTCCATCCTGCCTTTTTTAAGGCATAGCAAAGCTTTCTTGCACCAGGCATTATTTCCAGATTATCTGCAATGTACTTGGCGTCCTCAAAGGAAGTTCCTCTTAAAGCGTTGACCCTTTTCTTAAGTCCATCTTCCCAGTCTATTTCTCCCCGTATCCCTTGCTTTGTAATATCCCAAATTTCCTTTTCTTTGATAGGGCCAAGTTTTTGTGCAAGAACTGGTAGGTACTCTGCATTGAGAAGAACGCCTTCTACATCAAAGATTATCAGCATTTTAACTGTAGGTCGAGAGAGTTACGCAACAATATATTAAGTTTATTTATCTTTTAACAAGATACGATCCGATTCCCAATCCCAAAATGAAAAATCTATTAATTCTATGAATTCGTTACTATTTGGCATTAGTTTAAAGGGTTCTTTAGACGGATTATTTATCCACTCATTTGACTAGTTTGCCAAGCTAAAACTATCTAATACCTTGCCATCATGAGAAATAAACTGCCCTGAAAGTGTATTACTGTTGATAGTTAATTTAACAAATCCGTAATCGCCATCATCTTGAAATTCTACTCCCCCTCCGCTTCTAGGTCCTTTTATCGCATAATGTGATTCTCCGCCTGTTCCAGCTTGAATATACAGTGTCGGTTTGTCCGGTAATTTTATGCGTTCATAGTTGTGATTGTGTCCATACAGTACCAGTTGGACACCATATTTATCAATAAGTGGTTGTAGTTTGGCTGCGAATGCTTTTTCTTCTGGATGATTTGATGGACTTGTATACAAGGGATTATGCATTGCAACAATCTTCCAGGGTTGTTTCGTGTTCTTCAACTCGTTCTCCAAGAACTGGGTATTAGCAGTATCAGAATCTTCGGTGTTTAGCAAAATGATTCTAGATTGACCTGCATCAAATGCATATAGCATAGAAGGTTGTCCAAATAAAGTCGAGTATG
>Ga0134122_10001404_pt1 | contig 17422 bp, 16 predicted proteins | sample KB302_FD_96461 | JGI IMG/M metagenome (GOLD analysis project Ga0134122, IMG submission 96461) | Terrestrial soil microbial communities without Nitrogen fertilizer from Kellogg Biological Station, Michigan, USA - KB3-0-2 | ecosystem: Environmental > Terrestrial > Soil > Unclassified ... | reverse complement strand
TCAAGGGCAAGGTGATCGCCGTCAACAAGGGGGCGATCTATGACAGCTGGGCGCGCGGGCTGGAGGCCGAGATCGGCTGGAGCGTGGAGAGTTTCGGCACCCAGACGGACGCCGTGCAGGCCGTGCTGGCGGGCCGAGCCTACGCCAACGTTGCCGGCAACACGGCGATCCAATGGGCCGTAAAGCAGCAGCCGCAGCTGCAACTGTCCTATTTGTATTCGACCGGACTGGTCTGGGCGATGCCGCTGCGCAAGGACGCCTTACAGCTGCGCGCTGAGCTCGAAAACACCATCGAATGCATGAAGAAAGATGGCACCATGGCATCGATGCACGAGCGTTGGTTTGGCACCAAACCCGAGCCAAACTCGCCGGCGGTGACCATCTATCCCGGCACCGGCGTTCCCGGCACGCCGGGTTATGAGCAAGCGCCGCGTGAACCGAAGTGCGACTGAGCAGCGCGCGCGCTTTGGCCTTGTAAGAGTGATGCTGCCGGCATGGCGATATTGACGGTCTCGGGCCTGAGGAAAAGCTTCGGGGCGAGCGAGGTCCTCAAGGGTATCGACCTCACCGTCGGCGAGCGCGAATTGGTGTTCATCATTGGGCCGTCCGGATCCGGCAAGAGCACGCTGCTGCGCTGCCTGACCCGGCTTGAGGAGCCCAGTGCCGGCACGGTTACCTTCGCAGGCGTCGAGGTGACGGCGCGCGCAACGAACCTCAAACTCGTGCGCCGCTCCATGGGCATGGTGTTCCAGTCCTTCAATCTTTATCCGCACATGACCGCGCTCGGCAACGTGACGCTGGCGTTGCGCCGCGTGCTCAAGAAGAAGAGCGCCGAGGCCGAAGCTCTCGGCCGCAGCGCGCTAGCGGGCGTTGGCCTGGCGGACAAGGCGCTGAGCTATCCGAGCGAGCTCTCGGGCGGCCAGCAGCAGCGCGTGGCGATCGCCCGGGCGCTGGCGCTGGACCCCAAAATCGTGCTGTTCGACGAACCGACTTCGGCGCTCGATCCGGAGCTGGTCGGCTCGGTGCTCAGCGTCATGCGCGATCTGAGGGCGCGCGGCATGACCATGCTGGTCGTCAGCCACGAGCTGCGTTTCGCGCGCGATGCCGCCGACCGTGTCGTCTTCATGGACGACGGCCGCATCGTCGAAGAGGGACCCCCCGAGACGATCTTCAATAACCCGCGCGAGACGCGAACCAAGGCGTTCGTCGCCCAGCTGATCCGGTGATGCCATGACGGCCTGGCAGCGCTTCCTCGATACCTTTTTCAAGCCCGAAATGATCGCCCAGTACTGGCCGAGCATCGCCCAGGGCGTGCTGGTGACGGTCGAGATCGCCTCGGCCGTGGTGGTCACGGGTTTGGCTTTGGGTCTTCTGCTCGCCGCGCTGCGCGCCTACCGCCTAGCTGTGTGCAATGTCCTGATCGTGATCTTTGTCGATGTCTTGCGCTCGCTGCCGCCGCTGGTGGCGATCCTGCTCATCTACTTCGGTCTTCCCAGCGTGGGTGTCAGTCTGCCGAGCTTTGTCGTACTGTGGCTGGTGCTGTCGTTGGTGCTTGCCGCCTTCGCCGAGGAGATTTTCTGGGCGGGCATCATCTCGACCCCCAAGGGCCAGTGGGAGGCCGCGCGCTCGACCGGCCTTGGCTTTTCCGAGACGCTCGCGTTCGTGGTGATGCCCCAGGCCATCCGGCTCGGCGTGCCACCGCTGACCAACCGCACCATCGCTATTACCAAGAACACCGCGCTTGGTACCGTGATCGGCGTCGGTGAGATCTTGAATCAGGCCACGGCCGCCCAGTCGTTCTCGGGGAACGCCACGCCGCTGATGCTGGGGGCGATCGCCTACATTGTGCTGTTCGTGCCGGTGGTGGCCGCCGGCCGCTGGATCGAGACTCGGTTCGCTTGGCGGAGGGCCTGATGGACCAGATCGGGCAGCAATTCCTCAACCTCGACATCATGTTGCAGGTCTGGCCGCTGCTGCTGCGTGGGCTTTCGACCACGCTCTATCTTTGTTTGCTCGTGATCCCCTTGGGCCTCGCCGGCGGTCTCCTGGTGGCGCTGCTGTTGCTGGCCCGCAGCCGTGTGGTGCAATGGCTCGCGATCGCCCTCGTCGATCTGTTCCGCGCCGCCCCGCCGCTGGTGCTGCTGATCCTCATTTATTCCGGCCTGCCGTTCGCCGGCATCAGGCTCTCGCCGACCGCCGCCGTCTGCCTTGCCTTTTTCTGTAACACCTCGAGCTACTACGGCGAGATCTATCGCGCCGGCATCGAGAGCATCGGCCGCGGGCAATGGGAGGCGGCGCGGTCCACGGGCCTCAACGGTTGGGAGAGCCTTGGCTTCGTCGTGCTGCCGCAGGCGGTGCGCAACGTGCTGCCCGATCTCGTTTCCAACACCGTGGAGGTCGTCAAGCTCACCTCCATTGCCAGCGTCGTCTCCTTCCCTGAACTCTTATACTCGGCCGACATGGCGCGCTCGCTCACCTTCAACTCGAGCCCTGTCGTGCTCGCGGCGATTATCTATCTTGTGTTTTTGTGGCCGCTCGTCCGGCTCATCAGCCGGCTCGAGCGCAGGGTTGCGACACACTGACTGCAACCTGCCAAGGAGGGAGGAGCCCCATGTCCCGCATCGTCACCGTTGCCGCGGCCCAGCTCGGCGCCATCCAAAAGGCCTGCTCGCGTGAGGCGGTCGTCGCCCGCATGCTCGAGCTGATGGCCCAGGCCAAGGCCAAGGGCGCCGATTTGATCGTCTACCCGGAGCTGGCGCTGACCACTTTTTTCCCGCGCTGGTACTACGCCGATCCCGCCGAAGCCGATATCTGGTTCGAAAAGCACATGCCCAATGCCGCCGTTCGTCCCCTGTTCGATGGCGCGCGCCGGCACGGCATGGGCATGAGTTTCGGCTACGCCGAGCTGACGGAGGATGGGCACCACTTCAACAGCTCGATCCTGGTGGACCGAATGGGCGCGATCGTCGGCAAGTATCGCAAGGTGCACCTGCCCGGACACGCCGAGTTCGACGCCACGCGCACACACCAGCACTTGGAGAAGCGCTACTTCGAGCCGGGCGACTTGGGCTTTCCGGTCTGGCGCACCATGGGTGGCATCTTCGGGATGTGCATATGCAATGACCGGCGGTGGCCGGAGACCTACCGCGTTATGGGGCTGCAGGGCGTGGAGATGATCGTGCTCGGGTTCAATACGCCCTCGGTCAATTCGCAAAAGGGTGCCGAGGGTCCCGCACAGCGCATCTTCCACCACAAATTGTCCGTGCAGGCCGGCGCCTATCAGAACTCGACATGGGTGGTGGCGGTAGCCAAGGCCGGTGTCGAAGACGGGCATGCCCTGTTCGGTGCGAGCCTGATCGTCAACCCCGATGGCGAGATCGTTGCCGAGAGCGCGACGGAGGAGGACGAGGTCATCGTCGCGGCCTGCGATCTCGACGCTTGCCTGTTCGGCAAGGAGACGATTTTCGATTTCAAACGGCATCGTCGCATCGAGCACTACGGGCGCATCACGGCACAGGTGGGCGTCGAACGGCCAAAGGAGACGTGAGTGGGAAACCTGAGCTTTAATTTCGCGCAGTTACAGCCGGCACAGCGCTACAAGCTCTTGTGCGGACTGGTGGTGCCGCGCCCGATTGCGCTGGTGACATCGATGAACCCTGACGGCGTCGTCAACGCCGCGCCCTTCTCCTTCTTCAACGTATTCTCCGAGAACCCGGCCTTGCTCGTCCTCGGTTTGCAGCACAACGAGGACGGCTCGCCCAAGGACACGACGCGCAACATCCACCTCAGCGGCGAATTCGTGGTCAACTTGGTCGACGAGGGCATTGCCGAGGCCATGAACCTCACCGCCACGGACTTTCCGCCGGGCGAGGGCGAGCCCACGGCGCTGGGCATGGCGACGATGGCCTCGGCGCTCGTCAAGCCGCCGCGCCTAGCGCAAACGCCCGCCGCCTTCGAATGTCGGCGCACGGTGGGCCTCGCCTTTGGCCCGCAGCGTGAGCTCCTGATCGGCGAAGTCTTGGCTGTGCACGTGCGCGAGGGCATCGTCGACCCGGCGACCCTCAACGTCGACTTCGCGACGCTGGCGCCGGTCGGACGCCTATGCGGCAGCGCCTACGCGCGCCAGCGCGATAGGTTCGAGCTCAAACGTATCAGCTACGCGGAGTGGCGCGCGGGCCGCAGGCGGGCAACGGACTAGGCGAATTGTACGGCACCGATCGCCATGGCGACGGCGGCTTGGGTTGGGTCGATCACGGTGACGCCGAGCGCCGCCTCGAGCGGCGCCCGATGCCGGGCCATGCCGGCGCACCCCATGATGACGACATCGGCCCCGTCGCGGTCGCGCAGCTCGCTACCGACGGCGATCATCTTGGCAAGCGCCCTGTCGTCGGCGGCGGTTTCGGCGACGCTCATATCGAGCGCGCGCTCACCGGCGAGGCGCGCCGTGAGGCCGAGCTGGCGCAGGTAGCGCAGGTGGCGACGGATCGAGGCCTGGGCGATGGCGATGACGCCGAACCGTTCGCCCCGGGCCAGGGCGGCCAGCACGCCCGCCTCATTGATGCCGAACACGGGCCGGGTGGTCGCCTCGCGGCAGCCGGGCAGACCCGGGTCGGAGTAGCAAGCGATCACGAAGGCATCGACGTCGTTGCGGCTCCCCACCACGGCCCTGAGCGGCTCAGCAACGCTGTCCACGTGCGCCTGGGTTTCGATGCCCAGCGGTCCCTGCTTGAGGGTCTCACAGATGATTTCGGGCCCATCCTGGAAGGCGACCGGTGCCAGCGCGGCCTCGAGCCCGCGCGTCACGACCACGTTGGAGTTCGGGTTCACCACCAAAATGCGCCGGCGATGGTGTGCGAGCATGCTGGCGTCCTCATCGATTTGCCGCCGTGGTTGGCGGGGAGCGAACCTTGCCGGCGCGCGCGACACGACCTGCCGCAAGGGCCCGGGAACCTTGCTTTCGGCATTGGCCTGGAGCAGGATTCATGCTTGAGCCGCAGTGTCGATGGCATGGCGATAAAGGCTCCACCTGGCACGATCCTGCTCTAGCTGGAGCGGGGCGTAAAGCGTGAAAGCCGCACCATGCCTGATTCAGCAGAGGTGATACCCATGCCCCAGGCCGCTTTCGACTGCGTCGTGCGCGGTGGCCGCGTCGCGACCGCGGTCGATGACTTTTTAGCCGATATCGGTATTGCGGACGGCACGATTGCCGCGATTGGTCGCAACCTCGGTCCGGGTACGGCCGAGATCGACGCCACCGGCGGGCTCGTGCTTCCCGGCGGCATCGATGCCCATGCCCATATCGAGCAGCTCTCGGCGGCCGGTATCGTCAATTCGGACACCTTTGAGAGCGCCACCGCGTCGGCCGCCTACGGCGGCACCACCACCGCCATCTGTTTTGCCGCCCAGCACGTCGGCATGGACCTGAAGAAGGTTGTTGCCGACTATGCGGCCTTGGCAAAAAAGGGCGCGCTCATCGACTACGCCTTTCACCTCATTATTGCCGACCCGACCGAAGTGACGATCCGGGAGCACATTCCGGCGTTGGTTGCTCAGGGTCACGCCAGCTTGAAGGTGTTCATGACCTACGACCGCTTGGCGGTCGGCGATGAGAAGTTGCTTGACATCCTGTTCGCCGCCCGCGCGTCGGCAGCCTTGGTGTGCGTGCACGCCGAGAACCACGGCATGATCACATGGATGGGCAAGCGTCTGGTCGAAAAGGGCTACGTTGCTCCCAAGTATCACACCGTCGGCCATCCGCGTGGTTGCGAGGCGGAAGCCTTCAACCGGCTAATCACCTTCGCTGAGTTCATCGACCAGCCGATCATGATCTTTCACGTCTCCACCGCCGAGGGCGTGGACGTGATCCGCCGCGCGCGCGGCCGCGGGCTCAAAGTCTTCGCCGAAACCTGTCCGCAATACCTGTTCATGACGGCCCAGGATCTCGACAAGCCCGGCCTTGAGGGCGCAAAGTGGATGTGTTCGCCGCCGCCGCGCAGCGAGACCGACCAGGAGGCGATCTGGCAAGGCTTGGCGCTGGGCGATTTGCAGCTCGTGTCCTCCGATCATGCGCCCTATGCCTTCAACGCCAGCGGTAAGCTCAGCGCTGGTCCGTCCGCGACTTTCAAGCAGATCGCCAATGGCCTGCCGGGGATCGAGTTGCGCTTGCCCTTGCTGTTCGACGCCATGGTCTCGAAGGGCCGCCTGGGGCTTCATAAGTTCGTCGAGCTGACGGCCACGGCGCCGGCCAAGATCTACAACCTTGCCCCGCGCAAGGGGTCGATTGCCATTGGCGCCGATGCCGACGTCGTCGTTTGGGATCCCAAGCGCACGGTCAAGTTGGCTGACGGCGTGACGCACGACGGGGCGGGCTATACGCCCTATCTCGGTCGGACCGTGACCGGCTGGCCGGATACCGTGCTGCGGCGGGGTGAGGTGATCGTGCGCAACGGCAAGCTCGCAGCGAAGCCCGGCTCGGGCGCCTTCCTGCCGCGCACGGGCGGCGAGGCGGCGCGGCCGCTGCAGCGTTTGGCGCCCGATATGGACCCGGCGCGCAACTTCGGCGCCAAGCTCTACGACCGCGAGCGCGGCGGCAGTTGACAGGGGCTGTCTTCGCCACCTCAATGCTGGCCTGTCGCAACACTCGCAAGGCGCGATCGTGCCGAGATCGAGCTAACGGAGGAATAGCGTGGCATCGACCGACAAACCGCTGGGCAGGGCGATGGTGCTTGGCCCCGACGAGGGCAAGAGCTATTGGCAGCCGGTACCGGCCAACGGCTTCGCCCGCAACCTCTTCAACGACCAGGTGACCGGCAGCGTGCACAAATATTCGCTGAGCGTGCAGACGATCGCTCCGGGTTGTTTCATTCGCGAGCACACCCACGATCAGAACGACGAGGCCGCCTATGTCGTTGCCGGCAAGGGCTTTTTCCAAATCGACGGCGAGGACCATGCGGTGGCGGCGGGCTCGGCGGTTTTCGTCGGCTACAACCGCCGGCACAAGTGGATCAATCCCGGGCCCGAGCCCTTGACCTTCCTTGCCTTGTTCATGCCCGGCGGGCTCGACGCCTTCTTCGCCGAGATTGGGCGCGAGCGCCGACCCGGCGAGCCCGCGCCGGAGCCATTCGCGCGGCCAGGCAACATCTCCGAAATCGAGGCCCGTAGCGTGTTCGGGTGGACGGATCAAAGCTTCGCCAGCGGCAAGGAAAGCTGAAGGGCGCATGCTCGACCTGTTGCAAGGCATTCGCGTCGTCAGCTTCAACCATTTCCTGCTTGGCCCGATGGCGATGCAGACGCTTGCCGACCTCGGCGCCGACGTCATCGCCGTGGAGAGTACCGAGGGTGCCTGGCAGCGCCACTGGTCGGGTGGGGATATCTGGCACGACGGCCAGAGCGTGCTGCATCTTTGCGCCAATCGCAACAAGCGCAACGTTGCTATCGACCTCAAATCGGCGAAGGGCAAGGAGGTGGCGCTACGGCTCATCGATACGGCCGATGTGGTGGCCGAGAACTTCCGGCCCGGCGTGATGGAGAAACTGGGCTTTGGTTACGAGACCCTGAAGCAGCGCAAGCCCGGCCTGATTTATGCCTCCGCCACCGGCTATGGCTCCGACGGCCCCTATGTTGCAAGGCCCGGCCAGGATCTCTTGGCCCAGGCCCTGTTCGGCATCATGGCGATCACGGGTCAAGCGAGCACGGGTCCCAGACCCGTGGGGGTGTCTCTCGTCGATCATCACGGCGCGGCGCTGTTCGCCATGGGCGTGTTGGCCGCCTTGGTGCGGCGAGGCAAGACGGGCCAAGGTTGTCGGGTCGAAGCCAGCCTGATGCAGGCGGCGCTCGACCTGCAGGCGGAGTCGCTCGTGAGCTGGCTCAATTCGCCCCACAAACCCAAGATCTGCGCCTTCAAGCACGTCGCCGGCTGGTATTACGCCGCCCCCTACGGCGTCTACCCGACCGAGGATGGTCACCTCGCCCTGTCGTTGTCGCCGCTCAAGGACATCGCCGTTGCCATCGCCGAGCCCGCGCTTGCCGCCTATGACAGCAAGGACACTTGGAGCAAGCAGGACGAGATCTCCGAGCTGATCGCCGCGAAGTTGAAAACCGCGACGAGTAAAGAGTGGATGGCGCGCATGGAGCCGCTCAAGATTTGGCATGCGCCTGTGCAGGACTATGGGGAGATCCGCGCCGACCCGCAGGTGCAGCACATGAATTCGCTGATCACCGTGGCGGGCGCCGGCAAGGCCAAGGCCGCAATCACCGTGGTCAACCATCCCGTGCTTTACGATGGCGCCACCGCCGAGGTCGAGCGCCCCCCCCAGCAGCTCGGGGCGCAGACGGCCGAAGTGTTGGCCGAACTCGGATTTACTAGCTCGGAAATCCGCGCGCTGGCAGACGAACGCATCATCACCACCGGCACGGCGTCATGAGGCGCGCGAACAGGGGCACAGCCGCCATGAAAGAGGATTTCTACGTCAAGCCCGGCGACAGCGTCACCTTCGCCAAGACGGTGGGCGAGACCGACATCTACCTTTTCGCCGGGATTACCGGCGACTTCGCCGTCAATCACGTCAACGAGCAGTACATGGCGCGTTCCAAGTACGGCAGGCGCATCGCCCATGGCGCGCTGGTGTTGGGCTTCGCCTCTACCTGCTCCTCGATGATGATCGAGAAGTGTCACGGCACCGCCGGCGACGAGACCGCCGTCTCGCTGGGGTATGACAAGGTGCGTTTTCTGGGTGCCGTCTACATTGGCGACACGCTCACCCTCACCTACACCATCGTCGAGGTCGATCCGAGCAAGCGCCGCTCGCGCAGCGACATCAAGGTGGTGAACCAGAAGGGCGAGCTCGTGGCGGTGGCACAGCACATCCTGGCCTGGGTCAAGGACCAGGCCTGAAGCCCACAACCACGCAACGAAATTGCCCCGACCCGGCGCCTCGGGGCGGTTTTGGTGGCGTCCGATCCGCTCGGTTTGGCGGGCCCGGTAACGGGGTCCCGCCGGGGCTTGGCATTGCGCGTTACGTGTTTCCCGAGCCACTTTTTGCAGGCTTGTCCCGGTTATTTGCGCCGAGCATCTGCCATAGGGTCCGCCGCTTACGATCGAGGTCGATTTCGGCAACGGCATTGGCAAAGGGATCAGCAATGACGACCATCGCGAAAACAGCCATCATCTCCCTGTGCGCCTTGGTGGTGTGGCTGCCGACGTCTCTGCTGGCGCAGGCAAACCTCAAAGACCGCGTACAGGGCGCCGTTGATGCGGTCGAGAGCAGCTGCGCTGCCGACATCGGCAGGTTCTGCGGCAACCTGACCCGCGGCGAGGGCCGGTTGCTTTTGTGCATGCAGGCCTTCGACGATCAGCTGAGCCGGCGCTGCCAGTTTGCCTTGTATCGGGCTTCCCGCAACCTGGAGCGCGCCTTGGATCGGGTCGAGCGTATCGCCGATGCGTGCTGGACCGAAATCGAGGGCAACTGCGCCAACGCCGACCGGATCGGCCAATGCCTCGTCGAGAAGACGCAATCGCTGTCAGCGTCGTGCCGCAGCGTCGTCGACGGGGTCCGACAAACCCTGCAAAATCTGGCGGCGTTGCGCGGATTGCCCGTGCTGAGTTCCGATGACGAGGACGTCGGCCGGGTCGCCGAGGTTGTTAGGGATGCCAATGGCAAGGTGCAAGCACTGCAGATCGACATTGGGCGCTTCCTCGGCGTCGGCGGGCGCACCATCACCATCGATGCCAACTCGTTCGAGCAGCTTGCCGACAAGATCAAGTTACACCTCACCGCCGAGGCCCTACGCGCCGTCCCGGACGCAAGCAAGCAGTAAAGGCGCTTTTTTTTAGGACCGATGCTGGCCCCTTGCCGTGCGCGCCGATCACACCAGGCGCAGGCCGGTGGTCGGCGCCGGTCGCGGACCGCTCAAGGCCAAGACGATAAAGGACCAGCCGGCAAAGATCATTTTGATGCCGATAAGGAGCCCGATGGTAAAGGTCGCCGAACCGGGTAACTTGAGGGCGATCAATGCGCCCGCGGCGATGGCGACAAGGCCGCTCACGAGCACCCAGCCCCAACCGTTGTGCGGCCTGATGCGAAGGGCCATACCCACTTCCAGGGCGCCATCGGCGATGAGCAGGGCTGCGATCAGGATCGTGAGCGTGACGATGCCGCTGAGCGGCAGCAGCGCGAGATAGCCGCCGACGATCAGGTGGAGGAGCCCGATCGACAGGTTCCAGAAGAAGCCCCGCCAGTCTCCGGCGGAGAAGGCGTGCAGAATGATGGCCGCTCCCGAGATCACGAAGATCCAGCCGAGCGCAACCTTGGTGGCGATCGTCGACAGCAGCGGAAAGGCGATGGCGGCCAGGCCTGCCAGCACCAGCACGCAGCCGAGCAGGAGGTAGCCAAGCCAATGCTCGGCGATCTGCCGCTGCGCCCGCAGCAAGCCATCGCGCACTTGGCTCTGGGTGTCGGCGATACCCGCTTCGGTTGCCGCTTGTGACATGCGCAGGGCCATGGGCCACTCCTCAATTTGCTCTGCCGCCTATGGTTCGGCAGCGGTTCCCGCGCTTGCGCCCGACCGGATGACCTTCGCGCTGTGTCTCGCGCAGCGTCGCCCGAGCCGAGGGCGCTCAAGCGCGCCGTTGCCGACGCCAGCCGGAACATGGCCTGCCGATTTTGCTCGGGGATCCGCGGCGCAGGGGAAAGGCTACGACGTGCTGCGGGAGAAGCGACATCGGGGCTAACCCTGAAAGCCAGCCGAGGCCGCCCGGCAGGCACTGCTTGGCCCCGCCGGATCGCGCGTGGACGGCCACAGCGGCGCGGCGCGCGCGGCGGCCCCGCGGCGGCCGCCCCCGCCCTGCGCGAGGATACGACCTGCTGGGCCGAAACGCCGTTAGAGCTTGACTCGGTCGCTCGACCGAAATATGCATTCATATCGGTCGGTCGACCGAATTAAAAAAGAATACCCCATTTTTGCGGCAAAGGAGAGCAAGATGGCTGGCATTTTTTCGGTGCTCTACGGTGCGATCGCTTATCTGATTTTCCTCGGCACATTCCTTTACGCCATCGCCTTCGTCGGCAATCTGCCGGTGCCAAAGAGCATCGACAGTGGCGAGGTCGGGTCGGTTGCCGTGGCCCTTTTCGTCAACACCGTCTGTCTAGCGCTGTTCGCCATTCAGCACAGCGTCATGGCCCGGCCCCAGTTCAAAGCCTGGTGGACACGCTTCGTGCCGCCGGCGGTCGAGCGGTCAACATACGTGCTGCTGGCGAGCCTCGTGCTCCTGCTCCTTTTCTGGCAGTGGCGGCCACTAGCGCAGCCCGTGTGGTCCGTCACCGAGCCGGTGGCGGCCATGCTGCTGGCGGCAACCTTCTGGATCGGCTGGGCGATCGTGCTTGTCTCGACCTTTCTGATCAATCATTTTGAGCTATTCGGGCTGCACCAGGTCTACGCCCGGTGGCGCCGGCGGGCGCTGCCGCCAGCGGTTTTCAAGACGCCGTTCTTCTACAAAAGGGTACGGCACCCGATCTATCTCGGCTTTTTGTTGGCCTTCTGGGCGACACCGTCCATGAGCGTGGGACATCTGCTGTTTGCGATCGCCACCACGGGCTACATCTTGATTGGCATCTATCTCGAGGAGCGCGACTTGATCGCCTTGTTCGGTGAGCAGTATCGGCGCTATCGTCAGCAGGTGGCGATGCTCTTGCCGCTGCCGGGTCGCAAGCTTGGGGCCGAGCTTGTCCCGCCTTCGGAGCTTCGGCGCCGGTAAGGCGTCTGCTGCGCTCGGGTGCGCGATCGACTTTGCAGAGAGAGGTTGGTGATGGCGCGCCCTTTGACAAAGAAGCCCGAGACCAGCACGAGCTTGCTCGAGGCGGCCAAGAAGGTCTTGCGCCAGAACGGCTATGCCGGGTTATCTACCCGCGATGTGGCCGCGGCGGCCGGCGTACCGCTGAGCCAGATCCACTACCACTTCGGCTCCAAGCAGGGGATGATGCTGGCGCTGTTCGAGTATCTGAATGCGCAACTGCTCGATCGCCAAAATGCTATGTTCGGCGATGCCGGCATGAAGCTCTCCGAGCAATGGGACCGCGCCTGCGAATACCTCGATGATGACATCGCCTCGGGCTACGTGCGGGTCCTGCAGGAGCTGATTGCCGCGAGCTGGGCGGATGCCGAAGTGGCCAAGGTCATCCGCAGCGGCATCATGGCATGGATCAACCTGATCGGTGAGGTTGCGCGCAAGGCCGAGCGCGAGCTAGGAGGCCTCGGGCCATTGACGCCCGAGGCGCTTGCCGCCCTGGTGGCCAACGCCTTCATCGGCGCGGAGAGCCTGTATCTGCTCGGCATCGAGAAGAAAGGTGCTCCCGTGCGCGAGGGCCTGCGGCGACTGGGTGATCTCATTCGCATTGCCGAAGGCACTTTGCCCAAGAGGTGAGGCCGTGCGCGCCAAGCTGCCCGACAGAACAAGCTTCCTCGACCGCAATGGTGTTGAGCTGTACTACGAAGTCTACGGCGACGGCCCGCTAACCATGCTCTTCCTGCCGCCGTGGAGCATCGTCCATTCGCGCGTCTACAAGGCGCAGTTGCCCTACTTCAGCGAGCGGTTCCGCTGCATTGCCTTCGACGCGCGCGGCAATGGCAAGTCAAGCCGTCCGGCCGAGGTGGCGGCCTATTCCCTGGAAAACGCAATCGATGACGCGATGGCGGTGATGGATGCCACCGACACGCACCAGGCCGTGCTGGTCGGGCTCTCGCTTGGCGGCATGCACGCCTGTGTGCTGGCTTCCCAGCAGGGCGCGCGCGTGAGCGCGTTGGTGTTGGCTGGGACCTCGGCGCCCATCGGTCCTGGTTATCCGTATATGGCTTCGGAGCACTTCCTGAGCCAGCGCCAGGACTTCCAAGGCTGGAACAAGTACAATCGTCAGCATTGGCTGACAAACTATGAGGATTTCGCCGAGCATTTTGTTCGCCACATCTACTCCGAGCCGCACTCGACCAAGCAGATCGAGGATGGCTTGGCCTGGGCGAAAGACACGGACGGACCCGTGCTGGTCAAAACCGTAGAGGCACGCGCCATTCCACCGCGGTTCGATGTCTCCCAGTCGATGTACCGCAAGATCGCGTGTCCCGTGCTGATGATCCACGGCGACAACGATCAAATCCAGCCCCATGCACGGGCGCAAATCGTGGCCGCGCTCACCGGTGCCGAGCTGGTGACCATCCCCGGCGGCGGTCACAATCCCTTGGGCCGCTATCCCGCCAAGTGCAACGCCTTGATCGTCGACTTTCTCGATCGCAGGCTTGGTATCGCCGCGCCGAGGCGGCGAGTGCCGGCAAAGCGCAATGGCAAGCGGGCACTCTATCTCTCCTCACCCATCGGCCTCGGACACGGCAGGCGCGATATCGCCATTGCCCGCGAATTGTGCAAGCTGCAGCCCAATTTGCAGATCGAGTGGTTGGCACAAGATCCCGTGACGCGCCTCCTCGCGGCCAGCGGCGAACGCATCCATCCCCGCAGCGGCCGGCTAGCCAGCGAGTCGCGCCACATCGAACTCGAGGCGGGCGCGCACGATCTCAATGCCTTTCAGGCCATCCGGCGCATGGACGAGGTGCTGATCAACAACTTCATGATTTTCCAGGATGCCGTCGACGAGGGCGACTACGACCTCGTCATCGCCGATGAGGCCTGGGACATCGATCACTACTGGCATGAGCACCCCGAGCTGAAGCGGACCAAGCTCGCCTGGTTCACGGACTTCGTCGGCTATTTACCCATGCCGGACAATGGGGAGCACGAGGCTTTTCTCACGGCGGACTACAATGCCGAGATGATCGCGCACATCGAGCGGCATCCGAGCGTGCGCGACCGCGCCATTTTTGTCGGCGCGCCCGAGGACATCATCCCAATGTCGTTCGGCAAGGACCTGCCGGCCATGCGCGACTGGATACCCAAGCACTTCGAATTTGCGGGCTACATCATCGGCGAGCATCCCCGGGCTTTCGCCAGCCGGGCCGCACTCCGCCAAGCGCTGGGCTATCGGACCGACGAGCGCGTGTGCATTGTCACCGTCGGAGGCTCGGCGGTCGGGTCGCATCTGATGCGGCGCATCTTGCAAAGTTACCCGCTTGTGCGCCGCACCCTGCCGGAGCTGCGCCTGATCCTGGTGGCGGGGCCGCGCATCGATCCGCTTTCGCTCAAGGCGCCGAGCGGCGTGGAAGTGCGCGCCTTCGTGCCCGACCTCGACCGGCACCTTGCGGCCTGCGATCTTGCCATTGTGCAGGGCGGGCTCAGCACCTGCATGGAGCTCACCGCAGCCCGCACGCCCTTCCTGTACTTTCCCCTCAAGAACCACTTCGAGCAGAACTTCCACGTTGCGCACCGTCTCGATCGCTACCAGGCGGGAACGCGCATGGATTTCACGACGGCAACGCCGGAGCTGATTGCGCAAGCCATGCTGGCGACCTTGCAGACGCCCGTCGCATTTAGGCCCGTCGAGGCGGATGGGGCCGCGCGGGCCGCGCGCATGCTCGCAGAGCTGATCTGACCCTCAGCACCATCGCCGCAGGTAAGCATGCCTATTGCGCATGCCACCGCGACGGCGGACGAAGGCAAGCTCAATGCCTGCATCGGCTGATGCTCTCACACTTGTGCGGCCTCACCAGCATCGCCATGGTCCGCAGGGGCGATGTTGGGATTGTACAAGACGCTTGACACGATGGGGCCGATCACCTCCCTCGAACGTGCCAAAGCGACAAAGGTCGATGAGCGCTACCGAGGTGAATGGCTGGGATCAGGCGGCCTTGACTTATCTATCCCACTATACTGCCTCAGCGAGATGTTTCCTGGCGCCGAACGAGCCATGGTTTTGCGCGTGAGGACAGTCCCGTCTACCTGATGGGCGGCTTCGATCTCATAGCCCAGCCCGCTGCCGGGACCGATACAAGATGGCTCTGGTGGCACGACCCTAGGCGGCCCGCGATTGCGGGCATCGGCCAGCAAACTCATTGCCCGGTCGCCGTGCCGACGCCGGGCCATTGGCTGGGCTGGTGGGGTGCGGCGGGCGGAGCCTCGACGTCATCCCTTGCGCGTTTGGTATTTGTCGATCGCCGCCTGTACCGCGGCCTTGCTTTGCTGGCCCGCCGTTGCGAACTTCGTCGCGGCGTCCTCGTAGCTCGAGCCGCGCAGCCCGTTGACGTCATACTGAAAGTGTGGATGCACGAAGCGCGCCATCAGCTCGTAGCTTCGCTTGGTGGCCGGCCAGTCGGCCCAGTTGTGGGCCAAGAGCAGCACGCCGCCGAACCCACCGTTCGAGCCTTTCCACAGGCGCTCGAAGTGGCGAATGCAATCTTCTGGCGTGCCGATTGCGGCGAGCCCCGACTCGATCAAATAGTCGGCGGGATCCCCGCTGATGTCGGGTGGGATGATGGGAAAGGTGGCCACTTCCGTGAAGTAGCGCCGAAAATCGTCGAGGCCGAATTTCACATCCCGGCGCGCCTGCTCACGGGTCTCGGCCACGTGCGCGAAGGTAACGATGCGCCATTTGCGTCGGTCCGCCGTCTTGCCATGGGCGCGCGCGGCCTCCTCGTAAACGCCCCAGTTGCTGGCGTGTGCCTTGAGGGCGTCGTCCGACGTGCCGCCGATGGAGAGCATGCCGATGCCGTGCTTGCCGGCGGCAAGGGCCCCGGTCGGTGAGCGCGACGATGCCACCGCCATCTCCATCATGGGCTGTGAATAGGCCTTGAGCTGCAGGCGCGCCTCGACCAGGTCGAACCAGTCGGTCCTTTTGCTGACCATGCGGCCTTGCATCAATTCCATGATGACGTCGAGCGATTCATCGAGCTTGCGGCGCTGGTCCTCCGGTTTGAGCCCCATCTTGACCGCATCGTAGACGAGCGAGCCGGGCCCGACGCCGAACATGGCGCGCCCGCGCGTCATATAGTCGAGCTGCATCATGCGACCGGCAACGGTGAAGGGATTGTGGTAGGGCAGCGAGACGACGCCGGTGCCCAGCCGAATGTGGCGCGTGCGCTCGGCGGCCGCCGCAATGAACATTTCTGGGCAGGCGATGATCTCGAACCCGCCTGAGTGGTGCTCGCCGATCCAGGCTTCCGAGTAATTGAGCCGGTCGAGATGGACGAGGAGCTCCATATCACGTTCGAGGCAGAGCAGCGGGTTCTCGCTCAGCGGATGGAACGGGGCCAGGAAAATGCCGGTCTTCAGGTATCGGTCGTCCATACGATCTCTTGCCCTTCCTCACGGTAGTTACGGCCGCGATGGTAGCAATTGGGGCGCGATTAACAAGGGAGACTCGCGCGCGGCTGGCGCGCAAAAGGCGACGTTTGTCCTTGCCGACGACGAGCACGTCGTTGTGGGGAGGTCGGCCGCAAGCACACGAGCGCCTTGCCGCCGCGGCGCCGACCGCCCACCGCTTTTCATCGCCGCTCTATTGTCTTGCCGAGCGCGACCAGGCATCGCGCTGCCGGGAAGCGGTGTTCGTCAGGGCCCTTGTCGTGACCTTGGGGCGCCATAACTTTGCCGTGATCGGCCGGGGTTGTCACCATCCCAACCAGATCGAGTGTATAAGGAAGGTGCGGGAACATCCGTCGAAGCGACGCCCCCAGACGTGGGCAATTCCAGGAGGAAAACATGTTTGAAGTCTCGCGGCGCGACCTCGTGCTCGCCGGCGTAGGTGCCGGCTTGGTGTTCGGTCTCAAGGGTCCCGTCGCCTTCATCGGGGCCGCGCGGGCCCAGCGCGCCGCCGACAGCCTGAAGTATAAGGTCGGCGATATCGAGGTTTTCAGCCTGCACGACGGGGGCGCCGAGCGTGGCATCGAAGGCTATGTCAAGAACGCCCAGTTGGACGAGGTCAAGAAGGCCCTGGTTGCCGCCGGCACCGGCCCTGACAAGTTCACCAACACCTTCACGCCCACGGCGATCCGGAGCGGCGGCAAGGTCGTGCTGTTTGACACGGGCTTTGGCGGCAATGGCGCGCCTACGGTTGGTAAGCTCGCCGAGAACATGAAGGCTGCGGGTCTCGATCCCGCCAAGGTGGATACCGTCGTCATTTCGCATTTCCACGCCGACCACATCTCCGGTCTGTGGGCCAAGGAAACGAGCGAGCAGATCTATCCCAACGCGGCGATCCTGATGCCCGAGGTGGAATTCAAGTTTTGGACCGATCCAGCCCTGATCGAGAAGTTGCCGGAAGCGGCGCGCGCGGTGCCGCGCCGCCTGCAGGCGACTTTCCCGAATTGGAAGAATGTCAGCCAGTACAACGACGGGGCGGAGGTGGCGCCCGGTGTGCGTGCCATCGCCACGCCCGGGCATACGCCCGGGCATATGTCCTTCCTGGTCGCCTCCGGCGGGCAGCAGCTGTTCATTCAAAGCGATGTGACGGGGCTGCACCACCTGTTCGTCAAGAACCCGGGCTGGCATTCG
>Ga0134122_10001403_pt1 | contig 17423 bp, 17 predicted proteins | sample KB302_FD_96461 | JGI IMG/M metagenome (GOLD analysis project Ga0134122, IMG submission 96461) | Terrestrial soil microbial communities without Nitrogen fertilizer from Kellogg Biological Station, Michigan, USA - KB3-0-2 | ecosystem: Environmental > Terrestrial > Soil > Unclassified ... | reverse complement strand
TCAGCGGCACCTCGATGGCGTCGCCGCTGGCCGCGGGCATGGTGGCGCTCCTCCGCCAGCTCCACCCCACCTGGACCCCGGCGCAGATCAAGGCGCTGGCCATGAACACCGCCACCCACGAGACGTACACGGTGACGACCACGCCACGCCCGCCGGTGGATCCGGTCCGCGCGGGCGCCGGGCGCATCGACGCCGCGGCGGCCGGCGCCACCAACGTCATCGCGTTCGACAAGGGGTCGCCGTACCGGGTGAGCGTGACCTTCGCCACCCAGGACGTGACGCAGGCCACCACCGAGACCAGGACCGTGCAGGTGCAGAACACCGGCGCCACCCCGGTCACCTACGACGTCACGACAAGCACGTTCACCGCGTTGCCCGGCGTCACCGTCACGCCGGGGGCGGCGACCGTCACCGTGAACGCCAACGCGAGCACCGACCTGACCCTCACGCTGACCGCCGACCCGGCGGCGATGACGCGCGCTCACGACGCGACCGTGGCGGAGACGCTCACCGTCAACTTGCCGCCCCCCCCCACCACCTTCACCGCGCCGCGGTCCTGGCTGTCGGAGACCTCCGGCTACCTGGTGCTGACGCCGCAGGGCGGCGGGACGACGCTCCGGGTGCCTTTCCTGGCTGCCGTCACCCCGGCGGCACGGATGGCGAGCTCCGGGCAGATCTCCACCCACGGCGCGCAGACCGGGACGGCGTCGATCTTCCTGCAGGGGACGGCGGTCGACACCACCGCCCTCTCCCCGGCGCCGCGCGGGGTGCTCTCGCTGGTGACGCCGTTCGAGCTGGCGTTCTCCAAGAGCCTCGACTCGCTGGACGAGACGAACCTCCTCAAGATCCAGAACGTGGGCGTGACCAGCAACCTGCCGGACCAGGGGTCGATCAGCGCGTCCAACGTCTACTTCGCGATCTCCACGTACGGGCTCTGGGGCTCGCCGAACGAGACGTTCATGGAGATCGACATCAAGCGCTCCGGCTCGTCGACCTGGGAGTGGGCGCTCTTCAACGCCGACGTCGGAACCGCCAACGGCGGCGTCGGCGGCGGGCCGAGGGGGACCGACCTGCCGGCGAGCTACCTGTTCAACTTCACGACGGGCGCGCGCACCCGCCAGGCGCCGCTCAACGGCCTGCTCCAGTCCCAGTACTTCGTGCCCCACTTCCTCAGCGACACCATGGTGCTGGGGGTGAGCGCGACCGCGATCGGGCTGACCACCGGCGCGTCCGACTTCGACTTCCAGGTGACGACGGGCGTCGACCAGAGCCCGATCCTCCACTACGACCCGGCGCGGCCGTTCCTCTCCAGCCACAAGGACGCCGCGCTGACGAACCTGGTCGCCGGCACCTTCGCGACCAGCTTCCCGCCGTTCTGGACTGACAAGCCGGGGCAGGTCATCCCGGTGACCTACGACCTGGCGCAGCACCGGAATCCCGCCACCGGCGCGCTGCTGGTCCACCACAACAACGCCTTCGGCCACCGGACCGAGGTGGTGCAGGCGGTGGAGGCGCAGCAGCTGCTCTCCATCGTCGCGCTGCCGGTGGGCGACACCAACTGCCCCCAGGGCGGACAGCAGATCAACGTCGGGTTCGACGACAACAACAACGGCGTGCTCGACGCGTCCGAGATCACCCAGACGTACTACGTCTGCAACGGCGCCACGGGCGACGCCGGTCCGCAGGGTCCTCCGGGGCCGGGCGGCGACGCGGGCGACCCGGGTCCGCCGGGTCCTCCTGGGCTGCCGGGGAATGACGGCGACGCGGGCGTTCAGGGTCCGCCGGGGCCTCCTGGCCCTCCGGGGAACGACGGTGACGCGGGCGCGCAGGGTCCTGCCGGCCCGACCGGCCCGACCGGTCCTGCTGGCCCCGCGGGTCCTGCCGGCCCTGAAGGTCCGCAGGGTCCTCCGGGCGTGTGCGGCTGCTCGGCGGGCGGCGGGTTGGAGAGCATGTTCGGCGTGCTCGCCCTCGCCGGCGCCGCGCTGCAACGCCGCCGCCGCCGCCGGTCGTAGTCGCCGACCGCGGTGAAATCCGCCCTCGCCGCCACGCGCGCGGCGAGGGCCTCAGCCGGACGGCTCGGCCACCTGCCTGGGGAGCCTGTGCTCCACTCGCGGGTGGCCCTGCGTCACGTGACGCGTTGCCGCGGCGTCAGGTGCTTGCGGTCGTACATCCCCGAGACGAACAGCCCCGCGCTGGCGATCAGCACCACCGCCCCGGCGACAATGAGGGCCACGGACTTGATCGCGATGCCGGCGACGAGCGCCGCGATGGCCAGGATGCCGAACACCACGCAGGCGCCCAGGAACCAGTTGTTGGTAGTCATCACTTCTCCTCCAGGTGCACCCCAGCAGTAGGTCCGCCGGGCGCATTGCGGGAGGGCCGCGAGGGCGTGGCGCCCACACCCGCCCCCTCCCCGGACGGGCGGTGAGACTTACCTTCCGCCCAGCGAGGGCATCATGCGACTGAACCGGCTCCTCTTCGTCATCGCAGCGGTCCTCCTGGCGATCGCCTTCTGCGTGGAGGTGGGCTCCAGCCTGCTGAAGGTGCCGGCGCCGTCGCTCGCGGCCACTCAGGCGGCCGTGCGGCGGGAAGACCCGACGCTGGACGAGCCTGCCGCCCGCGCCCAGGCGGTCGACCTGCTCAAAGCGCGGTCGGAGGAGCCGCCGCGGCCGGGCATGGCCGTCTCGTACCTGGCGCTCCTCGACGGGCTGCTGCTGTTCACCGTGCTGTTGGTGGGGCTGTCGCTCCTCCTCCCCGAGCGCATCCACGGCCGCGTGCAGGGCGTGGCCAGCCTGGTCGTGGCGATCGTCGACATCCTGCTGGTGCTGCTGCTGGTCCCGCTGGCGCTGGTGCTGCTGCTGTTGATGTTCGGCCTCTTCATCGCGCCGCCGTTCGGCACGCTGGCCTACCTCGCCGTCTGGGGGTTCTTCGACCGGGATGGGGCGGCGGTCACGCTCTCCATCGTGATGTTCTTGAAGGTGGCCTTCGCGGTGGTGCTGGTGATCTCCCAGCCGCGGTTCATCCAGAACAAGGGCCTGGTCCTGCTGATCGCCACCTCGCTGGTGGCGAACGTGGTGGTGGCGTTCCTCCACGGCCTGGTGCCGGGGGTGATGGTGAGCATCACCGACGCGCTGGCGGCCATCGTGGTGGGCATCCTCGCCTTCGCCTGGTCGGTCCTGATGGCGGTGGCCGCCCTGATCTCCATCGTCCGGGCGATCCGGAGCGCCAAGGGCGACGAGCGGGAGGGCCCCAGCCCTAGCCGACGTGCACCTGGCATCCCGCCATCGGGTTCACCGGTGCCCGGCAGGTGATCTCGATGCGGGCGCCCTTCTGGCCCACCTGGAGGTCCACCCGCTGCGACGTCCCCGGGCGCTTCAGCTCCACCGGCACCGCGCGCCCCTGACCCTTCGGCTGGATCTGCACGGTGACGCCGTCCGTGGTGGTCACCTTCAGCGACCGCGCCAGCGCCCACGCGCCCTTCACCTCGAAGGCGCAGCGCTGCCCCGCCACCAGCGGGTGCCGGCACGGATCTCCCTCCAGGTCCTGGGCCGCGACCGGCTTCGGGCCGCTCAGGAAGCGCTCCTTGAGCGACGCCTTGTCCATGGTGCGGTCCTCCGGCCCGCGCACCGCCACGCCCACCACGAAGAGCGCCACCACCGCCACCAGCGCGAGGATGAGCAGGAGGGTGGACGGCTTCGGCGCGCTCACCAGTGGGCCCCCTGGAAGCGCTGGAAGGACTTCAGCGGCTCCGTCCCGAAGTGCGGGAGCCCGCACAGCGGGCAGTTCGCGCAGGCGCCACCGAAGCAGTAGCCCGCGGCGCACTCCGTGGGCTGGGTGCACTTCTGGCCGTTCGCGAGCAGGCATTTGTTGCTGGCGGCGCACACCAGCATGCCCGGATGGCAGTCCTGCGCCACGGTGGCGGCGGTGCAGGCCCCGTCGTCGCGGGCGCACTTGTGGTCCGCGCGGCAGTAGCCGGAGGAGCACAGCGCGTCGCCGGCGCACGCTTGCTCGGGCTTGAGCAGGCAGGCCTTGGAACCGGGCCGGAACTCGATGCACTTCTGGTCGGTGCCGCAGGTGGCGTCCGCGGCGCAGTTGGTGCCCACCGGCACGCTCTTGTGCTTGCCCATCACCTTCGCCAGCCCGAAGGCGCCGCCGGCGACGACCACCACGCCCGCGGCGAGGATGGCGATCCACCACGGGAACTTCCGCTCCACGTGCTTGACGATGATGGGGACGGGCGCGCTCTCCGCGTAGATCTCGTCCGGCTCCGCCAGCGACGAGACCACGATGTGGAACGGGTACGTCCCGTCCTTCAGCTTGGCCGGCAGCTGTACCTTCACCGTGATCAACTTGGTCTCGTCGACGGCCAGCTCCGGCTCCGCCTTGTCGGGCGGGATGACCAGCCAGCCGCCGTCCGTCTCGCCGTCCGGCCGGACGTGGGCGCGGGTGCGGATGGTGCGCGGCAGCTTGTTGGAGACGGTGAAGGCGACCTCGGCCGTCTCACCGCTGTTCATCTTCACCTTGGGCGCGGATGGCGTGATGTCGAACGCGCGTGGCATGGTCATTCCCCTCCTGGAGACTGCGGTCGTTGAACGGTGAGCTCGTAGGTGACGGACGCCGGCTTCTCGCGCTCGACGATCTGCTCCACGAGCGGGCGGAGGCCGGCGGCGGCGGCGGGCACGGTGACGCGGACGTGGAACGGGCGGACGCGCTCGTCCACCTGGAAGCCGGCCACCCCGGTGGCGATCTCCAGGAAGCGCGCCAGCCCTCGCGCGGTGCCGCGCCACTGCGCCAGGTCGAAGGCGGCGGCGATCAGCTCGCGCAGCCGGCCCGGCTCCGCGCCCAGCGCCACCTCCAGGTCCATCCAGCGCGCCAGCAGCGGCACGAAGCGCTCCGGGGTGCGGCGCGGGTCGAAGGCGGCGTCCAGCCCCTGCAGGACGGCCTCGGACGGCGCCTGGAGCGCGCTCATCGCCTCCAGCGCCGCGGACAGCGGCGTGGCGCCCTCGCCCAGGGAGCGCTGGAAGACGCCCGGCAGCAGCCGCTGGATCTCAGAGGACCGCATCGTCGTGCACCACCTCGATGTCGTGCTTGCCCGAGCAGAACAGCCACGTCGGGGGCAGGGTGACCTTCTGCGGCTCCATCAGCTCGCGGCGGGAGCAGGCCTCCCAGCGGCGCGCGTCCGGGCTGCGCACCACGCCGCTGGGCCCGCCGGCCAGGAGCAACTTCCCGTCCGGGGCGGCGGCCAGCGCCTGCACCGGCTGGAAGAGGCGGCCCTCCTCGCGCAGCGGCAGCCCGCTGCCCACGTCCGGGCGGAGCCACGCCGCGCCCTCGCGGCTGGAGTCCAGCCAGAGCACGCCGACGCGGTGGGTCCCCGCGTAGACGGTGGAGCCGGCGAAGGACAGCGACAGGCAGCTCCCGCCGTCCCAGGCCTTGCCCCAGCTCTGCCACGCGCCGCCGTCGCCGGTGGTCAACTCGAGGGAGCGGCAGCCGCGCCCCGTCTCCGCGCCGCTCGCCGCCGCCAGCCCGGCCCAGAGGAACGTGCGCGGGCCGTCGCGCTGCATCCGGAGCACGCGGACGTCCTCGTTGGTGAGCCCGGCGGCGGTGAACGACCAGGCGCCGCCGCCGGAGGAGGTGACGAACACGCCGCGGCCCTGCATGGCGGAGACCGCCACCCGCCACGCGCCGGTGAGGTCCACCGCGCTCGCCACCGCCCACGCGCCCAGGTCCGGGTCGGCGGGGTCGATGGCGAGCTGCACCGGCCGCGCGCCGCGCTCCAGGGAGAGCGAGAACAGGCCCACCCGCGTGGCCAGCAGCAGCAGCGGCTGCCCGTCGCGCATGGTCCAGGCGAGGTCCTCCACCGCGTCCACCGTCTGGGGCTGCGGGTCCCAGGTCTCTCCGCAGTCGAACGAGACGTGCAGGCGCGAGCGCTGGTCGCCGTCGCCCAGCCGGGCCGAGACCGCCAGCAGACCCGCGCGGGCCGGGTGCGCCGACACGCGGTCCACCGCCTCGCCGGGGAAGACGCCCGCCGGCTCCCAGCCGTCCGCGTCGTTGACCGAGCGGAAGAGGGTGCCGCCGCTGGCCGCGTACCAGGTGCGCGGCTGGAACTGGTCGGAGGCGAGCGCCCGCGTCACGTCCGGCACCTCGTCCACCAGCAGGCGCACCTCCTCCACGTGCGCGACGCCGGGCTCGGAGAGGAGGACGTCGTAGACGTTGGAGGCGCGGAGGGCCTGGCCGAACCGCCAGCCGCCGCCGCCCGCGTGCGGGAGCGGGCTCAGCGTCCGGTGCAGGCGCGCCACCACGCGCTTGCGGATGGCCTCCGGGTCCTCGGCGCGGTGGGCGACGACGCGGGCCGCGGTGGAGACGCACTTGAGCCGCGTCCAGCTGGCCGCCACCTCCGTCCCCATCGTCTTGCGGGCGTCCAGCTCGTCCTGGATGCGCCGGCGCGCCTCCTCGCTCTGGTGATCGCGGAGCGCCTCGGCGGTGACGCCCTCGTCGTCGGGGCCGCGGACCTCCGGAGGCAAATCCGGCACCAGCAGCACCTCCACCGTGCCGGGCGCGGCGTGGCGCCAGAGCGAGGCGCGGGTGAAGGCGCGGGCGCGGCTGACCGCCGCCGAGGTGCGCAGCGCCAGCACCTCGAAGTCGCGGGCGGCCACCGCGCGCTGGAGCGAGTGGATGGCTTCGGAGCCGCGCAGCAGCGCGTTGGCCAGCGTCTCCCCGGCGCGCCCGCCCACCGCCGGCCGGTCGTGGTCGGAGGTGAGCTTCACCGGCAGCGGGTCGCGGACGGCGCGGAGCGAGTGCGCGGGCACGTTGCCGGCCGGCCCGCCGCCCCGGCGGTACCAGGCGCGGATCTCCCTCCCCGCGGGCGGCACCTCCGCCATCGCCACCGCCGCGGGCGCGAGCGCGCCGTTCTCCTCGCGCTGGAGCGCGGGCGCGAAGGTCACCGTCCCCGTCGCGCGGTCCGCCACGTACACGAAGGCGTCCGGGCCGGGGCGGCTGAAGCTCTCCACCTCCCGCCACAGCCGGAACACCTTGTCGCCCAGGCGGCGCGCCGGCACGCGTTCGTCCAGCTCCGCCTCGGTGGCCTCCACGCCGACCACCAGGTCCAGCTCGTCGCCGGTGGGCGCGATGACCGGCGCGCGCTTGAGCCGGAAGGAGAGGCCGGGCCGCCCGGTGCCGCTCCCCAGCAGCTCCGCCCCCACCACCTCCGCGTGGTAGGCGAGCACCTGCGCGGACTGCTGGCCGGCCTCGATGCGCGCCTCGGTGGCGGTGGTGAAGACCACCGGCGCGCCGCCTGGGCCGCCCTCGGAGCGCTCGGCGGCGACGCGGGTGCCGCGGGGGACCTCCACGGCGCGGGCCAGCGGCGCGTCCGCCGCGAAGGTGAGCGTCACCACCGCGGCGCTGGGCGGGTAGAGGCGGACGCCCATCAGCTTGAGCAGCTCGACGTGCACTTTGTCGGGCAGGCGGTTGAGCCGGTAGAGCATCACCTCGGTGAGGTAGGCGAAGACCTCCAGCAGCACGACGCCCGGGTCGTGCGGGGTGAGGTCCGTCCACGCCGGGCACGTCTGCGCCACGCGCGCCTTCGCCTCGCCGAGGAGGTCCTCGAAGGTGCGGTCGTCCAGGTTGGGCGAGGGCAGGCTCATCCGGGCGCCCCCTCGTCCAGCTGCAGCGCCACCACCACCTGGTCCCGGCGCTGCGCGGCCCGCACCCGGTAGTCCACGCTCACCTCCAGCACTCCCGGCTGGTCGGGGTGGCGGTTGGCGTCCACGCGGAGCACGGCGATCCGCGGCTCCCACCGCTCGAGCGCGCGCCGCACGTAGTGGATGGCCAGCCCGGCGGTGGTGTCGTCGTTGGGCGCGAAGAGCAGGCGGTGGAGGTCGCAGCCGTAGTCGGGGCGCATCACGCGTTCGCCGGGGGTGGTGGAGAGGAGCAGCAGCACCGCCTGGCGCACCGCCTCCACGCCGTCCACCAGCTGCGGCGCGCCGTTGGGGCCCACGCGCATCCCGGCCGGCGCCTCGTCGAGGTCCGGGTGGAAGAAGCGGAAGCCGCGGCTGTTCGGCGCGTCCCTCATGCCTCCCTCACTGGTCCCCCGAGACCCAGTCCTGGCCGGGCGCCCGCACCTGGTAGTGCACCGTGCCGGGCGGCGTGCCGTCGGTGAGGCCGCGCACCGAGTCGAGGCAGATCCGGTGGCCGTCGATCCGCAGGAAGGTGGAGTAGCCCTGCTCGACGGCCAGGGTGTGCATGCACGGCTTGATGGAGATGCCGTAGTTGGGGCAGCGGGAGATGGGGCGGTGCTCCGGGTCGTCCTCCACCAGCAGCGTGCGGCCTTCCACCGCGACCCAGTGCTGGGAGGGTTCGAGGGAGACCTTGCCCAGCAGGTGGTCGCAGGTGGCGGCGGCGTCTTCGGTGAGCAGGCGCATCGACGTCACTTCCTCTCGAAGTCCACCGCGTCGCCGCGGATGACGATTCCCTTGCCCGGCGCCTCCACCGTCAGCGGCACCGCGGCGTGGAGCTGCACCCCGTCCGGGCCCAGCTGGAGGAAGCTGCCGGTGGGATCCTCCAGGCGGAGCGTCTTGCGGGCGTCGTCCAGCACCACCCGGTGGCCGGCGCGGCTCTGGAGGGAGAAGCGCTGGACGCGGCCGGACTCCACGCCGGCGTCGGGCGGGCCGTCCGCCCCGTAGAGCCCGCCCAGCACGATCGACTCCGCGGGGTCGCCGTGGGTGTAGAGGAGCAGCACGGAGTCGCCGACGTCCGGCACCAGGGTGAGCCCCTTCTTCCCGCCCGCGCCCAGGGTGCAGATGGGCAGCAGGTCCGTCTCCACGTCCGCGTGCGCGGGGAGCCGGACGCGGACGCGGCCCGTGCGGTCGTCCACCTGCGTCACCGTGCCCAGCGCCACTCCCGCGCCGGTGGGCTGCGGATGGAGCGGCGGCGGCGCGGTGGAGAGCTCGCTGAGGAAGCCGCGCTCGGCGTCGATGGTGTGGGTCGCCTCGGTGAGCACGTAGGTGCCGGCGAGGGATGGCGCCAGGCCACCCAGGTCCACCTTGGCCAGCGGCCGCAGGCGCGGGTCGCCGGAGGCCACGCCGCGGAAGACCACCTCGTGAGCCGCGCCGGCGTCGAGCAGCGCCTGGGCCTGGCCCTCGACGTGCGCGTCCACCTCGGCGCTGACGTCGGGGATGGTGCGCTCCGCGGAAGAGGGGGAGAGCGAGGCGGCGGCGGTCCGCCCGGACCTGGCGGCGGTGGCGGTGGCGGTGTGCGGGGCCGGGTCGCGCGCGTTCCAGCCGGCGCCGCGGACGGTGCGGAGCGCGCCGCGGGCGTTGAGCTCGACCTCCGCCTCGAGGAGCGACTCCCCGTAGGCGAGCGGCAGCGCGTCGCCCAGGCCTTCGAGGGTGGCCAGGTGCAGCGTGTGGCCCCGGAGGGCGAGGTAGAGGCCGGAGCGCGCGGCGAGGTCGGCGAGCAGCTCCAGGTCCGTCTGCCCGTGCTGTACGCGGTGCTTCCAGGCGGGCGCCGGGCCCGCGGCGTCCACCTCCACGCCCAGGTCGGCGGTGAGCTCGCGCGCCAGCTCCAGCGCGCTCACGCCCGCGTGCGCGCGGACGGGCCGGCGCTCGCGGAGGCGGTGGAGGAGGTCGTAGCCGCGGATCCGCAGGCGGAGGTCGCGGCGCGGGCCGTAGGCGAATTCGACGGCGGTGACCTCGCCCTCGAAGAGGAGCGGGAGGTCGCGCGGGCCGGCGTGGATCTCGAGCGGCGTGCCCGGCGCGACGCCTTCGCGGGCGAGGGCGCCGCGCGGATCGGCGAGGACCAGCTCGCACTGCGCGGGGAGGGAGAGGGCCTGGCGCACGCGCACGCGCTCCACCGAGGCGAGCGCGGATGCGGGGAGCGGCGTGCCCCCGAGTCGGACCTCCAGCGCCGGCAGCCCCGCGAGCGTCATGGGCCCTCCCGCGCCGGGACCTGCAGGACGAGCCCGCCCTGGAGGCGCAGCGGATCGTCCAGGTCGTTGGCGCTCGCGAGGTCGCGCCACCGGGAGGCATCTCCGAAGAGGCGCGCCGCCAGCTCGTCCAGGCGCTCGCCACCGCCGCCGTCATCGTCTCCGCCGCCGATGGGTTTGCCGCCGCCCACCACCACGTGGGTGTCGGCGATGGAGCCGGTCTCGGCGCCGGGGCCGGGCGGCGGCGCCACCGGCGCGCGCGGGCGGGCGGTGGCGGCGTCGTCGGGGACGCGGCGCAGGCGCAAGGAGAGCCAGGAGCGGCGCGGGGCGCCGGAGGCCGCGAAGTGCTCCAGGCGTTCGGCCACCGCGGTCACCACCGCCGCCACGTTGACGGACTTGCCCCAGACCAGGCGGACCGCCTCGGGCTGGAGGACGCCGTCCACCACCGAGGCGCTCTCGGAGAGGCGCCAGAGCGGGCCGGTGAGGTCGCGCACGTCCTCGGTGTGGATGGTGGAGCCGGGGACGGAGACGTCGAAGAGGAGCTTGAGCGACAGCTCGGTCGTCCCGCCTCCGGTGAAGACCAGCGGGTCGTCGCGCAGGGCCGCGCCGGAGACGCTCGCGCCGATGGAGCGGCGCGCGCGGACGCCGGAGAGGCGGCGCACCACGAGGTGCTCGGGGTTGAGGAGGCAGACGATCTGCTCTCCGCTGGATTCGATGAGGAAGGTGGCGCGCTCCATCAGTCCTCTCGCTGCTCTCGGGCGATGCGGTGCAGCCGCTCCATGCGGCGGAGGAAGGCATCCTCGAGATCGGTGGCCGGCGGCTCCGGCGGGAGATCCGGCCACGGGCCGGGGAGGTCGGCGTCGGGCCACGAGCCAACGTCCCGAGGCGGCGCCGGCCGCGGTGGTCTCCGCGCCCCTGGCGGCGGGCGCACCTCGTTGGGCGACATCGAGTCGGTGTTCCACGGCCGGTCGGCGGCGCGCGACGTGCTCGCTTCGTCCGGTGGCTTCGTTCCGTCCGGCCGGCTGGCGCGCCCCCGGACGAAGATCGGAGGTGGTGGGGCTTCGCGCGCCGGAGTGGGCTGAGGCGCGAGGAGCGCGTGCGCGGCGACCTCGGGCGATGGCGGGCCCTGCCACCCTTCGCCGTGAGGCCGCGCCGATGGAGGTGCCGCCGCGCGCCCCGCCCTCTGGGCACGACCAGTCCAGCGGAGGATGCGAGTCGGCTCCGGCCGCGCGAGAGGCGCAGGCGTGCACGCGCCGTCCTGGTCTCGCGCCCCATCACCCGGCCGGGCCCGCGCTCCGGCGCCGTCGGCTGGTGGCCGATCGAGCCCAGTGGGCGGCTCCGAGCGAGGAGCGACCGGGTCGGATCCTGGCGCCCGAGGTGAAGGCGCCGCGGGATCTCCGGTGCGGCCGGTCGACGGCAAGCCCATCCCGACCCGTGGCGCGGGCGAGGCATTCCCCGCGCGTCCCAATGCGCCGCTTCGGTCCCGCGACCGCGCCCCGGCTCCACGTTCCTCATCCCGGGGTTCCGCACGTTCAACGCCGCCGGCGAGCATTCCGCCGGCATCGACCGGCGGCAGGTCCAGCCCCACCGGCGACTCCGGTCTGGATACCCGCGGAGGCGCGGGGAGCGTCTCGGTGCCGTCGCCCGGCGGCAGGTCCAGCCCCACCAGCAGCTCCGGCGCGGCGGCCCGCACCCGCGCCACCCACTCCTCCAGCGCTCCTTGCCCAGGCCCTGGCGGCGGTGGTGGCGCCTCCGCCTCGGGCTCCTTCCGCACGACGCCCTCCGCCCACGCCAAGACCCACCGGGCGATCCGGACGACGACGGCGCGGCGCGGCCCGCCCGACCTCACGGCGCCCCGCCCCGCGTGAGCGACTCGTAACAGAGCACGAGCGTGCCGATGGCGATCTCCCGCCCGAGCGCGTCCATCGGCGACGCCTGCCACTCGCACGGCCACGCGTCGTTCAGGTTCCAGCGGACGCGCTCGCCCACGCCCCCGGCGCCCAGCATCACCAGCGAGACGTTGCGCCGCTCCGGCACCCCCTCCAGCGACTTCTGGAACCAGGCCCAGAGCAGCGGCGAGGTGGTCATCCCGAACCGGCAGATCACCTCGCTGAACTCGGGGTACCCGGCGAAGAGGTGGACGCTCTTCGCCTCCCCGCCCTCGCGGTACTGGATCGGCGGCACCCGCACCGCGGGCGCGCTGCAGTAGACGAAGTGCGCGTCGTTGGCGGGGTCGACGATCAGCCGGAACTGGTACTTGCGGAGGAGGCTGACGCCCGCCCCCGGGTGCTCCGGCGCCCCCCCATCTCCGGGAGGCGGCGCGTCGGGTGGCTGTGGCTCAGGCATTGGTGGTTCCCTCCGTCACCTCGGCCCCGCTCTGGTGCTGGCCGATCTGGAAGATCACGAACTCCGCCGGCTTCACCGGGGCGATGCCCACCACGACCCGCACCTCGCCGGCGTCGATCACCTCCGGCGGGTTGGTCTCGTGGTCGCACTTGACGAAGAACGCCTCCTGCGGCGTCCGCCCCATCAGCGCGCCGTCGCGCCACAGCCGGGTGAGGAAGTGCGACAGGTCGCGCTTGACGGAGCCCCAGAGCGTCACGTCGTTGGGCTCGAACACCACCCAGTTGGTGTGCCGGACGATCGACTCCCGCACCATGATGAACAGCCGGCGGACGTTGATGTACCGCCACTCGCCGTCGTCCAGCGTGCGCGCGCCCCAGACCCGCGTCCCCTCGGAGGGGAAGTGGCGGATGACGTTCACCCCCGCCTGGTTCAGCGGCCCCTGGTCCTCGCGGGTGATCTGGTACGCGAGGTTGGAGCACCCCACGACGGCCTCGCTGGCCGGCGCCTTGTGGACGCCGCGCTCGGCGTCGACGCGCGCGTAGATGCCGGCCATCGCTCCCGAGGGCGGGATGTTGATCAGGACGTCGGTGTCGAACGGGTCCGGATAGGTGACCCAGGGCGCGTAGTAGGCGCCGTAGGACGACTTGCGCCCGCGGTACCCCGGCGTCTCGCCGGAGCCGGGCGCCGTCCTGGTGGCGGGCCGCCCGGCCGGCGGCGTCGCGTCCGCGGTGGCCACGGTGGCGAGCGCCTCGAAGCTCTCCAGCTCCTCCGGGCAGTCGAGGATGGCGAAGCACCGCTTGGTGCGCTCGCAGAAGCCCAGCAGCGTCTCGTACGAGGGCGCATCCGCGTACCCGGGCGCGGCGACCAGCGCCACCTCCTCCACCGGCTCCAGCGCCGCGATGCCCTGCCGCTGCCCGTCGGCCACCCGCCCGGCGATGGACCCGCTCTCGCCGACGTTGAGCACGAAGCAGCGCGAGCCGCCGTTGTTGAAGAACGCGTACACCGCCTGCGCCAGGCGCGTGCTCTTCGGCTTCTCCCCCGGCGCGAAGAGCTTCACGAACTGCGACCAGTTGTTGATGGCCTTCGGGCGGTGGGGGTACGCGGCGGGGTCGGGCGTCACGCCCATGAAGGCGCAGACGCTGGACCCGACCATCTCGATGGGCTTGGGCCCGCGCGAGATCTCCTCCACGTACACGCCTGGCGTCAGGTGAACGGGCACGTCATCCCTCCTCGATCTGGAACTGGAGCGTCAGCGCCGCCCCCGGGACGTCGGGGCCGGCGAAGGTCTGGACGGTGCCCTTGGCGCGGACCACCACCTTGGGCGGCGGGTCGGCGGGCACGCTGGCGAACCGGAACCGCCCGTCGGCGTCGGCGCTGGTGAACAGCTCCAGCGCGGGCACCTCCACCGCCGCGCCGGCGAGCGGGATGCCGCCCGGCCCCAGCACCTGCCCCCACAGCGGCGCGCTGCCCACCACTTGCGCCACCAGCGGCGCGCGGACCCGGAGCGCGCGCGGTTCCGGCACCTCGCGGCGGAAGGGGAGGCGGAGGATGAACGCGGCGCGCGGGGCGGCCCCCAGCGCCTGCCACACCGCCGGGGCCACCGGGGCCAGCTCGACCTCCAGGTCGTCGCGAGCGAGCGCGGCGAACATCAGCTCTCCCACCATCCGCAGCTCCGACTCCGGCCGGGGCGACGCCGCGCTCACCAGGAAGTGGAGGTCCACCTGGAGCGGCGGGCGCCGCGGGCCGCGCGGGGGCGGGTGCCCCTCGATCTGCACCAGGTGGATGAAGATCTGGTCCTGCGCCGCGTCGCGCGCCGGCGGGCCCAGCTTGACCGCCACCCCGGGGAGCACGCCGCCGGCCCAGGACTGGAGCGACGCCGCGGCGTCATCCAGTCCCGGACTTCGATCTGCTCCCTCGTGCGCGCCACCCATGGACACACTCCGCCGCCGCGCGAACGTGGGGAGCGCGGTGTGTTCAGACAAGGGCAGCGGCGCGTTTTCTCCGTCGATGTGGCGGCGGGATCAGGGGGTATGTTCGCTGCGCTTCGAAGCGGCGGGTGAAACGAGGACGTCCATGCAAGTGACCCATGCTGTCGGCCCGACCTTCGCCCAGCTCCGGCCGCTGAAGCCGGTGCCCACGCCCGGCTTCCCGGTCTACGGGGACCTGGTGGAGCGGCTGCTGGCGGCGCAGCGTCATCCGGACGACACCGCGGCGCACGTCGCGGCGGTCTGCTCGGGCTACGCGTACGCCGAGGAGGAGACGGTGGCGATGATGATGGCGCGGCTGGGCCTGGAGAAGAACCGGTGCCTGGAGGTGTCCCTCTCCATCGACGCCATGTTCATCAGCTCCACCGCGTACCTGGTGCAGAGCGCGGACGGCCGGCTGGTCCTGCTCGCCTACCGGGGGACCGAACCGGCGAACTTCATCAACTGGCTCCTCGACCTGGACGTGAACCCGGAGCGGGTGGCCGTCCAGCTCCCCGCCGGCGCCGGCGGCGAATTCAGAATCCACGGTGGGTTCTACCGGAACGCGCTCGCCACCCGGGTGGAGGTGGTGGAGGCGCTGCAGCGCGCGCTGGGAGGGCAGTCGGTCATCCCGGGCGGCGGACCGGTCCCGAACCCGATGGAGGCGCTCTACGTCGCCGGCCACAGCCTGGGCGGGGCGATGGCGGCGCTGATGGCGGTGATGCTGGTCACCGACCCCGCGTACGCGCGGATCGGCGCGGCGCTACGGGCGGTCTACACGTTCGGCCAGCCGATGGTCGGCGACCCGGCCTTCGCGCGCGCGTGCGCGGACCACCCGTTCCTGGGGCGCAACGTCATCCGCTACGTCTACCAGCACGACGTGGTGCCGGAGCTGCCGCCCACCGCGTCCGGCGACTTCGCCCACTTCGGCCCCGAGCTGCGCTTCCGGGACGGCGCCTGGAAGGAGAGCGGGACGCCCACCAAGCAGCTCAACAACCTGCTCGAGCTCCCCGGCGCGGCGGCGGCGTTCGTGGCGCACCAGATCCGCTGGTTCCGCAAGCTCCCCTTCCAGCACTCCATCTACGACCACCTGCCGCGGCAGTACCTCTCCGCGCTCAAGCCGCCCCACGTGTCCAGCGAGTTCGGGGAATGACGGGCGCGAGCGCCGTCACAGGCCCTTGGCGGGGAGGCTCGACGCCGTCTGCATCGTCGTGATCTGTTGCTTGGTCTTGACGGTGTCGTTCTCGATCCGGCGCAGGGTGCGGCAGGTGAGCTTGGGGATGTGAGAGCCCAGCTCCATCTCCCGATGGCACTCGTAGGTCTGGTCCTGGTCCAGCATGGCGACCTGGGCGTCCGTCAGGACGGTGCCGTCCTTCATCTTCGAGGCGGCGATGGACGCCGCGACGCGGTCCGCCCGGGTGATCGACTTCACCCCACACGCCGCCGACGCAAACACCAACGCCACGCAGAGCCATCGCATCCGGCACCTCCCGCGGTGACAAGAGAGCCGGGGCGGAAAATGTGACTACTCCGGGATGTTCGCGTTGCCGGTGAGCAGGTCCCCCGAGGAGAAGCCGGAGAACGACTGGTCCACCGATTGGCCGTTGATCCCCGTCACCCTCAACGTGAACGACCCGGAGCCGAAGCCGCCGTTGTCGGTGAACGTCCCGTCCGTCCCCAGCTGCATCGGGGTGAAGCTGGAGTGCCGAGGGCTCTGCACCTCGACCTTCTGGATGGGGATGTGCGGGTTGCGCGGCCAGAGGCTGGTCCAGTCCGGGTTGGCCTGGGTCTGGAACTGGAAGTACAGCGGGCCGCTGCCCGGGCAGGTGACGAACTGCCAGGTCATCGAGCGCGGGTATTCGCCCTGGTGGATGGCGTCGAACGCGGCCTGGCTGAGGTCGACGTCGCCGGGCGCGTTGGCCACGCCGTAGGTGACGGCCCGGACGATGATCTCCTTCCCCGCCCCGGTGGAGATCTTCAGGCAGGCGTCGCAGGCGTTCCCGCTGGAGGCGAGCTCGTTGCTCAGCCCGCCCAGCAGTTGCCCCTCCAGCGACTGGATCTGCGAGGGGTAGGGCGCGCACGCGTTCCAGAAGGAGCCAGTCCACTCCACCGGGCCCAGGTGGTACTGCCCCGAGTGCGTGTCGCCGAGGGCGATGCCGCCGGGACCGCCGCCGCCGCCACAGGCGCAGGCGAGCGAGATGATCGCAGTGAGGATGAGAGCGGAAGGGCGCATCCGGGGAGCGTAACAAGCCGGGAAACGCCCGCCCAAGGGACGCTCGCCTGCTCTGTCAGCCGGCTCGGAGCCCGTTCACCATGCGTCGACGATCCGCCGGCGGGCCTCGCGCGGCGCCCCAACGGCGGACCGGATCCCCCGCGAGATCCACGCCCGCGTCTCCGCCGGGTCGATCACCGCGTCCAGCTCCAGCAGCGACGCCATGTTGATCGCCTGGCCGCGCTCCTTCGCCACCGCCACGGCGGACTGGAGGAGCTGCTCGCGCTCGGCGGGGTCGGTCACCGCCTCCAGCTCCTTGCGCAGGGCCAGCTTCACCGCGCCCTCCAGGTTCATCGCGCCGAACTCGCCGCCGGGCCAGGAGACGGTGAAGAACGGCGCCTGGAAGTGGCCGCCAGCCATCGCTTGCGCGCCCAGGCCGTAGCCGCGGCGGAGCACCACGGTGAGGTAGGGGACGGAGAGGGCGGCGGCCTGGATGAACATCCGGGAGACGTGGCGGACGAGCGCGGTGGCCTCCGCCTGCGGCCCGACCATGAACCCCGGCGTGTCGCAGAGCGAGACCACCGGGAGGCCGAAGGCGTCGCAGAGCTGGAGGAAGCGCGCCGCCTTGTCGGAGGCGTCCGCGTCGATGGCCCCGGCGAGGAAGTTGGTGTCGTTGGCGAGGATTCCCAGCGGCCGGCCCTCGACGCGGGCGAGCGCGGTCACCAGGTTGCGGCCGAAGTCGCGCCGCAGCTCCAGCACCGACCCCTCGTCCGCCAGCGTCTCGATGATCGGCCGGACCTTGTACGCGCGGCGGCGTTTCTCCGGGAGCGCGGCGCGGAGCGACGCCTGGTCCGCCGCGGTCCACTCCTTCAGCGGCCCCTGGAAGAACGCCAGGTACCTCTTCGCCACCGCGACCGCCTCCGCCTCGTCGCGGACGCGGAGGTCGACGACGCCGTTCTTGCTCTGCACCTCGACCGGGCCC
>Ga0134122_10001402_pt1 | contig 17428 bp, 16 predicted proteins | sample KB302_FD_96461 | JGI IMG/M metagenome (GOLD analysis project Ga0134122, IMG submission 96461) | Terrestrial soil microbial communities without Nitrogen fertilizer from Kellogg Biological Station, Michigan, USA - KB3-0-2 | ecosystem: Environmental > Terrestrial > Soil > Unclassified ... | reverse complement strand
GCGAATCGCCTGGGCGAATGCCGACAACGCCGTGCAGATCCACGGCGGCAACGGCTTTGCGCTGGAATTCCCGGTAAGCCGCGTGCTGTGCGATGCGCGCATCCTCAACATCTTCGAAGGTGCCGCCGAGATCCAGGCCCAGGTGATCGCGCGCCGACTGCTGGACGGGGCCAATTAGGGCGGGGTCCGCGAGTCTCGGCCGTTTTAGCCCGCGGCGAAGGCTTGCAGTTTGCAAGGCGCGCCTTCCTGTTGCGGTGATGGCGCCCCGGCGATCGTTGGCGGCCCGCCCACGGCCCCGGGGCTCCTTTGCCGCTTGGGCTAGCTTTCGGCGCGCTGCGGGCGCGACAGCAAGGCCTCGATGGCGGCCTCGACGCTGCTGGTGCCGGCAACGATGGCCTGTACGGCCTCCGCGATCGGCATTTCGATACCCCTTTGGGTTGCTACCTTGACGATGGCCGCCGCCGTATAGACGCCCTCCGCCACGGAACGGCGGTTTCCCAGGACCTGGTCCAGAGCCTGCCCCTGGCCCAGCGCGCGGCCGAGACTCATGTTGCGCGATTGCGGGCTACCGCAGGTGAGCAAAAGATCACCGAGCCCCGACAGGCCCATGAGCGTCTCGGGCCTTGCCCCCAGGGCTTCACCGAAACGACGCAGCTCGGCAAAGCCGCGCGTCACCAGGGCGGCGTGCGCACTGGCACCGAACCCCTTGCCCTCAACGATGCCCGCAGCGATTGCCAGCACGTTTTTGACCGCTCCCCCAAGCTGCACCCCGACGGGATCATTTGCCCAGTAGATGCGCAAATGCCGGTAGCCGATGGCGGCGGCAAGCGAGCGGCCGAGCCCTTCATCCAAGGTTGCGAGACTGAGGGCCGCGGGCAGGCCGCGCGCAACGTCCGCAGCAAAGCTTGGCCCCGACAGCACGGCCTGCGTTGCCCGCGGCAAGGTCTCGGCCAGCACCTCACCCAGCAACTTGGACGTCGCCCGCTCCAATCCCTTGGCGCAGATGACGACCGGCCTGCCGTCGGGCAGATGGCGCGCCAGCTCCGTGGCGACGGCGCGCACGTGCTGGGCCGGGGCGACCATCAGTAGCACCTCCTGCGCGGCAAGATCCGCAAGGTTACCGGTTGCCCGCAACCCCGGAGCAAGGTGCACGCCCGGCAGAAACGGCGTATTGCGGTGCTCAGCGTTGATTTCTTCGACCACTTCGCTCTCGCGTGCCCAAAGCACGACATCGCGACCGGCCTGCCGCAGCGTCTGACCAAGCGCGGTTCCCCAAGCGCCTCCGCCGACGATACCGAAGCTGTCGAAGGCCACGGCCTGTGATCCTGTCTGTCCCGCCTGCCCTCGCCAGCAGGCGACGCTGATCCTACACCCCTTCGCGGCGCTAAGTCTGAGCGATTGCTTGCCCGGGCCAGGCTGCTTGTCGCCTGCCGAGAGCATCGACGAACCTCACGCCGGCACGGCCGCAGGAGGCACCCCACCCGCTCGAGGCGAGTACGACCGCAAGTCTTCGACGCCAACGGCGCCCGCCGGCGCAACGGTAGTCTTGGGCGCAGTCCGTCCCCCCGCCGGCGCGCTTTTCGCGACGCATTATGATGTTTTCATGATGAAGGGGTTGCCACCGCCCGCGCCGTTGTTGATCCACACGCTCTTTGACTGCAGGTATCCCTCGATGGCTTCGATACCGTTCTCGCGGCCGAGGCCCGAAGCCTTGTAGCCGCCGAAGGGCATCGTGAAGCTCACGGCGCGGTACGTGTTGACCCACACGGTGCCAGCTCGAATGCGTTTTGCCATCATGGTGGCGCGCTTGATGGATTGGGTCCACACGCCGGCGCCCAAGCCGTAGGCGATATCGTTGGCAATCTTCACCGCCTCATCCTCGTCCTTGAATTTGATGACGGAAAGCACCGGACCAAACACCTCTTCCTGGGCGATACGCATCCTATTGTTGACGCCGGTGAAGATGGTGGGCTTGACGAAGTATTTCCCGCCACCGTCTTCCTTACCTGCCGGTCCACCACCCAGGACGCAGGTGGCACCCTCGCCCTTGGCTATGTCGATATAGGACAAAATCTTTTGGTACTGCGCCGGTGTCGTTACCGGACCGACCTGAGTGTCGAGCTTGCCAGGATCGCCAAGCCTCGCCATCCGCGCCATCGCCACCAGTTTTTCCACGAAGCGGTCGTGAATCGTATCCTGCAACAGCAGGCGCGAGCCGGCGATGCAGGTCTGCCCGGTGGCCGCAAAGATTCCCGACACCGCGCCGCTCACGGCATCGTCGAGGTTGCAGTCGTCGAACACGATGTTGGGCGACTTGCCGCCGAGCTCCAAGGAGACTTTCTTGAAGGACCTGGCCGCGAGCTCGTTGACGCGCCCGCCCGTCACGGTGCCGCCGGTGAAGGCAACTTTGGCGACCCTCGGATGCGTCACCAGCGGTTCACCGACGACGGCGCCGTAGCCCGTGACAACATTGATGACGCCGGGTGGCAGTTCGGCCGGCTCAATCACCAGTTTCATGAATTCAAGCAGCGAAGCCGAGGTGAATTCCGAAGGCTTCAGAACAACCGTGCAGCCCGCCGCCAGCGCGGGTGCCAACTTCCAGCCCACTAGCATCAGCGGCGAATTCCACGGCGTGATGAAGGCGCACACGCCGACGGGTTCACGCAGAATATAGTTGAAATGGTCCGGCCGGTCGGCGGGCACCACGGCGCCTTGGATCTTATCGGCAAGCCCGCCGTAGTAGTAGAACCACTCCGGCAGATATTTGGTCTGCGCGTGCATCTCGGACATTAGCTTGCCATTGTCGCGCACCTCGATCTCGGCCAACTGCTGGGCGTGCTTCTCGATCAGCCCGGCGATGCGGCGCATAATTTTGCCGCGTGCGGTCGCGGTCATGGCCGGCCAAGGGCCCCCCTCGAAGGCGCGCGCGGCCGCCTCGCAGGCGCGGTCCACATCGGTCTTGTCGCATTCGGGAATCGTGGCCCAGGCCTCCCCCGTATAGGGATCAAAGGTCTCAAACGACTTGCCGGAGGCGGCATCGCACCAGGTGCCATCAATAAAGGTTTGGTAAGCTCTGACTTTGCTGGGTCGATCTAGCATGGCGGGCTTCTCCGGGACCTCGCGGCGGCGGGCCGCTCGTAAGCACAAAGGCTAGTGCGCGGCGCCGGCCTGTTCAAGCCGTGGCCGTGCCGGCCCTGGCGGCGTCGGGCATTACTGCCCAGTAATGATTTCCGCCCACATCCCGACATGAATGTCGGATCTCTTTCACCCCCGCTGGCCGCGTCGCCCGGTCGAATGCGGCACGCCACCGGATTGGGTGCCATGTTGGGTGACATGGGTGGTGCCAGGTGCGGCTAGCATGTGGGGCCGCGATGGGCCTCGCCGGGATTGGGGACAGAGCAATGCGGTCATCGGCCTTGCTATTCGCGGTCGCGCTGGGCGCCGGTCTGGCGGGTCCAGCGACCGCCCAGCTTCCGTTCGGCACACCCCCCTTGCCCGAATCCGGCGTGCGGCGCCAATGCAGCAAGGATTACTTGGCCTCGCTCGAGGCGCAGGCCAAAGCCGTTGAAAAGATGCGCACGGCCGGGCCTGAGTTCGTGGGCGAGATCTGTAGCGTGATCGAGCAGGGAAGCGCTCTTTTCGGCGGTGAACTTCCCGATGGCATGCGCCGACAACTCAAAGACCTGCTCGGCTTCGACGTCGACCTCCGCTTCATCAAGACGCAGTGCCGGTTCGGTCAAGGCAATCTCGACCGTGAGCTCACGACCCAGCTCGGCTTTCTCAAATCCGAGATTGTCCGCTGCAACGACAGCATTTGAGCGCTCCCGAGTCGGGCTGTCCGCGGCTCGCGGCTTTTTTTAACCAGGGCTGGACGAATGGCCCCATACCCTTGCCACGGGGCGTTACGAAGAAGGCTCGACCGCTTTGAAGCTTCTGGCCTAGTCTGTCGTTGAGGTTCATTTACCGATGAGGAGAGGCGTCATGGCACGGGACATGGCGGCGATCGTTGTCGCACTGGCCATCGTGATGGGCGTTTGGTCGCGGCAACCCGCCGCGGCGGAAGATGGCCAGGTCGATTTGCTGCTGGTGCTCGCCGCCGACATCTCGCGCAGCGTCGACGATAAAAAATTCCGTCTGCAACGCGACGGCTATGCTGCGGCAATCGTCGATCCGCGCGTGGTGCGCGCCATGCAAGCTGGCGCCTTCGGCCGCATCGCCATCTGCTATATGGAGTGGGCGAGCGATCAGGATCAACGGGTGATCGTCGAATGGACGCGGGTAGGCAGCCCAGGCGAAGCCAAGGAGGTTGCCGACCGCATTCGCGACGCGCCGCGATCGTTCATGGGACGAACCGCGATTGGCGCGGCCATCGATTTCAGCATGAATCTGTTGTCGCGCAGTCCGTTCGGAGCGCCGCGACAAATCATCGATGTGTCCGGAGACGGCACCAACAATTCCGGACGCGACGTCACCTTGGCCCGCGACGCGGCCATCGAGCGCGGCGTCATTATCAACGGCCTAGTCATCCTCAGCGAGATTCCCCTGCCGACCAATCCCATGCACACGCATCCACCGGGGGGGCTGACGGCCTACTACGAGAACAACGTCATCGGCGGCCCCGGTGCCTTCGTCTTGGAGGCGCAGAATTTTGAATCGTTCGGGCAACTGCTCATTCAAAAGCTTATCAAGGAGATCGCTGCCCTGCCGCTGGTGCCACCCGGCTAGCCCGAAACCGTGGGCTTAAGCAGCCGCCCGAGGCCAAGGCCTCAGGAAAACAAGGCCTCAGGGAAACATGAGCGAGGCCGCGAGTCGGCCGGCCGCAAAAGCGCCGGCGGAGGCAGCGCAGGCGGACGCAAAGCGCGCCAGGCCATCGGCGACGAGGAGTTGCGCGATGCCGCCGTCGGCGTAGCGAGGATGCACCTTGTCGGGATCGGTGAGACCGAGGACGGCCAAGGCTAGGGCGGCAACGAGCCAGAACCACCACGGCGCGCTGACAAAGCCGGCGCTGCCGGCGGCGAGGATTGCAAGCTGTGTGAGCATAACAGCCTCCCACTTGCTGAGCGTGACGGCGCCTCTCGCGCGAGTCGGAGGCCGAGGTAAAGCGGCCAACTTGCAACTGGGGAAACTGGTGGTCGCCTCGGTCGGGCAAAATGCGCTTTGCTTGGCACCGAACGGCTACAACGCGGCAAGGGACTTGGCCGCCCATGCCGGCGCACGGCGTCCCACGGCATCGCCGACGCGGGCATAGCCATCGCGCTCAAGATGGGCAACGAGCTCTGCCTTCAGGCGCGAAATGAGGGCGGGACCGCCGTACACGAGCCCGGTGTAGAGCTGCAGCAGTGTGGCGCCAGCTTCGATCTTAGCGAAAGCCGCGGCTCCCGAATCGATCCCACCAATGCCGATCAGGGGAACGGCACCGCGAGCAAGCTGATGCGCGCGGGCGAGAACGACCGTCGAACGATGAAACAGCGGCCGACCGGACAGCCCACCCGGTTCGGCGCCCTGCCGCGCATCGCTGAGGCCCGTGCGCGCAAGCGTGGTGTTGCCGATGGCGATGCCATCGAGGCCCCGCGCCACGACCACCTCAACGATGCCTGGCAAATCGGCTTCGGCGATGTCGGGCGCCAGCTTGACCACGATGGGTCGACGCGGCTTGCCGGCACCGACCAGCTCCTCGCGCGCCGCAAGCACCCGTTGCAAAAGGCTGTCTAGCTGGGCCGGCGCTTGCAGATCGCGCAGGCCAGGCGTGTTGGGTGAGGACACATTGACGGTGAGGTAGGCGGCGACATCGCTGAAGGCGCGAATCCCGGCAACGTAGTCCGAGGCGCGATCCACCGCATCGCGATTGGCGCCGACGTTGACGCCGACGATACCGGAAGACTGGGACGGCCGGCTCAGGCGCGCTAGGGCCGCGGCGTGTCCGGCGTTGTTAAAGCCCAGCCTATTGATAATGGCTCTGTCGCCGCTCAGCCGGAAGATACGGGGCCGAGCATTACCCGCCTGCGGGCGCGGTGTGACGGTGCCGACCTCGGTGTAGCCGAAGCCCATGGCAATGACAGCGTCGGCGACACGGGCGTCCTTGTCGAAACCGGCGGCGACGCCGACGGGATTGGAAAAACGCATCCCCCAAAGCTCGCTCACCAACCGCGGATCATCGGCGCCCGTGGCGCGCGGATAAAACCCCGCCTCGAGCGCCTTGAGCGTCAGCTCATGGGCTTGCTCGGGATCCAGCGCATGCAGCAAGGGTCGCGCGACTTCGAATAGGGCGCCAAACATCTTTTTGCCTGTCCTTTTCGGCTCTTATATGCGTTGGCGATATGCGCGTATGCACTTCGTCCAGCACAAAACGATCGTACGCGCAACGCCCGATTGCCAATTGCAAGTGCGGCTCGATCCATCTGACAATTGGGCAAACAGAGCCGAGAGCACAGTCCTCCATGATTGGTCAATTTTCTTCAGGCACGGTGCCCCTCGGCCAGCTTTTCGCCAACCCGATTTCGATTGAGGCACCCGGCTATCAGCGATCCTTTGCCTGGACGGCGGAGGAAGCAGGTCAACTGTTTGCGGATATCGGCCAAGCGCTTGCCGAAGATACGGACTACTTCCTCAGTTTTATGTTGTTCATCGAGCGCAATCGCCCGCGCTCCCTGCTTCCGGCCTGGGCACGCGCCCGCAGCGAGCGGGTGCTCGAAATCGTTGATGGTTTTCAGCGACTGACCTCGCTCACCATCCTGTTTTGCACCTTGCGCGATCTGGATGCTGAGCAGGGTCAGCCCACCAATGCGCGGCTCGCGACCGCGATTGGCGCGGATCTCAGACGGCGGCTTGCGCTGCGGCCGGTCGAGGCGGCATTTTTCGAAAAATACGTGCAAGCACCGGGCGCAACTCGGATCAAACCCACTGCTGCCAACCTGGCTCCCGCCGAGGTCCGCATCATTGCCGTGCGCGACCATTTTTTGGCCGAACTCGGCGATATGGAGGTGGCAGACAGACCCTTCTTCGTCGATTTTCTGCTCGATCACTGCTGTGTGGCATCGGTCATCACCAACGATATCGATCGTGCCCACCAACTGTTCACCATCCTCAATGCCAGGGGTAAGCCCTTGGCTCGCAGAGATATTCTGAAAGCAACGCTTCTGGGCGGCGTGCCCGCGGAGGCCGCCGCCAAGGCGGCGTCGCTTTGGCAGGATCTCGATCAGCGCCTGGGCGATGAATTTGAGAACCTGTTCAGTCACGTGCGCAGCATGTACGGCCGTGCCGGGGGGCACGTGATCGCAAGCGTCAAAGAAATCGTCGCGCGCAACGGCGGTGCACTGCCGTTCCTGGAAGGGGTGCTGCGACCGGCCGCGGGAGTGTTCGGCGATCTGCGCCGCGCCAGCCATCACGGTTCCAGCCATTCCACGGCGATCGTGCGCACGCTCGGCTATCTCAATCGCTTAAGATTTTCCGACTGGATACCGCCGGCCTTGCTGTGGCGCCTAACCAAGGGTGAGGATGCCGCCGAGTTTGCCTGGTTCTTGCTTGCACTGGACCGCCTGGCCCTTGGTATCCGCCTGCTTGGGCTCGGCGCGCACAAGCGCGCGAGCTGGTTCGGCGCCGTGACGGCCGCCATCCGCGATGGCGAGGATCTGAAAGCCGCAAATAGCGTGCTCAATTTTTCGCGCCAGGACGTGCGCACGATGCAGTACAATCTTCGCGACCTACATGCCCGCGACGCCTCGACCGCCAAGCATCTGCTGCTGCGGCTGACCGATCATATGGCGAGCAATGCGCAATCGTTTTCGTTTCCCGACGACATGAGTGTCGAGCACGTGCTGCCGCGTAAATCGAACCCGAACAGCCAATGGCGGGGTTGGTTTGCAGACCCCGGCGAGCGCGAAAGCTATACCGAGTCGCTGGGGAACCTAGTGCTGGTCACCAAAGCCCAGAACGACCGCGCCGGCAATCAGGACTTCGCGCGCAAGCTCGAGGTCTATTTCAAGACGCCGGCGGCGCCCCTACCGGCCCTCAATGAAGCGCTGCGCGGGGCGTCGGAGTGGAAGCCTCCGCAAATAAAGGCGCGTGAGGCCGAGATGCTGCGGCTAATCGAGAACCTGTGGAATTTCGGCTTGAAGATCGGCAGCAGCGAGGCCGGCGAACCGGCGACGACCGCGCCGCTGCGCCGACGCCGCGCCTCGGGATGATGTGAGGGGCAATCGAGGGGTTGGCCGGGGCGAGCCCGCCCTATTGCCTACGCTTGTTGGCAAAGAAAGCCTTGATCGCGGCCTGCGGCTCGCCGGTGGTATAAGCGGTGGAGAGCGCATCGATGCCGGCATAGATGCCCTCTTCGATGGACACGCGCTCCCAACGGTTCATCAATGCCTTCTGGGCGCGGATCGCCTGAGGTTTTGCCCGGCAAATGGCGCCGAGCCAGTCGGCGATCGCCGCGTCCAGCCGATCAAGCGGCGCAACCCGCTGCAGGAAGCCCATGGCGGCGGCATCGGCCGCCGAACAAAGACTACCTGTCAGCAACATCTCGCGGGTGCGACCCCAGCCGATCAGGCCCGGCAGCAGCGCGGCTTCGATCACGGAGGGGATTCCCATCTGCACCTCGGGCATGCCGAAATGCGCGTGGTCGGCGGCGGCCCGCAAGTCGCAGCTGGCGGCAATCTCGAGGCCAGCGCCGAGGCAGTAGCCGTTGATTCTCGCAAGCACCGGCACGGGGCAGTCGCGGATCGCCTTGCAGGCATCGTGCAGCCGCGTGATAAAAAGGCGCGCACTGTCCGCGCACAGACCGCCAAGCTCGTTGAGATCAGCGCCGCCGATGAAGGCCTTCGCGCCCGCGCCGGTAAGTACGACCGCGCGCAGCGCCGGTTCCGGCGCCAGACGCGTCATGGCGGCGGCAAGCTCGACGATGATGGGCGTGGAAAGACAGTTGAGCCGACGCTGATTGTCGATACTGACGGTGGCAATTGTGCCGCCATCGGGGCGATCTTCCACCTTCACTTGCACGCCTGCATCCGACATTCTCTCTCTCCCTTGTCGATTTGAAGTTTGCCAGATCAGCGCATGCCGCTCCAGAACCGCGTCAGCCCCGCCGGCGACATCATCGCCACACCGCATCGCGGCCTGCTGATGGGCAATCGCGGTGGCGCCTTTCATTTGCCCAACCGCACGCTCGGAAGCCGACGCTGGGCCAGCAGACAGTGGATCGCCTGCGTGCTCGCGTTCAAGGATCGACACCGCCCCGCCATGATGCAGCCCAATCGCTACACGGAGCTGTTTTTTCTCGACGAGGCAACCGCCCTGGCGGCGGGGCACCGACCCTGCTTTGAGTGCCGGCGCCGCGATGCGGAGCAATTTGCCATGCTGTGGGCGCACGCGCGCAACTGGCCGGCGCCGGCCCGCGCACCCGAAATGGACCTGGTGCTGCAGGCCGAGCGCGTTGGCCGCCACGGGCAAAAAGTTATCTTCATGGCGCAACTTGACGCGCTCCCGGTCGGCACCTTCATTCGGCTCCCGAACGCGCCCAAGGCGACGAGCTATCTCGTTCAGACCGATCGCCTTCTTGCCTGGTCGCCGGCCGGCTATGCGAGCGCAACGCCGCTCAATCGGCGCCGGCAGGTTGAGGTCCTGACGCCGCGCTCCATCGTTGCCGTACTTTCAGCGGGATATCGTCCCATGCTGCATCCTTCGGCCGCACAGAGCTGAACATCGCGCTTGGGGAACGAATTGCATGACCCGCTCGACACTCAAAGCCACCATGCGGCGCGTCTATGCGCTGCTTGGCCTGGTTCTGGCGATTTCGCTGTTTGCCAAGTTCGTCGATCACATTGCGCCATTAAGAGGATCCGGCCTCGAGGCCATGCTCAAGGACGCCTATGAATTCCTACGTGACATGTCGCTGCTGATCGCCACCGGCGGAGTTGCCTATATCACCAACGTCTACCAAAGGCGATCGAGCTTCGTCGATGCGTTGAAGGAGGAATGGCGCGATATCATTGCGGCCAAATCGGCGCTGTTCTCCTATACCCAGCTCGAGATGCCGACCGTGGAAATTTATCTTATTACCTTCTGCAAGCTGTCCGAGACGATCGATAACATGCGCTCGGTCTATCACAACGTCGGTGAGACCGGCGACCTGGTGGGTCTTTATCCTTACGCACCGCTGCACGACATGCGGCGCGCGCTGCAGACCCTCGATCCGCGCAAGAATCCACAAGCACCCGACGCCGAGACGCGTGCCCTGGTGCGCGACGCGATCCTGCAATCGTTCTATGCCCTGCGCGAAACCTTCCTGGAGGAACTCGATCTCGAGGAACCCGATCATCCGCTGCTCATTTCGGGCGGACGCAGGGCCAAAGTGGCGGGTTCGACGGGCAGCGCGCGCCGCCGGCAAGAACGGCAGCGGACGCGTCAGGATCGCGGCAGTTCATCGAATTCGCACATCGATCAGCTGCTGGCCGAACTCATGCAGAAGGAAGAGCAGACGGCTAAACCCTGGCGACAACCGGCCGCAAGCGCACCGGCAGTGCCGGCAAACGGCCGCGCCTCTTAACCGATCAGTTTAGCGGCCGGGTGACGTGAAGATTGGCTCCTGGCGCATGGCCCGGCGCTTTTCCGGTGCTTCGAGGGCGGCGTGCGCAGCGTTGATACGCCGCGCCATGGCGGCCAAGTAGTCGCCCACTTCCGGCGGCAGTACCACATTGGCGTAGCGATCTGGATGATAGGCCTTGGCCAGCGCCACATAGGCCTCCCGGATCTGCTCTCTCCCAGCCCCCTGGGCAAGGCCGAGCACAGCATAAGGATCGAATTCGCCGTTGTCGCGGAGGCGGGACTGCAAGGCTGGCACCCTGGGAACCCCCACCGGTTTGACGGCCGCAATTTGGGCCTTGGCGATGTAGCGTTTTTCACCGCCGTAGGGTTCAAACTCGATAAAGGCGGTGCCGCCGTTGAGGGTGTCGACCACGGTCTTGAGGATGGGCACGAGGAGCTTGCCTTTGCTGAGCGTGCCGTCGAGCAAGGTGATCTCCACCGGCACCGCGCTCAGCTCGGGTGCATTGTCGACCCTGTTGCGCTCAAACATGGCGCCCTCTTTTGCCTGTGCCGTTTTGGAACGCCGGTGGCGCCCGCCCGGAGACGGAGCAAGAAAGAGGCCCACCCAGGGTTTTTGGGGGGTGGCGGGCCCGAGCTCGCGCCCCCCCGCGTTAAAGCGGTTGGCGAAGGATGCTGGGTGCGGCGGCGATCGCGCGGCGGGGCGGCAGGCGGCTTGCGCGGCCTGGCCCCGACCGGCCGCCCGTGAGGCCTGCCGCCGCGCTCGACCGGGACCGGCCGCGCCTGTCCCTGCTCTGGTTCTGCCTCCCTTGGCTTCTGCCGCCGCGGGGTGGACCGGCCGCGCTGGCGGGATCACCCAGAATGTGCTACCCGCGGCCAGAGGTTGGTGCGCTGCAACATCCCTAGCCGCGCGCGCTTGGCCCGCGGGGCCAATTTGTTCCTTAAGGACCCCTCAATGGACATGCGCAATATCGCGATCATCGCCCACGTGGACCATGGCAAGACCACACTGGTCGATCATTTGCTGCGACAGTCGGGCTCCTTCCGAGAAAATCAGAAGGTGGAGGCGCAGGCCCTCGACAGCAACGATCTGGAACGCGAGCGCGGCATCACCATTCTTGCCAAGTGCACCTCCATCCGCTGGCAGGACACGCGCATCAACATCGTCGACACGCCGGGCCACGCGGACTTCGGTGGCGAGGTGGAGCGCATCCTCAACATGGTCGACGGCGCCATCGTCCTGGTCGACGCCTCGGAAGGACCCTTACCGCAAACCAAATTCGTAGTGTCGAAGGCGCTGAAGCAGGGTTTGTGTCCGATCGTCGCCATCAACAAGATCGACCGCCCCGACGAGCGCCACGACGCCGTGTTGAACGAGATTTTTGACTTGTTTGCCAACCTTGGTGCGACCGATCAGCAGCTCGATTTTCCGGTGTTGTACGGCTCCGGCCGCAACGGCTGGATGAGCCCCGATCCGGTCGGGCCGCGCACGGGTTTGAGGCCGCTGTTCGAGCTGATTGTCCGCCACGTGCCTCCACCCATGGTGGAGGATGGACCCTTCCGCATGCTCGCCACCACGCTCGAGGTCGACCCTTATCTCGGTCGCATCCTCACCGGCCGCATCACCTCCGGTAGCATCCAAGCCAATCAGACCATCAAAGCGCTGCGCCGCGATGGAGCGCTGATCGAAACCGCGCGCATCACTAAGGTTCTTGCCTTCCGCGGGCTCGAGCGCTCCGCCATCGACGTGGCCGAGGCCGGCGACATTGTGGCCCTCGCCGGCGTGACCGAGGCAACGGTTGCCGATACCCTCTGCGATCCCGCGGTCGAGACACCCTTTGCGGCACAGCCGATCGACCCGCCGACGCTGGCGATGATGTTCCGTATCAACGATGGGCCGTTTGCGGGGCAGGAAGGCGACAAGGTGCAAAGCCGCGTCATCCGCGACCGCCTGCTCAAGGAGGCCGAGCGCAACGTTGCGATTCGCGTCATCGAGCAGCCAGGCAACAAGGATGCCTATGAAGTGGCGGGCCGCGGCGAGCTACAGCTCGGCATCCTGATCGAGACCATGCGCCGCGAGGGTTTTGAACTCACCGTGTCGCGCCCTCAGGTCTTGCTGCGCACGGACGCCGTGACGGGGCAAAAACTGGAGCCCATCGAGGAGGTCATCATCGACGTCGACGATGAGCATTCCGGCATTGTCGTACAGAAGCTGTCGGAGCGCCGCGCCGATCTCGTCGAGATGCGGCCCTCCGGCGGCGGACGCCGGCGCCTGGTATTCCAGGCGCCGACGCGCGGCCTGATCGGCTACCAGGGTGAATTGTTGACGGATACGCGGGGCACCGCCGTGATGAACCGCCTATTTTTCGGCTACGCGCCCTTCAAGGGCGAGATCACGGGACGGCGCACCGGCGTCCTGGTCGCCAACGCCACCGGCGAGGCAACGGCCTACTCGCTCTACTACCTGCAGGATCGCGGCGCGATGCTGATTGACCCACAGACACGCGTGTACGAGGGCATGATCGTCGGCCAGCACACCCGCGACAACGACCTCATCGTCAACGTCATCCAAGGCAAGAAGCTCACCAACATTCGCGCCGCCGGCAAGGACGAGGCGCTCACCCTGACGCCCCCGCTCCGCCAGACCTTGGAGCGCGCGCTGTCCTATATCCAGGACGACGAACTGGTCGAAGTGACGCCAAGATCGATCCGCCTCAGGAAGCGCTGGCTCGACCCCAACGAGCGCAAGAAGCGCGAGCGGGCGCGCGAGGCCCAGAAGGAGACCGTCTAGCAACCAGCATCGCTCCCTCCGCAGCGCGTGCCGGTGCAGTCGACCAGGCGTCACCGGCGGGCGGGCGCGCCGCCGGCACAGGCTATGCAAATCTATCCGCGCTCAATCTTCACGTGCCGCGACCCCAAAGCCCACAGTAGCGCCGCAACACGAAGGGCAGGTTGTTTTCGTAACCGCCCCAAGCTGCATACTTCGGCAACTTCATCTCCTTCTCGACGGCGTCCCAGCACTTGCCTTCGCGCGCGGCCTTCTGCACCTCTCGCGAGGCATCCTGCAAGAACGCGAGCTGGTCGTTGGCATCCTGCTTGCTGCCGAGCCTACCGCCGGCACCGGGGTGGCCAGGGATGAGCCTTTCCCAGTCCATCGCAATGATCTTCTGGATCGAGGCTTCCGCCTCAATCGGATAAAAGTCGATCATGCCGCGACCGGCGACCTGGCCGACAGGGATGAGATCGACAACGAAGATGATTTTCTCTTTCGGCAGACGCATGACCAGGGTCGAATCGGAATGGTTGAGCCCGACATATTTCAGCTCAACCGTCGTACCGCCGAGCTTGAGCGTGCGGCCCTTGTTGCTCACCGTCTCATCCGGTAGCACGGTGTGTGGGTCCTTGAGCTGTTGCAGGCGCTCCTTGGCGCGCACGTGGGCAATGACTTTTGCGCCGGCATCCTTGAATGGCTTGCCACCGGCGATATGATCAAAGTGGTGGTGGCTGTAGATCAGATATTTGATCGGCTTGTCTGTTACCTTTTTGATCTCGTCGACATAGCTCTGTCCTCCCGTCGGCTTGCCGTACGCCACCGGATCGGTGGCGATCACGCCCGCCTTGGTGACGATGAACATCGCCTGATGATTGACGTTGCGGAAAATGTAGACGTTGTCCGTTCCCGGCACTTTGGTGGTTTCGATGGCGGGGCGGTCCGCCTGCGCCTGGGCGTCGCCCTGGAAGGTCAGTAGGCTGCCAAGGGCGGCCGCCAGGGCCACCGGCGAAGATCGTTTCAGCATGGGCGTTTCCTCGGTACAAAAAAGGTGGAGTCTATAGGCAGAAGGCCCAGAAGCAACCCCCGATCGTCCGCTCTCGGGACTGTGATGCTGCGGTGCGTGCGCGGCACGACACGCCGCGGCCCGGGAGCGCAGGACGTCGATCGAGGACGACCTACGAGCGGACGGGCTCGAACCGCCCGCTGACGCTGTCAAGCCACTCCAGCTCACCTTCGGCGATGGCGAACCAGGCGCCGTGAAGGTGCAGCCGACCGGCCGCGATGGCCGCTTCGATGAAAGGAAAACTCGTCAAGTTTTGCAAAGAGTACTGGACGGCCAGCTGCTCGAATCTCTTCTGTCGAGCCGCAGGATCAGGCGCTGGCGTCACGTCCGATAGCTGCGCGCGAACGTCAGCCAACAATTCGACCCAGGGACCGATGAAGCGACCGGTCGAGCGCTCGCTGAGAGCGGCGGCGATGCCGCCGCACAGGCCATGACCCATGACGACGATCTCGGGGACGGCCAGCTCGCTGACGGCAAACTCAATGGCGGCCGAGGTTCCGTGATAGCCCCCACCCTCCTCGAATGGCGGCACCAGCGCGGCAACGTTGCGCACCACGAACAGCTCGCCGGGCGCCGCCGAAAAGATGGTTGCGGGGTCGGCGCGGCTGTCCGCACAAGCAATGACCATCGTCCTGGGCCGCTGGCCTTTGGCCAGCGCCCGGTAGCGTTCGGCTTCCGCGGCATAACGCTCGCTACGGAAGCGCCGGTAGCCGGCGGCTAGCCCGGCCGGGATGGGCATGGGATCTCCTGCGAACGTGGCACGCAAGGTCAGCCAGGCAATGGCCAACCATCTCATTAACGGCCGCCCTACAGCGAAGTTGCGGCCATGGCCATGGCGCAATTGGCAGCAGGCGGCGTCGGCTCTGCCGCAAAGCCGGCGCGAAGCGGGGCGCGCCACCAGGCGCCGGGCCGCGTGCCCTTGTGCAACTTTGCCGCCGCCGCCGGACGCGGGACCTGGCGGGAAGGCCACAGTTCCCCGCCACCGCCCCTGAGATACATATCAGTCGAGCGCGAAGGCATTTTTGTAGTCCTGGCCGAGGGCAGGGTTCTGCTGCTCCTTGCTCAGCATGGCCTGGCCGACCACCAGGCGCTCGATATCGGTGCCCATGAAGCAGCGAAAGGCGTCCTCAGGCGTGCACACGATCGGCTCCCCGCGCACATTGAAGGAGGTATTGACGACCACCGGGCAGCCGGTGAGATCACGGAAGCGCTCAAGCAAAGCATGATAAATCGGGTTGGTGTCGCGATGCACGGTTTGAATACGCGCCGAGTAGTCGACGTGCGTGACGGCCGGGATCTCCGAGCGAATGGCATTGAGTTTATCGATACCGAAGCGGGCCTGTTCTTGGGCTGTCATGGCGCGGCGGCGGCCCTTGACGACATCAGCCACCATCAGCATGTAAGGGGAAGCTGCGTCGATCTCGAACCAGTCGCTGGCATGTTCGCTCAAGATCGATGGTGCGAACGGGCGGAACGATTCGCGGTGCTTGACGCGCAGATTGAGGGTCCTCTGCATCGATGGCGAGCGGGCATCGCCGAGGATCGAGCGCGCACCGAGCGCGCGCGGGCCGAACTCCATGCGTCCTTGGAACCAGCCCACGGCGCGACCGTCGGCGAGGTCCCGGGCGGTGCGCGAGAGCATGGTGGCCTGGTCCACGCTGTCAAACCGAGCACCGACGTCGGCCAGGCGACGATTGATTTCACCTTGCGCGAAGGCAGGACCGAGGTAGGCGCCGAGCATGTCGTCCGCAGCCCGGCTGCGTGAACGGGGCTGGTTCAGGAAACCGTAGTAAGCGCTCAGTGCGGCGCCGAGCGCACCGCCCGCGTCGCCCGCCGCCGGCTGGATCCAGATGTTCTTGAACTTGGCATCGCGCAGCAGCTTGCCGTTGGCGACGCAGTTGAGCGCCACGCCCCCGGCCAGACAGAGGTTGCTGGCGCCGGTTTCGGCCTGCAGCGAGCGGGTGAGGCGCAGCATCACCTCTTCGGTGACCTTCTGCACGCTCGCCGCCATGTCCATGTGAAATTGCCTAAGTTGATGCTCGGGGGCACGCACGGGCTGGCCGAACAGAGCGGCGAATTTCGGCGACGTCATGTTCAGGCCCGTGCAATAGTCGAAGTAGGATTGATCGAGGCGGAAGCTGCCGTCGGCCTTCAAATCCATGATGTGGTCGAGGATAGTGCCGGCATAGCGCGGCTCGCCGTAGGGCGCGAGCCCCATCACCTTGTATTCGCCCGAGTTGACCTTAAAGCCGGTGTAGTAAGTGACGGCGGAGTAGAGCAGGCCGAGAGAATGGGGAAAGTGCAGCTCGCGCTCGATGCTAAGGGCGTTGTCGCGCCCCACGCCGGCCGAGGTCGTGCACCATTCCCCGACCCCGTCAAGGGTCAGCACCAGCGCATCGTCAAATGGTGATGGGTAGTAGGCCGAGGCCGCGTGGCTGATATGGTGTTCGGCGAACAGCAGGCGCGCACGCCAGTCCACGTCCGGGGCAATTCGTTCCAGCTCGGCGCGCAGCAGATCCTTTTGAAACAATTTCTCCTTGATCCACACCGGCATCGACTTCTGAAAGGATCGCAAGCCCCTGGGCGCGAAGGCCACGTAGGTCTCAAGCAGGCGTTCGAACTTGAGAAACGGCTTGTCGTAGAAGGCGACGTAGTCGATGTCCTCGAGGCTCAAGCGGGCTTCGGCCAGGCAGTAGGCAAGGGCGCGGGCGGGAAAGCCCGCGTCGTGCTTGCGGCGGCTAAAACGCTCCTCTTGCGCCGCCGCGACGATCTTGCCGTCGACCAGGAGGGCGGCGGCGCTGTCGTGATAGTAGGCGGAGAGGCCGACAATGCGCATCGTACCGCCCTAAAAGATCGTGTAGATGAACGGCGCCACGGCGGAACCCTGCGTCAATACCACAAGGCCACCGACCGCAGCCATCACGACCAGGATCGGCAACATCCAGAATTTCTTGCGCGCGCGCAGGAAGCGCCAAAGTTCGCCGGCGAAGGAGACCATGTTCACACTCCAAGGTTGCGTGCGCACGTTGGTCGCACTCAAAACTGATTGCGCATGCTGT
>Ga0134122_10001400_pt1 | contig 17437 bp, 5 predicted proteins | sample KB302_FD_96461 | JGI IMG/M metagenome (GOLD analysis project Ga0134122, IMG submission 96461) | Terrestrial soil microbial communities without Nitrogen fertilizer from Kellogg Biological Station, Michigan, USA - KB3-0-2 | ecosystem: Environmental > Terrestrial > Soil > Unclassified ... | reverse complement strand
TGGAAGAAGCTCGGCTTCTCGGCGCGGAGGAGGACTTCGCCGAGGCGCTCGAGGAGGTAGGTGCCGCCGATGAGGTTTTCCCGGCGGAACGAGTAGACGACGCCGTCGATCTCGAAGATCGCCGCCTCGCGCCAGCGCTCGACGGCGAGAACGAGCGGCTCGAGGCCGTCCGCCTCGATGACGTAGTCCTTTGAGAAGAACCCCTTGCGCCTGGCCTCGATCATTCTCCGCTCCCCGCTCGGAAGTCCGGTGAAAGCCTATCCCCTTCCGGGATTGGAATCGACCTCGAGGGCGTCGTGGGACCGTCCGCCGGTAGAATCCGCGTCCTCTCTTCGAGGTCCGACCCTTGCCGGCTCAACGTCACGACCTGATCGTCACGGTCCTCGACCGCAACGTCGCTCGAGCTGCGCGACGATTCGTCCGCGCCGAGCGCGGGCACCTCGCGGAAGTGCGGGAACAGCTCGACGGGCTCCGGGGCCGCATCGAGCGGCTCCAGGCCGAGGGGCGGAGGCTGTAGCGAGGTCAGTTCCGGCGCAGGAGCGCGATCCCGAGCCTCCCGGCGAGCTCCTCGACGCTCGGCGCAGGCGGCGAGCGGTCGCGCCCTCCCTCCGCTCGCTCGATGGACGACAGGAAGGCGGCGAGCTCTTGGCTGCGCGCCGCTTCCGGCGCTCCGAGGGTGACGAGAGCGAGGTGAACGCCGGACTCGCCGGCGCTCGCCAGCCCGATCGCTTGCTGCGCTTCGACGCCCGCAGTCGACGGAGCGCCCGCCGTGTAGAGGCTCGCCAGAGCTTCGAACTTCCCGGGATGGTCACGCAACGCCCGGTCGAGCTCTTCGGGCAGCTCCGCCTGTTCGCTCCATCGTCCCGTCGTGCGGGCAAGCCGGAGGAGAACGTTCTTCGAGTTCAGCCCGACCCATCGCCACCCGGAGAAGGTGCCGGGCGACGAAGCGTAGCCGAACCCGCGCCCACCCGTCCGAGTCTTCATCATCCAGGCGAGCCGGCGCAGCGATCGACGCTCCTCGCCCGAGCGGCCGAGGGCCTCTACCCACTCCGTCGTCGTCGACGGCCAAGCGATGGCGTCCTCGGCGAGGCGCGGATCGACGCTCAGCTCGAATCGGGCCATCTCCTCCGCTGGCCGCTCGGCCATGAGCGGCGAGACGGCTTCGAGGTAGATCAAGGCGGTGAGGGTGCCATCCGGCAGCGTGCGGGCGAGGAGCGCTCCCTCCGAATCGAGGCCGAGACTCCAAACGGTTGCGCCGTCCTCGGGAATGCGGAAGCGGAATCCCGCCGCCTGGAACGTGAGCGCGGCCCCGGCCTCTCCGGCTTCGTCGCTCGCTTGCACGGGGAGGTCGGAAAACAACGTCCTCGGGTCGAGCTGTCCCTCTCCGCCGATGCGCGTACAGCTCGAGCCGGCGAGCAGGGCCACGAGTCCGAGCGAGACCGAGGCGCGAACCCTCCTCATCATGTCCGGACCTCTTGCTCCGCCCGGTCCGACGGCATCGCAGGCGCGTCACCGGCCGTGGCGATCTCGGTCTCGAAGCACACGAGCGGCAGGAAAAGCCATCGCTTCGGATCCCGGATGGGCACCCTGCCGAGAGGCAGATAGGCGGTCGATTCGACCGGGAGGTAGATTTCGAGGCCCTCCTTGCCGGGCTCCGTCGGCATCGTGCCCCACAGCGTCGGCATCTCGAGCCCTCTCGTCGAAAGCCAGGCGAAGAGGTGGGTCGCAACAGGATCTTCTTCGACCGCGCGATCGTCCGGCGTTCGGTCGCCGTCTTCCGCCGATGGAGGCGCCGGCGCCGCGGAGGGCTCCGGGCCGATGAAGAGGTCCGGCACGGCGAGGGCCGCGACGGCATGCCCTTCCGCGAAGGAGATGAACAGACCGGAAGGGATGCCGCAATGCTGCGCCAGAAGGGCCAGGACCAGCGACTTCGAATCGCAGTCTCCTAAGCGATAGAGGAGGGTGCTGACGGCGGGCCGCAACCCTCCGGAAAGCGCGGACGGCAGAGAGAAGGGGATCCCCTGAACGAACCGCACGAGCGCGATCGCCGTCCGGACCCGGTCTCCTCGTTCCTCCTCCGCCAACGTCCGTTCGACGAGGAAGCGAGCCAGCGGCCTCAAGGCCGGGAAGCCTTGGTGCGAGAGGCCCCAGGCGAGGCTCGCATAGTCCGCGACGATCGGTTCCCCGAGCCCCTCGGCATGGTGATGGACCGAGCGTTCGTCGCCCATCCAGACGCCGCGAGGGGCTCCCCAGATCGTTCCGTCCGCGAGACGCCCGGCGGGGTTCGCGAGCAATCCCGCGAAGCCCGCTCGATAGGGAGCGAGCCGATCTTCGCTCTCGAGGAAGCGGCGAGCCGCAACCACCGTCTCGCGATCGAAGCCGACGTCGAGGGTGGCTTCCCCGGCGTCGTCTCGAAGGCGCCAATGGTGCTTCGCCCAGACGAGGTCCGTCACCGCTCCGTCCCGGCTGTACCAACAGCGTCCCAAATCGATCGGATCGCCCTCTCCGGCTTGAGCTCCCGAGGCGAACCGAGCGGGGCTCGGCTCCTTCCCTTCCGCCCCTCCCTCCGGACGCAGCCTGCCGTCCAGCCAGATCAACGCCGTGCGCCGGGCCGCCTGCCAGCGCTCGCCACCGCCGTCGACGAACAGATCCGCCGCTTCCTCGCCGAGCAACTCCTTCTCGACTCCCCAGTGGTCGTAGACCATGACGAGCCGCGAGGGATCGAGCACCCGCTCGAGAAAGAGCCGGGCCAGACGGAGCAGCTCTTCGACCTTGTCGCGACGCAAGGCGCGCGCAGCGCCGTTCCCCCCTTCGGCCAGGTCGAAGAGGAAGAACCCGTCGCGCGGGGCGAGAACGTACGCGGGCTCAGGCTCTTCGACTTCGCACCGCAAGGCGATCTCGAGGTTCTCGGCGGCATCCCGCAACAGCGAGGGGAGGATGACGCGCAAGGTCGCCGCGACGAGGCGGGCGGCATCGAAGGTCAGCCGGCTCGCGTCCGCTTCGGGAGAGCCCTCGGGATTGGGGAAGAGCGCGAGCGCCCAGCTGTCGAGCGTCGCCGTGCTCGCCCGGGGGAACAGGAGCCGTTGTCGAAGCTTGCACGAACGAGGCGCCAGGCGCACCGTCGCCAAATGCCGGCACTCGAGGCGAACCGGGAGAGACGCCATTCCGATCGGGAGCTTGCCCACCAACAACGGCTCGGACGCTTCATGGAACGGTCCGGCGGGCGGCCCGGCCGGGACCTCGGACGCCGGGTTCGGGCGGGCGGGCGGCAGGTCGAGGACGCGAATCCTTCGCCGAGGGCTCGTCAGGTCGTCGACGAGCACCGGCTCCACCTCGACATCGTCCGCCTCTCCGGACGCCGGAGCGCTCGAGCCGCGGCCGACGACGACGTACGATCCTCGAGCATCGTGGAAGATGCGACCCGGGTAGTAGAGGAGATCCGCCGCGGCCGCATCGACCCGATCGAGAACCAGAGAACGAATCCGGTCCCGGACCGTCAAGAGCTTCGATGCGGAGCTCTCGACATCCGCCACGGGCGGCGGCAACCGGTAGGCATCTTCGGAGAGGGACCCTGAAACGGCGCGCGTCAAGCTCCGGATCAAGACTTTCCGGACATAGCGCAGACCGTCCGGGTGGACGTCCGTGAACGGCTCGCTCAGGAGCAGTCCGGCCGTCGAAAGCTTCGCCAGCGTCGCCCCCGCCTCCGCGCCGTAGATCGCCATGATCTCCTCCACCTCGCTCCATCGCGAAACGAGATCGGAGGCGAGATGGCTGTCGCGGACGAAACGCGAGGGCGTGCGCAAGATCGGATACGGCAATCGATCGAGCACCGGCTGGAGGTCGAAGTGGCGATCGAGCTGGCTGAACGCCACCTCCTCGTCGGGATCTCCCAGGCTGACCAGAGCGATCGCCTCCGTCGCACCGTCTCCTTCGGCGGCGCGCCCGTCCTGGCGCCGGCGGCGATCGAACCTCGCTCCCGCGCGGTCGAGCCGGCGTCGCTCGCGCCGGATCGCGCTCCAAGTGCCGTCGAGGAGGACGACGCATGCATCCAGCGGATCCGCGACGTGAAAACGAGGCTCGTCGCGCAGGGGCAGCGGATTCCGGCCGCGCCGGCGCCCCCCGTCGGCACATGCCCGATAGTGCCAAGGCACGGCGAGCTGCTCGCAGGCGGCGACCAGATCCTCGGCGCGCAGGGTCCCGCCGTCCGCGGCCCTGAAGTCGCGCATGCGGTAGAACAGCTGGTGACGGCCTTCCCGCACCGATGCCGGATCGTCGGAAGCGCCGGCCTCGGGAGAGCTCCGGAGAGCCAGGCCGAGAGCGGCCCCTTCAGCCTTCTCCCGCTCGCTCGCGTCGTCCGCCGAGCGGGTGAAATCCCGGAGCACGGCGTCGACGCCACAGAGAGAGCGCGCCCAAGCGGCGAGATCGTTCATGGCATCCGTGCCCAGGACGAGCATCGAGGGCGCGCCCGGGCGATCGGAATCCGGAACGCCGAGGCCCTCGCAAGCGCGCGCCATGAGCCGACGTAGGGAGAAATGCACATGCCCCTCGACCGGTCCGGAAAACGACTCGATGTCGTCGACGACGACGAGCCCGAGCGTCGCGAGAAAGGGATCGAGGCTCCCCAGGAGATCGACGGTCAGCCGCTGCAAGCTCGCCACGACCAGGTCGGGCGTGACGCCGCGCGACAGATCGGTCATCAGGTCCGTTCCGGCGCGGCGAATCCGCAGGTTCCAGCGAAGGCTCGTCGATTCGACCGCGTCCCGGAATCTCTCGTACGCCTCCTTTTCGGCCTCGGGATCGCGAGCAACGAAGAGCGCGGTGCGATTGTGGACGAGGATCTGGTTGGCCGCCGCCAGGAGCGCGAGCGTCGTCTTGCCGGATCCCTCGGCGGCGACCACCACCTGGTGGCGCTGGCGCAATCCGCTGCGGTCCTCGAGCACCTGGTCGGTTCCGATGCCGAGGGTCAATCGATCCGGCGGACGCGGAGGGTCGACGTGCACGAACGCGAGGAGCGACAGGTCCCGGATCACCGTGCGTTGCATGGCGGTCAGCCGGCCGGGCGAGGGAAGGAAATCGAGCAGCAAGGGAGAGATCAGCCCCGACAGCTCGGCCGGAATCTCGGCCCATTCGAGCGGAGCGAGCCTCCGCGGGGGATCCACCTCGATGGGAGTCGTCAACTGTCGACGCTCGCCGAGCCAGGCGAGCACCTCGGGCCAACCCGCGGCCGTCGCCTCGACCACCTCGGTCTTCCCGGCTTCGGGCGGCACCCTCTCGACGCCGCGCAGCTGCAGGTGGATGACCCAAGAGAGCCAGAGGACGAAAGCCACCGCGAATTCCGAGGCTGGAACGGAAGCCGAGCCCCTGCCGAGCGAAAACCAGGTCGCCACGAGGAGCGGGAGCGAGATACCCACGGGCCATCTCGCCCATCGCAGATAGGACGGATCGGGGCCGGCCAGGAAACCGGCGCCCGCCAGCCGGCGCCAGGTGGGGAGGACGGCCTCGTCCGTCCGGTCTCCGATTCGATTGCCTCCGAGGGCTCTCCAGTGCACGAGCCGGACGGCGCGGCTCGCCCAGGATGCGACGATCAGCCATGTGACGATCGCCAACAGACCGGCGAACACCCCCGAGCGCTGCCCCAAGGGGAAAAAGGCGCCAAGCTCCGGCCTCGCTCCGACGAGGAGGTACTGCCAGGTGGGAGCGCCCGGCGAGAGGTCGAGGCCGAAGCCGATCATCGATCCCAGGAATCGGCAGAGAAGGAAGAGGAACACCGTCAGGAATCCGCCGAACAGATAGCTGGGACCGATCGTCGCGACCAACAGAGACGGCAGCGGCGGAGCTGGATCGCTCCTCGTCGTCTCGTCTTGCGGAGGCCTGCCGATCCTCCGGAGCGCGAGCCATACCGTTCGTGCCAAGCGGGAAATGCCTCTCAAAGCACCCCACAGGAGACCCGGGCTCGAGCCGTTCATCTCGAACGCGAACCAATCGACGCGCGAACCAGGCGCCGCAACCAATCTCGCCACGAGGTCCCTCTGCAGCCGCCGCGCGGTGAGGACCGAAGAGATACCGAGAGCGGCCACCACAAGGCCTGAGATCAGAGGCCCGAGCCGTTGGAGCAGATCCATCGCGCGGGCGACCAGCGACCAGAAAGCCGAATGGGTGCCGCCGATGCCGACGCTCACGCCGACGAGAGAATCGATCGCTCTCATCCGGGCTCCCCGGGGGCCGGCGTGGCCGCGCTTTCGAGCTCCCGAATCTGTTCGCGCAGCCTCGTGCCGATCGCGTCGAAGCCGCTCAGATGGTTGACCGGCCGACCGCGCTCTTCCTCCTGCGACAGCGGAAAGGTTCGGTCGTCGGGCATGTGGAGGCGGTCGTGAAAGGACTCGAATCGCTTGAGATTTCGCACGCTGTGAGAGCGGATCCCTTGCACCAGCGACATCAGGTAGGCGGCGTCCGGACGCACGTTCACCTCGAGGATGGAGAGCGCGGCCGGCACGCTCGCTTCCGCCTCCTCCTTGCGGGCGTCCTCGAAGGGGATGCGCAGGGACCTGTCGAGGATCAAGGCGGCATCGGCGGCCAACTGAACGCCATCCGGGTCGAGACCTTCGTAGCCCAGGAACTTGGCTCCAAAGCCGATGTTCGGGTAGCGACGGCTGACGAACTCGAGGAGCCGTGCTCCGGCTTGAGCGGCAAAGGTCTCGTGATCGCACAGCGGAGCGTCGACCAAGTCGTCGAAGCGATGTCGGCAGGCGCTCAGAATCTTGCCCGTGTCCGCGAGGCTGGCCGAGCGACGCCAGGCCGAAAGCCCTCCCGCGCCGGCCAGGAAATCGGCGACGACCGACGTTGCATCAGCATCGTTGTCGATGCCCACCGAGCGTTCGAAGTAATCGGCGAGAGCGGCCGGATCGACGAGCCGCTCGACGGCCTCCCCCGAGCGTGTATCGAACAGCCGGCCGAGATCGTCGTGCGGTCGCGCATCCCTCTCGGACTCGGCCGCCGGGCGTGCACCGAGATCCTCCGCGAGATGGGCGAGACGCCGAGCCTGGACCTCGATGCTCCGGGTCAACCGGTTGGCGAGCTGTTGATCGAGCAGGCTCCGCTCGTGGACGCGAAGGGAGAATTCGCGGGCCGCGAGCGCTCCTGTCAGTCCGAGCCGGGCCATGAAAAAAGACCGGATCGAGCTCGCCGACTCGCGTTCCAGAGGCAACTCGGAATCCAGGTACAGCTCGCGCACATGCCGGGCGAACGACGAGATCCGGTCCCGCACCCTCGCGAGGGTGCGCCCCAGATGCCTCTCGGCGAGCCAGCAGGCCGGAGCCGTGAGGAGCACGAAGCCGAAGACGCCAGGGAAGCGAACGAGCACCCAGGCGGGCACCACCCCGAGCGGTGACGCCGCGAGGAACCCACCCAACGCCCGTGCGATCGGCGCTCCCACGACGAACGAGAGCAGTCCCCAGAGAACGAGACCGAACTGGAGGGGAGGCAGGTCAGGTTTGTCGCGTGCCGCCGCGAGGACTTCCTGCCGAGCGAGCTCGATCGACTCGAGCGACGGAATGCCGTGACGCAAGCAGAGGTCGGCCGCCGCGACACGTTGCGATTCCTGCCGGCCGAGCTCCGCGCTCGTTTCGGCGCGGAGTTGATCGAACGCCGCGTGCGCCGCCGGCAGCCCTCCTCGCTCGAGGCACTCGCCGACCGCCCGATCCGAATGCTCGCGGACCGACCTTAAGGTGTCCGCGAGGTCGGCGCCGATCTTCTGGCGCAACTCGCTCAGGAGGTCATCGATTCGCCCGCGGCGGCGAATCAGATCCGCCCACCGCGTGCCGATCTCTTGCCGGAGCAAGTCCCGAAAGCGCTCGTCGAACGCAGCGAGCATCGCGCTCGTCGTCGTCGCGCGTTCGATGGCGAGCCGGCCCATGACGCGCCTGGACATCGAATCTCCGGCCTCGCGCGTGATCCGATCCAAGTCTCCCTGCGCCTCGCCGATCAGGTCTCCGACCGCCGGAGGGGCGATCCAGGGAAGGGGCCGCGACTCTTCGGAGACCGTCCAACCGCTGCGAATCCGCGCCAAGCAGGATCTCGCCAGGAGGTTGGCGAGATAGTCGCGGCACCGCTCCCCGGGGAAATCGATCTCATAACAGGAGAAGGACGAGAACAGGTCGCTCGTGCCCGAGCCCGTGGCCGCGCGTCGCAACCAATCGTCCGAACCGAGATCGTTGCGGGTCTGGAACGAGATGAAGTCCCGGGTCTGGCGCACCGCCGCGCGGAGACCGATGACGGCATTGTCGGTCACCCGTCCGTTGACGTAGATCTGGTCGATCCGCCTCCGGCTCGCCGGCAGGATCGACTCGACCCACCTCCGGATCGTATGGACGCGGTCGATGATGGCCGACTCTTCAATCCGTCGCAGGCCGGACTCAGCTCCGGAGAACGGATCCGCGGGATGCGGCATCCAGAGGATCGGCACGATCGAAAGGCAGCGGTTGAAACCCTCCAGGTAGGACTCGAAGATCGGGCCGAAGGAGCGGAGGAGCTCCGCGTGCACCTCGCGCAGGACCTCGCGCATCTCGGCACGCGTGAACGGTTCTCCCATGTCGCCGACGACGAACACCGTCAGGCGCGGTGGATGTCGGGTGGGGCGGTTGCGATATTCGCTCAGGAATTCGAAGTCGTAGAGGCTGCGGACGATGCCATTGAGCAGGCGACGCATCTCGAGGCAGGAGGCCGACCGCCGCTCGTCCGGCCAGAGATTCTCGCACTTGATCTCCGAGGACAAAAAAGCGACTTCCCGGAAGAGCAGGTCTTCCTTCCGGGCGCTCGGCGAGTGCGGCACCGAGCCTCCCAGCTCGAACAGGCGCCCTTCGAGGTCGCCTCCGGTAGAAGTCGGGCTGAGAGGGTCGAAGCCCATCGACAAGCTCGAGAGAAAACGGGACGGACGGGCCGGGAGCTCGTCCCACCGGCGATCCTCTTCGTTCGAGGCCTCCTTGGCCGGAAGATCGCCGTCCGTCATCGCCACGAGCGGACGCACCAGCAGCTCACCGAGGAGCTCGAGCGATTGCCTCAGCGCCGTGTCCATCGGATCCTGCCGCCGCTCCCCTTCCGGCGGAGGCTCGAGCTCGTCTCCTCGATCTCGCTGCAGGTCAACCCACAAGCGGACCAAACCTTGGTATACGAGCCGCGACAATTCCCTCAAGCGCGCCTCGAAGATCTGCTCGGGAGGCATGCTCTCGGGAGGCGAATGGTCGAACAGGCCGAGACGAAACGGCGTCGCCGGAGAGGGCATGATCCTCAGCACTCCGCTCGGCTCGGCGGCCCAGCCGCTCAGCTCCCAATCGACCTCGAGAAATCGTCTCGGATCGAGCTGGGTCGCCAGATCTCCCTCATTCGGCACGAACACCGCCGGAAGCAGGATGGACAGGCCCTCCGGCGCCGGCGGCCGGTCCTCTTGTGGGTCGACATCGAAGGCTTGCCAACCGGGAAGCGGCTCGGGAGCGAACCCCCGAAGCTCGTCGCATCGGTTCTTCTCGAGCCAGGCTCTCTCGAGCGCGATCCGCCCCCCTCCGAGCTCGCCGAGATCCCGGCCCAACCAATCCCACGGCGAAGGGTCCCGTCCTTCGGCCAACGCGTGACAACGGGCGATCACCGTGATCAAGATCCCGGGGCTGTGGCCCTGACGGCCCCGGTTCAAGATCGGCGTGACGAAGAGATCCAGCTCGTGGTGTCGTTCGAGGCTCCGGCGCAGCCGCTCGACCGCGATCAGCGGATCGGGAGAAAGGCTCAGCCAATCGAAAAACCGGCGACGGCGAAGCTCCTTCGTCCCTTCGGAGGCCGCCGGATCTTCCATCGGAGGTCCCGCGTCCTTCGGCCATGCCACCTGGTACGTCCCGTCGTGGTGTCGGATGAGGCCCAGCGACCGGAGGATGGCGAAGTCGAGGGCGAGCGACGGAAGATCGCCCTCTCCCACCTCGCTGACGACCGATGCGACCGTTCGCTCCCGCGCGCGCCACGGCTCTTCGGTCTCGTCGCTGGCGTGCACCCAGAGCAGCCGCTGATTCTTGACTGACGGATCGGCCTCCGACTGCCGAAGCCACGCCCAGTCGTCGCCCATGCGCTCGAGCAGGGCGAGCCCGAAACGGCCGACGCCGATCACGAGGAACGGAGACGGAAAGACACGACGCATATCTAGATTCCGAAAGCGCCTCGCAAACGCTTCAGGTGATCATTGAGCTCACCCTCGCGAAGCGGGGTGAACAGCTTCTTGAAGACCTCCGGGATCTGGGAATTTTCGTCCGGCTGCTCCATTCGGTGCCATTGCCGACAGAACTCGTCGAGGATGGCGATGCTCGCGGCCAGATTGGACTCCCCGTCCTTGGGATCGAGCCCTTCGCCAGCTCCCGAGCCCTCCTCTCCTAGGGTCTTCTGCTCCACCTGCTTGCGCCGAAGCTCCTCGTGGAGATCCTCGAGGGCGGCCTGGAGGCCTCGATACGAGGTCTCGTAGTCCTTCAATAGCTCGTGCTCGAGCGATTCGGGGCGCGATTGGTAGATCCGACGCAGCTCCTCCGCGTTGCGACGCCATGAAACCGGGAGCAAGACCAGCTCGGCGACGAGCTGCGGCGAGAGCCCCTCCCGGACCCCCTGCAGCATCTTCTGATAGCGCAGATATTTGACCTTTTCCGCCGAGAGCACCTCCGGCAACGCTTCGATCGCCTCCGCCATTGTGGTCCCGAGGACCACCAGGCCGTCCTCGCCGCCCGCACCGTTGTCCTGGTTCGGATCCGTGAGCAGATAGCGACCCTGCCGTCTCACGACGTAACTGCGCGCGACCCCGCCGAGATCGGACCGGACGAGCAGCGCGGCGAAGTTGATGATCTGATTTCGCACCAGCCGGTTCCGGCTGTCGCTCTGGGCACTCACCGGATCGAGATCCGGCAGGGTTTCTTCCCAGTTCCTGTCGATGTGAAGCGCCTTCGACCTGCGAGCGAGGTTCTTGAAGCGGTAGTACTCGTGCTTCATGTCGTCCATCCGCCCGAAGACGTAGAGCGGGACATTCAGGATCGCCCGGTAGAACACGATCGATTTCGGATCGTCCCAACCTTCCTCCAGGAGGTTCAGGTTCGGAATCTCGGCGCCGCGGATCGCCTGCCCGATCCAGGTGTCGCGAAGCTTCGGGGCGATCTCGGCGAGAGCGACGAGGTCGGGACGGACGCCGCCCTGTCGATCTCTCGATTCGTCGTACGAGCAGAGCAGCGAGGCCTTCTCTTTGACCACACGCCGGATCTTGTCGCGCAGGTACTCCTGATGCTTCGGATCGTCGAGCTGAACCCGCTGTTCGGCGGGATATGCCCGGTACTGTTGCACGATCTCCCGGATCGCCCGGTGACCGTCTCGGTCGACCTGTGGCGCATTGCTCAAATAGAGCGCGCGGTAGACCACCTCGAGGTCGATCGCCTCGGACAGGATCAACCCATCGCGGTTCTCCCGATCCGGAGAATGCGGATCCCCGGCGATGTGAGGCTCGAGGAACGATTTCGCGTGCTGATAGAGCGCGGAGTAGATCTCGTCGAGCTTGCCTACGTCCAAAGAGTGAGTCCCCAGGCTCAGGTGGGTGATGGAATCGCTCAGGACCCTCTGCACGTCCGCGTTCTCGAGCGAAAGCTCAGGCCGGTCGGCAATCCGATCTTCGTAGTAGAAGTCCCACATCCGGCGACCGTTCTCGATCTGCAGCGCCTCGGCGTCGAGGACGTATTCGTTCGCCGACGGATCTCCCTCGGTCCGCAGGCGATCGAGCCTCCTGACGCGATCTCGCTCGATGCTCTCGAATCCCTGGTCGAAAGTCCGGAGAGCTTCCGCGAGGCGCTGCCACCTCGAGCGCAGCTCGGACTGCTTTTCGTTGAAGATCCTCTCGATCGCTTCCATCGCGCGCTGGATCGCCTGCCGCTCGAGGGTCTCGATGATCGGGATCTGGTCGTCCCGCTTGAGCGGCTTCGTGGAGCCGCGATCCGAAGAGATTTCGAAGTCCGTCCGGAGGGGAGGAGAGGGCCGGTCCTTTCGAATCCGATCGAGGATCGAGAGGATCGCGTAACGCTTCGCGGCCAAGTCCACCTGCCCTGCTTCCTCGTTGAGGAAGCGGAGCTCGACCATTGAATCCATCCCCGGAAATTGGACCGTGCCGTCGACATAGCCCTCCATCAGGACGCCCATGCCGATGTTCTGGTAGTCCTGCATCCATCCTGTGGCGCGGTTCTTGAGGTCGACGAGGCGCAGGCCCTCGGCCGGAGCCATGCGATTCCTCTCGGCATACTCGCGGATCGCCTGCTCCGCGTGCTCCAGGAGACCCGGCCGTTCTTCCGGCCGGTCGCTGCAGATCGCGGGCAACACGATGGCGGCAATCGAATAAACCATCCGCGCCTTCGCTCGATTCTCTTCGTCGAGCTCGACCCGATCGCCCTTGAACTCGACGTCGCCCAGAGTTCCCGACGGGACCTCTCCGACCCGATGTCCGTGCCGGAAGATGCCGAGGAATCGGCCGTCGACTTGTGCCGCCAGCTCGCAGCTCGCCAGGAGCCGGACACGTTTCGTGAACAGACGGTCGCGCAGGGTCGCCTGCTGGAGCTGGGTCTTCTTGGCGAAGTCCTTGACCGCGATGGGCCTCTGATTCTTTTCGTCCGAGAGGGTCGCCTGATTGAATTCCTCCGAATTCATGCGCAAGGGAGCGAAGATCGTGTCGCCGGGAATGGCTCCCAGGAAGCTCGCCCGCATCAACGACAGCGCTGCCGCCTGGGAGCAATAGTCGATCAACCCCGGCGAGGGAACGAGCAGGACCGCGGCGCCATAGGAGCCATAGAACGTGGTGAAACCCGGAATCCCCTTACCTTCGAAGTCGTGGGGGACGAGGAACCTCTGGTGCTGGGTGAAGTTGTCGTAGTCCGAAACCTGAGCGCCGAACAGGGGGGAGAACATCTGGAGGTAGAGACCGTCCGCTGCGGCGTCGATCGGCTCCGGCACACTGAACGACTCCGGCTTGTCGATCACGTACAGGAATTCGAACGGGCGTTCGCGTACGGACTTCTTCGACTCGTCGGAGGGGTCGTAATGGAAGGCCAAGCCGCCCTCGGGGAAGAACTGCGACTCGGGGGCTCCCAATCGCATGAAATGTTCGATCTCCTTGAGCGCCGCATAGCTGTTCGCAAACGTCCCGTCCCGATTGACCCCGGTCTTGTCCTCGAATACCGCCGGCAAGACGGCGACGCCGACCATCAACGGGCTGCCCAACTCCGAGGTCTGATCGCGCAGCATGTAGGCGACCGGGAGGTGACAGCCCGATCCGGTTCCGCCGGCGACCGAAAAGCACATGACGACCCTGACTTCCGAGCTGTCGAGCCTGCGCTGTCCGAGCTCGTGTGACTTGAGCTCCTCCAGCAAGCGGCGGAAGCGCGGCACGAAGCCTTTGTGCTTCATCTGGTAGTAGACGCCGAGCCGGGATTCCAGGCGGATCTGCCCCGCTCCCGCGGTATCGCCGGCCCGGAACCGGTAGTTCGGCGGCACCCACTGGGTGAAGTAGGGATCGGCCTCGAGGAACAGCTTCCCCGAGGCGAGGTTCGAGTACTGTTCCTTCTCGAAGTCCGAAATGAGAAATGCCTCATCGGCGTGATCCCGGTAGCTCTCGAGGTCGTTCACGTTCGTGTCGACGAAGGCGAACTTGACGAGCTTCTTGAACCGTTCGACGAAGTCGGTGCGCCGCTTGAGGTGCTTCGCGACCCTCGCCACCATCCGGCATCCGCAGCCTCCGAGACCAACGAATAGGATCGGCGAGATGGCACTGGGCTTCGTCAGCATCTCTTCAACGACCAACTTGCGATGTCTTTCCATCGAATTTCCTCCAAATAAGAATCGTTCCGCCTCTGCGCCTTCAACCGACTCGCCAACCCGCGGCCAACCCCTCTCGACGCTCCCACTTCTGGGGATGGCGCAGAAGCCGGAGGCCCTGGAGTCGTTCGAGCTCCGCCTTCTCGGGCTCCCCGCCCGACCGGCGCGTCGATTGGCTCGCTCCCTCGAACTCCAAGTTGCTGAGCCTTCGGCCGTGATCGGGTATACCGACGAAGGAAACCTGGCTCTGCGCGATCGCGAACAGACGTCCTCGATAGGATTCCGGATCGCGAGCCAGCCGAGAGGCGAAATCTCTCTCGGGTACCAGAAGGACCGAGGAGTTGTCCCGCTGCGCCTGAAGGAAGAGCTCGAGACTCTCGCGATACGAGCGCCCCGGCAAGCCGAATATCAGGGGGTTCGCGCGCAGCCAGGCCCGCACCCGCGACGGCCAGCGGATCTCTCGGCGGATCATCTGCGCGACCGCATCGCCCGAGCTCCGCTGATCGATCGTCCCTCCCCCCGCGGTCCAAGAGAGCGGCACCAGCTTTTCGGCGACCCTGTCGGGGGAGAGGAAGTAGCTCTGCCTGAACATGTTCACCACGTACGCCAGCGCGAGCAGGACGGTCGCGACGAGGAGGGCGGCCAGGATGCGACTTCCCCAGCACGCCAACATGCCGGCGCCGTCGACATCGATCCGCACCGGCAAGAGGAGCTCCCGAGGCGGCTTGCCGCCCTTCGCATACGCGGCGGGGTCGGGAACGAAGCGAATGCGGGTTTCGTAGCTGCCGCCCGCACAGCATCGGCTCGTCCGGACCAGAAGTCGGAGGGGCGCCGTCCCCGCCGCCGGAAGCACGACCGGCTTCTCGGCGCGCTCCACCTCGTCGTTCGCGATCGAAAGCACGAGGTGCTCGCCGCGCCAGGTTTCGATGGCTTCCGGATCCGCCGCGACGAATTTCAGAGCCGCCTCCGCCTGTCGGTTCCCGTCGATCGGAATGGGCATCTCCTTCTTCTCGCCCGCCTTGAGCCGAAGGATCACCGGCTGCACCCGGATTTCGTCGTTCAGGGTCCAGCGGCTCTGGATCTCGATCGTCGGCAGGTTCTCGGTTTTTCCGGACTCGAAGGCGAGCCGTATCCGGTGTGTGAACGCCTGCCGCTGTGCCTCCGGTCCGCAATAACCTTCGACGCGGAGGGTCGCCGTGTACGCCTGTCCGGAGGTGATCGGCAGCGACTGCCCCTCTCTCCGACCGCTCAGCTCGATCGAGAGACAAGCCGGAACGCTCGCGCGCTCGGTCAACTCGAACCGCGCCGACGTCGTTCGGAAGGATCCAGTCACGGTGAAGGGGCGAGTCACCGTCTCTCCCGGTCGGACGGCTCCGAAATCGAGCGATCTCGGCTCGGTCGCCACCGTGACCGTCGACACCTGCAGGACCTTTCGGGGACCACGAAGCTCGGACGCCCGCCGGTCCGGAAGGCGCAACCGAACGGCCGGCTGGAAGATCCAATCTCCGTCCTGCATGTGGACCCGCTGGAGCCTGAATCTCGCGAGATCGCCCGTTTGCTCGGCCGGCAGCTCTCGCAATGGTCGTTCCGGCGCCCCGGCTTCGCTTTCGCGCACGAAGACCTCGAGCTCTCGACCCAGGCCATCACCGCCCACCACCACGCCCTGCTCGTTCACGAGCTCGACGAGCAGACAGATCGACTCCCCCGTGGGCAGCGCCTCGATCGAAGCACCCGCTCCCCCTCCGGCCGTCTCGCAATCGCCTCGAAGGATGGTCATCCGCGGAGACAGGTCGTATTCCGGCAGCGCGACGACCGTCCAATCGGACGCTCCCGTCACCCTGACCGAGACCGGCTCGGCGCTGCGGCGGTAGTCGAGGCCGGTGAATCGGAAGGCCGCTCGACCCGGGAACTGATGCGACCCCGAGCGGGCGCTCCCGGTCACGACCGGGCGACCTTCCAGATCGTGGATCTCCAGATCGAGTCGAGGAGCCCCTCCCGGAGCCATGGCGAGCAGGCGTATCCGCTTCGCGCCGCGATGAGCCGAAATCTGGCGTGACGACGGCGACAACAGCTCCGCTTGATAGCCTTGAGCATGAGAGATGGCGGTCGCAAAGGCGAAGAGGATTCGCCCCGGATCGTTCCTCTCGACCGGAATCGCCTCGTCGCCCAGCCTGCGTACGAGCTCGATGAGCTCCGGCGAGGGCTCCTCTCCCGGGAAGCGCAGCAGATAGAAGTGGAAGAGGCCTTCTTCGCGGAACGAACGAAGGCCGGACAAGAAAGCGTTGACGTCCGGACGCTCGGCCTCGGGAGTACATCGGCCATCGGTCAGGAAGAGGACTACCTGCGGCACGTTGGGGCGAAACGCCGCGTCCAGGAGACGCCGGACTTCCTGAAGCGCGGAGCGGCAGGTCGTGTTTCCACCGGCGTAGCGAGCGAGCTGTCCTTCTGGAGCGAGCAGTTGGCCGAGCGGCCCTCTATTGCGCCCGAGAGGCGCTATCGGGGGGGCGTTCTCTCGATCGTTCAGCCGCACGATCGAGGCTTCGTCCCGATCGTCCAGGAATTCGAGCAAAGCTCTCGCCGCGAACACGGAGAGACGGTTCGGATCGGTGGCGTCCATGCTCCTGGAGTCATCGATCACGAGGACGAACTGGGCCGCGCGCGGCTCAAGCTGAGCGCGCAGAGGAACAACCCCCAGGAAGAGGCATGTCAGCGCGACGATGCCGCATCTCCTGAAGGCCGTCCTGCCGAAGGGTTGTACGTCCCGGAACCTGATCACTCGTCGACCTCGCCTTGAGAGTGGCATTCACCTTCAACGCGATTTCGAATGCCGTTCCGGCTCAGGCGGTGAGAACCGCAAGGCTGCGATCAAGGCTCGGCGGTTCCGACTCGAGCGCAGCGGTTCAAGAGGCGAGGACCCGGCCGGCGCCTTTCTTCCCTGCCCCTCACAGGCGAGACGGCGCGCGAAGAAGGAGCGTTCGGTCCGCCCGATCTCTTGGTCGCCGGCGGCGGCGACGAAGGCGCGGCCGAACGGGCTGCCGCCGTTCTCCCTAGAACTCGATCGCTCCGCCGGATCCTCGGATCGTGGCGCGGAGACGCGGAGTTCCTTCCGTCGCGATTTCGAGGTCGATCCCTGAACAGCGGAGAGCCCGCGTCACACTCTCCGGCTCCGGATGCTCGGCACGTAGTCCTTCGAGGTGGAGAGACCCGCCGAGCGTGCGCGAAGGATGTCTTGTTGGGTCTCTCCAGGCAATGAAGAACGGCACCAGGCCGCCTCCGGTCTGTGCGGGGAACAGGGTGCGCCACTCGAGGAGCGTCCCATCCGGCCGCTGGCGCGATCCCTCGACAATCCCGGAATGGCCGAGGCCCTTCGCGTCGAGAGCAGACTCGAGGGCCGCGAGGTCGTCAGCGCGAGCGCACCAGGTCGAGAGGCACGGGGCGGTTACCCGGGCGAGCCAGGCGAAGGGGGCGGCGAGGCCGGCGCCGTCGGGATCGGGCGCAATCACCTCCAGGTAACGCGCCCCGCCGAGCCCGGCGAGCGCGTTGTGGGTGCCGAGCCCGGGATGCCGGCCGCCGGGAG
>Ga0134122_10001399_pt1 | contig 17438 bp, 17 predicted proteins | sample KB302_FD_96461 | JGI IMG/M metagenome (GOLD analysis project Ga0134122, IMG submission 96461) | Terrestrial soil microbial communities without Nitrogen fertilizer from Kellogg Biological Station, Michigan, USA - KB3-0-2 | ecosystem: Environmental > Terrestrial > Soil > Unclassified ... | reverse complement strand
CTGAGCGCCCACTACTGGGACACCGCCGACCATCGCCTGCTCCGCTGGGGCCAGACGCTCCGCCACCGCCACGCCTCCGACGGGTCGGAGGACGGTTGGACCCTCACGATCGACATGCCTCCCGGCGTCCCTTCGGCCGGGGTGGTCGTGGACCGTTGGGAGCTCGACGAGCCGGGGCCGCCCGGCGAACCGCCAGCCCGGCTGGCCGGGCTCGTCCTGGGGATCGTTCGAGGCGCACCGTTGGAACCGGTCGCGGCGATCGAAACCGAGCGAGAGAAGCTTCTGATCGGTGCTCTGGAGGTGAGCGACGATCGTGTCTCCTCATCGATCGACGGTACCCCCGGTCCCTCCTTCCGCCAGATCGAGCTCGAAGTGAAGGGCTCGGGGGCCGGGCGGCTCCTCAGGGAGCTTTCCGATCGGTTGATGCGGGCGGGAGCGAAGCCAACCGCGGCTTCGAAGCTCGAGACGGCGCTCGGCGGCCAACCGGAGCCCGAGGTCGTGGTCTCTCGGCTCCGTCCCCGGTCGCGCCTGGACACACTCGTCGGCTACGCGCTGTCGAGGAGCGTGATCCGGCTGATCGGCGAGGATCCGAAGATCCGAGCGAGCTCCGACGCCGACCCCGTCCATGACGCCCGCGTCGCGACCCGTCGACTCCGTTCGGACCTCAAGACCCTCGAACCGTACCTCTCTCCGGTCGAAGGGCTCCGCACGGAGCTCGGCTGGTTGGGTGGATTGCTCGGCGAGGTGCGCGATCTCGACGTCTTGATCGAGCGCATGCGCGCGCGGATCGCCGAACTGCCCGACGCGGACCAGGCCGCCGCGGCCGCGATCCTCGCGAGGCTCGACGACGATCGTCATCGGCGACGCGGCGAGCTCCTCGATGGGCTCGGCTCCGGCAGGTACCTCGCGCTCGTGGACGAACTGATCGAAGCCGCTGGCCGGCCCCCCGTGGCCGATCATGCCGACCAACGCCGTGCCCGGCCCGTGCTTCGTCGGGTCACGCGGAAGGCTTGGCGCCGGACGGCGCGTGCGGCCGATCGGTTGAGCCGATCCTCGCCGGATGCGGCGCTGCACGAGGTCCGCAAGCGAGCGAAACGGGCGCGCTATGCAGCGGAGCTGGGCCGCGATGTGTTCGGGACGCGCGCCACGCGACTCGCCCAGCGGCTGACCGACGTGCAGGACGGGCTGGGCGAGGTCCAAGACACCGTCGTCGCCGAAGAGCGGCTCCGGGCGCTCCGACTGCCGAGCGACTCGGCGTTCGTCGCCGGCATGCTCGTGTGTGGCGAACGTGCGGCGCGAGCGGATGCGCGCGCTCGCTGGCCCGGCCTCTGGAAGGCTGCTCGCGCGAAGCGTTTACGACGCTGGTTCTCGTGACGCGTTACCCGTCTTTCGTCCGGCCTGGAGGGGCCTCATCGGCTGATCTGGTCGGGGCGGGCCGTCTCGATCCATCCCAGGAATCGCTCCCATCCCGACCCGGGGAGCTCACGCACGTAGGCCTCGGCCAGCCGTTCCGCTTGCGAACGCTGGATCCCGAGGACCTGGGACGCCAGGCTCGCGAGGTATCGCGCGTCGTCGTCCTCGCCCGCGTGCATCTACGACCCCTGATCCTCGCTATCGCTGGGACGCCGTCGGCGGTTCAGGGGCGGGCGTCGGATCTGGCGTCGGTGTCGGGGGGATCGGGCTGGGTTGTGGCTCAGGGTTGGGATCAGGCACTCGGTCGTACATCGGTCGTTTACCTCCCGCTCGTTCGCGTTCAACCCTCATCTACCCGGCGCACCGATGCGAGAAACCGAGGCCTGTGGCGCCGACGGCGGCTACGCAGCGGCGGACAAGCGGCTGTCTCCGTGCGAGCGAAGCAGGTCGAGCACCGCTGCTTCGATCGTAGCCCCCGGCTCCGCGGCCGGCACGGCGCGCACCTCGATCACCTCACCCTCCACGTAGCGATCGATCACACGGGGATCGATGTACGAGCTCCGCGCGACAGCTGCCGTGTTCCCCAGGTGCTCAGCGACCGCGTCCGCCGCCGCTCGGATCGTTCGCGCGGTCCCTCGGCCGCTCGTCGCAACGCCGCGTTCGGCCAGGAAGGTCGCTGCGAGCACGGTCGCGTGCCACGTGCGGAAGTCCTTCGCGGAGAAATCGCCCCCGGCCGTCTCCTTGATGTACGCGTTGATGTCGGCGGCACGCACGTCATGCCATCCGTTCGCGTCCTTCCAGGCGAGCAACTCGTCGGCTCCATGCCGTCGCCGCAGCGTCCTCAGTACCCGCACCGCGTCCGGATCTCGGATCTCTCGGACATGGCGTTTGCCGCCCTTCCCGACGAAGTCGAACTCGGCCGCTCCGTCTCCTCGCACGACGACGTGCTCCCGCCGGAGGGTGGCCAAACCGTAGGAGCCATTATCCGCATAGTCCTCTCCGCCGACCCGGAAGAGCCCTCGGTCCAAGAGCCGAACCGCGCACGCGAGCACGCGTTCGCGGGGGTAACCGCGCCGGCGAAGATCGGCGTCGATCCGAGCGCGCAAGGGCCCGAGCGCCTCGGCGAAGCTCTCGACGCGTTCGAATTTCTCGCGGTCGCGCTGGCGGCGCCACTCCGGGTGGTAGAGGTATTGGCGGCGCCCGGCGCCGTCCGTTCCCGTCGCCTGCAGGTGTCCCCGCTCGTGCGAGCAGATCCACACGTCGCTCCAGGCCGGAGGGATCGCGAGGGCGCGCAATCGCTCGAGACGCTCGTCGCGGATCGGTTCCCCCCGTTCGTCGAAGTAGACGAACCCGCGTCCGTGCCGGCGTCGTGAGAAGCCGGGTGAGCTCTGCCGGACGCGGCGCAACCGGGTCATGGACGCTGCGATGCCCATCCCCAGGGCCGGACAAACGCGGTTCGTGTGTTCGACCGCAGGGTATGGGTTCGCCGTGAAGGGATATCGCTGTTCGCGGTCGGACGTCGCAACGGAAGGACGATGAGGTGGAACGGCTCCTCGGCACTCCGGGCGGTTCCGATCCGATCGAGAAGGATCGCCTCCTCCACGCGCTCGACGAAGCGGTTTCCGCCCTGACGGAGAGCGGGATCACGTTCCTGGTGATGGGTGGGATCGCATCGGCGTACTTCGGCCGCGCGCGGGGGACGTCCGACGTCGATCTGTTCGTCCGGCAGAGCGAAAGCGATCGCGTGCTCGAAGTCCTGGCGCAGCGGGGGTTCCGAACGGAGGTCATCTACGAACACTGGCTCTCGAAGGCGGCGCTCGATGGGGTGACGGTGGACGTGATCAGCCGGTCGACGCCCGACATCCTGCTCGACGACGAGATGGTGCGACGAGCCGTGACCGGCAGCTACGAAGGGCGACGCCTCTCTCTGGTCCCACCGGAAGACCTCGTCGTGATGAAGGCGCTGGCGGCGTCAGAGGACACCCCCCGGTACTGGTACGACGCCCTCGGCATCATCGGGCACACCGACCTGGACTGGGACTACCTGATCCGCCGCGCGCGCGCCAACGGTCCCCGGCGCATCCTCGCTCTGCTGCTGTACGCATGGTCCAACGATCTGGTGGTCCCGGGAGATCCGGTTCGAACGCTCTTCGACCTGGTCACCTTGGACGCCCCGAACCCGGAACGGGTGTACGAGCCGACGGAGGTGTCGTCATGACCGATGCGCCCGGGCCCTACCGAGAGGAGTCGCTGCGACGGGCCCTCGCGACCGATCCGCGCGTGATGGAGTCGGAGCTCGAGGTCAGCATCGCCGGGTCACGGGTGGTGATCTCGGGAACGGTTCCGACGGAGGGCCGACGCGAGGCCGTCACGGACGTTGCCCGTGAGCGGTTCCCCGATCTGGAGATCGACAACCGGACCGTCGTGCCGACGGTGCCCGCCGCCGCCGGAGAGGAGCGGGTGACGTGATCAGGATCGCCGCGGCCGGGGACCTCCACGTCGGCGCCGACTCCGAAGGGACGCTCCGTCCCGCCGTCACGGAGATCGCGCCGGACGTCGACGCGCTCCTGTTGGCGGGCGATCTGACCAAGGCGGGGCTCGAGGAGGAAGCGGAGGTCCTCGCCCACGAGCTGGAGGGGGCCGGTGTTCCCGTGATCGCGGTGCTCGGCAACCACGACCTGCACTCCGATCGAGCCGATCGGGTCCGAGGATGTCTGGAGGATGCCGGTGTCGTGATCCTGGAGGGCGAGACGCACGTCGTCCGTGTTCGTGGCGCCAGCCTCGGGATCGTCGGCATCCGGGGGTTCGGGGGAGGGTTCGCCGGGGCATCGGCGACCGAGTTCGGGGAGCCGGAGATGAAACGGTTCGTCCGGGTCACCGTCGATGCGGCGTCGGCGTTGCGTTCATGCCTCGAAGGGCTCGCGACCGATGTTCGCGTCGCGCTCCTCCATTACTCGCCGGTGCGGGACACGTTGCACGGCGAGCCGCCGGAGATCTATCCGTTCCTCGGCAGCTACCTCTTGGCGGAGGCTGTCGACACGGCAGGCTGCGATCTGGTGTTGCACGGGCATGCCCACCGCGGGACCGAGTGGGGGATCACGCCGGGGGGGGTTCCTGTGCGGAACGTCGCCCAGCCGGTGATCCGCCGCGCTTTCGCTGTGTACTCGCTCGAGGCCCATACCCGCCTCGCGCGGTCCGGATCGCACCTCTGAGCTAGGACGGTGCGTGCGTTGAGGCATGGACCTCCGTATCCGGGGTAACCACAGGACTGACGAAGGGAAGGAGGGTGTGATGAACCGGATACTCGGTGACCGAACGGGCCTCATGCGTGAACGCTTCTTGAGCGCGAGGCTCGGCAACCTTGATCGCCAGAACGACAAGCTCCGCAACGAGGTGTCGGTGTTGCATGCGCAGCTCGACCACGAGCGTGAGGAGCACGAGGAGCTGCGTGACGCCCTGCGGTCCAAGCCCAAAGAGGTGAAGGTCCGCAAGACCGGCTTCGTCCGTGTCCTGCTGATCGGCGGAGGCGCCTATCTCCTCGGAGCGCACGCGGGACGCGAGCGCTACGACGAGGTCCTTCGATGGGCGCGTTCGCTGCCCGACCGCATGAGGAGCACCAGGGACGACGTGACGACCCAGGTCGACGTCGGAGCGTCGAAGCTGGAGGACCGGGCGGAGCAGAAGATGGCCGACGCCGACATGGCCTCGCGCCGAACGGCCAAGATGCCCAACACGGTCCGGTCGTAACGGGTGACTCAGCAGAGCCTGAGCTGTTCTTCGGACCGCTCGTCGGTGCTCTTCCTCACCGGACGGAAACCGCTGGCCGGGATCGGGTGGCCGATCCCGGCCAGCGCTCTGTCCACCCGTCGCGACAGGCGGCCGCGCTCCGCCGCGGGCGCATATGCGCCTCGATAGATCGACCGGTAGCGCCCGACGAGGTCCGGACGGTTGGCTTCGAGCCAGGGCATGAACTCTTCGCGCACACCCGGCCGGAGGTGCAGGAGGATCGGGGATGCATGCGTCGCCCCGGCCTCGGCCGCGGCTTCGACCACCCGCTCCACCTGACCAGGACCATCGGAGATCCCGGGAAGGATCGGTGCGATCAACACGCCCGTGGGGATCCCGGCCTCGTTCAGGGTCCTCACGGCATCCATCCGCGCTCGCGGGCTGGGCGCCCCCGGCTCGGTCGTCCGCCAGACGTCCTCGTCCATCGATCCGATCGAGAACGCGGCCGAGAGGGGAGCGACCGACGCCGCCTCCGTCAGCAGGTCGACGTCTCGAAGGATGAGGGTTCCCTTCGTGAGGATGGAGAACGGATTCCGTCGAGTGATCAACGCGCTCAGGATGCCGCGCATCAGGCGGTAGCGGCCCTCGACGCGTTGGTACGGGTCCGTCCCGGTACCCATCGCGATGTGTTCGCCCTTCCACCGGCGCGATGCGAGCTCGCGCCCGAGCACCTCCGGAGCATTGACCTTCACCACGATCTTCGTCTCGAAGTCGCGACCGGCGTCCATATCGAGGTACGTGTGGGTCGGGCGCGCGAAGCAGTAGACGCAGGCGTGCATGCAGCCGCGGTAGGGGTTGATCGTCCAGTCGAACGGCATCCCTCCGCCGGGCACCTTGTTGATCACCGAGCGGGCCTCGACCTCGATGCACGTGATGCCGCGGAACTCGGGCGCATCGAAAGTGCGACGCGCCAGCTCGAACATCTGTTCGGTCATCCCCCGAACCCTAGAACAGGCGTTCGGAAGGGACAAGTCGGCCGTTCACGTGTAGCCGCGAGGGCACCCGGGAACGATCAGAGAGAGCAGGTCGTTGGAAGGAGGCTGCGATATGGCACGCGATATCTCGATGGGACCGGCCCGGGCGACCGTAAGGGCCTCGAGCCGGCCGGTGATCAGCTGGGGTGCCGTCTTCGGTGGCGCCGTGGTTGGGCTCGCGTTGTTCACACTGCTGTCATCGCTGTGGCTCGCGCTCGCGTTCGAGTCCGGCGTTGCTGTCGTCCGGACGAACCTCGCGTGGTTCCTGGGGGGCTCGGCCCTGGGATGCCTGTTCCTCGGTGGGATCATCACCGGCTACCTCACGGGTATCCGGAGCGCCGGGAGCGGCATCCTGCACGGATGGTCGCTCTGGGGGTTGCTGATGATCGCGACGATCGCGATCGGCATCCCCAGCGTGCTCAACATCTTCGGGCTCGACCGGGTGACCACGGGCCTCGACACGGGGAACGTCGGGAACGCGAACGCCCTGTGGGCGACGTTCTGGACGATCCTCGGTGGCTTCGTCGCGGCGGGTCTGGGGGGAGCCATCGGAGGAGCAGTGGCCCGGGAGCCGGGTGTCGTCGCGACCTCCGAGACGGAGCCGACGGTCGTCGACGTGAACGACCACGATGACGCCCGCGATCACGACGTCCAGCACGTCCGAGTGAGCTGACGGCTCAAGCGGAGGGCAGCGAAGGTGCATCGCCGGCCGCGGAGCGGCCGGCGATGCACCTTGTTGTTGGCGTGAGGCCTTTCGCAGCATCATGGGTTCCAGCCGACCCGTCGCGGAGGCCATGAGCGCTTCGACCGATCCGGACAAGCCCGCCGACGAGGCAGACCTCGGCGCGCTGAAGCGCGCCGAGGGCCCATACCCGTCCCCAACGCATCGCGCCCCCGATGCGCTCGTGGTGCTCGATCCGGGTGAAGGCGTCTTCGTTACGGTCGACACGCAGGCGGAGCTGCTGTTCGGCATGGACCATCAACGGCTCACGGGCCTCGGGCTCGTCGACGTCAGCCCGCGGGAGCAGCCGGACGGTCGCCCGTCCGACGCGGCCATGGCGGGATACATCGACCGAGCGATCCGGGGTGAGACGCCATCCTTCGCATGGCTCTTCCGGCGTGCCGACGGGGCCGACGTGAGACGCGAGGTCCGCTTTCGGGCCCTCCCCGGTCCGGACGGGGGTACGCTCGTGATCGGCAGCCTCATCGACGTCACGCCGCACGGCCCGTTGGAGCGGTTCGAGTCGTGGGATGCGCGCGAGGGGAAGGATCGATACGCCGCGTTCATCGCGTCGCTGCAGGACGGATTCGAGATGATGGATCGCACCGGCACGATCCTCGAGGTGAATGAACGGTTCGCAGAGATCGTGGGCATGCCACGCGACGAGATCATCGGGCTGCGTCCGCCGTTCCCGTGGTGGTTGCCGGGCGGCCCCGAGCGGACCCGCGTCGAGGAAGCCCTCACATCGGTGATCGCTGGAGGCTCAGGAGAGTTCGACTTCACTTTCCGGCGACCCAACGGCGAGACGGTCGACGTGATCCTCAATGCGAACGAGGTCGTCGGTTCCGACGGCGAACGCCTGGGGTTGGTAGCGATCGTCAAGGACGTCAGCGATCGGGTGGCCGCACAGGCCGAACGAGAAGAGCTGATGGCGAGCTTGGCGGAGGAGCGCTCCCAGCTCGGGATGGTGCTGCAGCGCCTGTCGCGTCTCCAGGGGTTCACCGCGGCCATCGCCGAACGGATGACGCAGACCGAGGTGATCGAGTCTCTTCTCTCGGCCGCGCGAGAGGCGGTCCGTGCATCCGGCGCGGCCGTCATCTTGCTCACGGACGAGGACGAGCTGGTCGTCGTGGCGATCGACGGCGAACTGGATCCCGACATGATCCCCGCCACGTCGTCCCCGGCGCTCGCCGGGGACATCCAGGAAGCCTTCCGTACCGGAAGGGCTCGATGGTTGGACCCACGCCCGCGGCGCGAGGGTGGTCCGGATGACCGCTGGGGCTTCATCCCGCTCGTGCGGCGCGGCGGCTCCATGGGCGTGCTCGCGATCTGCTGCCCGGAAACGACCTTCACTCCCGAAGATCGGGCCACGCTCGAGACGATGGTGTGGCAGGCGTCCCAAGCGCTCGAGCGAGCTCGTCTCCTGGAGAGCGAGGCGCGCACTCGGCAGATGCTGGCTCGCGTCCTCACCGTGAGTGACGCCGCGTTGGAGTGGCTCGACTCCGAGGACGCGCTCCATTCGCTCTTGCAGAGGATCCGAGAGGCTGTCGACGCGGACAGCGCGTCCCTCTTGGTGCTCGAAGGGGACGTGCTGCACGTTCGCGCGACCGACGGGTTGGAGCGGATCCCCGAGGAGCAGGTGCCGATCCCCCTGGGGAAAGGCTTCTCGGGGCGCATCGCGGCCGAGCGAACCCCGGTGGTGGTCGACGACGTTTCCCGGGTCGAGATCGTGAGCCCGTGGCTCCGCGAACGCCTCCGCTCCGTCGTCGGCGTGCCGATCTTCCGCGCCGACGGCGTGGTCGGCGTGCTGCACGTGGGATCGGCGTCCCAACGTCGGTTCGGCCGGGACGAGATCGAGCTCCTGGAGCTGGTGGCGGCTCGCGTTGGTGGCGCGCTCGAGCGTGCCCGACTCTTCGACTCCGCGCGCGCAGCGCGGGCCGATGCGGCGCGAGCCGCCGATCGGCTCCGCCGCCTCCAGACGGCCACGGCCGCGCTCACCGGGGCGATGACGGTCCAAGAGGTTTCCGGCGTGATCCTGGAACAGGCGATCGGCGTCGTCCGTGCCGACGCTGGCTTGCTCGCGTTCCCCTCGGAAGACGGTCACTTCCTGAACATCGTGGCCATGCGGGGAGAGCCCGAGACGCTCGACGGCGTCGGCCGACAGCTCCATCGCTTGGCGGTCGACGACGACGCCGCGATCGGTGAGGCGTACCGATCGGGAGCCCCGGTCTGGGTTCCCAGCCGGCGTGAATGGGAGCGCCGGTTCTCTCAGGGGATCGTGACGACGGATTCCACCGCGCGATCGATCCTCGCGGTACCCATGCGCGTCGATGATCAGCGACTCGGCGTCGTTGGCCTGCTCTTCGAGGCCGAGGGCCGTCTGAGCAAGGGCGAACGCCGTCTGGCGACGACCTTCGCCGAACAAGCGGCCTTGGCGCTCGAGCGGGCGAGACTGTTCGAGGCCGAGCGGCAAGCACGGGATACCACCGAGCGCCTGCAGGCCCTCGCAGCCTCGCTGGCCGTCGTCGCGACCGCGAACGAGGTCCTGACGATCCTGGTCGAGGACGGCAGCGCGGTCGTGGGTGCGGCCTCGGCGTGGGCGGCGGTGCTGGACCGGGGGGCCCAGGAGTTACACGCCGTGGCCTGGCGCGGGTACGACCCGGAGCTGATCGGTCCCTTCCAGTCGCTGTCCCTCGATCTTCGCCTCCCCGCGACGGACGCGGTCCGGGAGCGACGCGAGATCTGGTTCGACTCGCTGGAGGGCTTCGACGCCGCGTATCCAGGGTTCGAGCGGCCGAGCGAAGAGCATGGTGGCGGGTTCGGGTGCCTGCCGATGTTCGATACGGCTCGACGCCCGATCGGTGTCGTGTCGTTGCAACTGCCTCCGCGCCGGGCGATCGCCGCGCGCGAGCGGTCCGCCCTCCGAGCGATCGTGGCGCTCGGCGCCCAGGCGCTCGAGCGCGCGCAGCTCTATGAGCTGGAGCACGCGGTCGCGGCCACCCTCCAGAAGAGCTTGCTCCCGGGTTCGCTCCCAGCTGACCGACGGGTCTCCGTCGCGACCCGTTACCGCCCGGGCACCGAGGAACTCGACGTAGGCGGCGATTGGTACGACGTGATCCAGATCGGTGCCGATCGGATCGGCGTGGCGATCGGCGATGTCGTCGGGCACGGGCTCGAGGCCGCGAGCGCGATGGGCCAGCTCCGGAGCGCGCTGCGGGGCCTTGCGCTGACCGGCCACGGGCCGGGCATGGTCATCGAGGGTCTCGATCGGTTCGCGCGGACGTCGGCGCCGGCCACGATGGCGACCGTCGCGTACGCCGAGCTCGACCTGGCGACGAACGCGTTGCGGTATGCGTGCGCCGGCCACCCGCCGCCCGTCATCCAGACCGCCGGCCGGGTCCGCTTCCTGGAAGGAGGCCGAACCACGCCGCTCGCCGCACTTCCGGACCCGATCCGATGCGAGGAGGGAACGGAGGCTTTCCCGCCCGGTTCCGTGCTGGTCCTCTATTCGGACGGACTGATCGAGCGCCGAGGCGAACAGCTGGATCTGGGGATGGAGCGGCTCCGAGGCGTCCTCCAGGACGCTCCTCCAGGGCACCCCGAGTCCCTCGCCGACCTCCTCCTCGCGGAGTTGATCGATGAGATCCCCCAGGATGACGACGTGGCCGTCCTCTGCTTGCGGGCCGCGCCGGACGCTCAGCCCTTGATCATCTCCGTTCCCCCCGACGCTGCCGCCCTGGCCGGGGTCCGCTCCTCCGTCCGTCGTTGGCTGGCCGAGGTTCCGCTGTCTGAAGAGGCTCGTGAGGACGTGGTGCTCGCGTGCAACGAGGCGTGCGCGAACGCGGTCGAGCACGCTTACCGCAGAGGACCGGCGGCTCCCATCCGGGTCAGCCTCGTTCGTGACGCCACGGACATCACGGTCGAAGTCGTCGATGAGGGGGTCTGGCGCACCGATGGGGACGAGGCCGAGCGCGGCCGCGGGATGCCCCTCATGCACATGCTGATGGACGAGATCGATGTACGCCCGTCCGATGAAGGCACCGTGGTCACGATGCGGCGGCACCTCTCGGAGCCGTGACGGCGCCCTAACCGATCGACGAACCGACCCCGCGGCCCCCGGATATACTCATGGCGCACGCCGACGACCGGCCACGAAGGGATGTCTGACATCGACCTCACGGTGCGTTCCAGCGTCGTCGGTGGCTGGACCGTCCTATCCGTCGAAGGGGAGGTTGATCTCTACACCGCACCCGCGGTGCGGGAGGCAGCCATCGGAGCGATGGAGGCCGGCGCCGACCATCTCCTGCTCGACCTGACCGAGGTTCCGTTCATGGACTCCAGCGGGCTGGGTGTGATCGTGGCGTGCCTGAAACGGCTCCGCGAGTTGGGAGGCGATCTCGCCGTCGTGAGTCCACCGAGCTCGCCGCCGACGAAGCTCCTTTCGCTGACCGGCCTGGATCACGCCATCCCGACGCACGCAACGGTTGACGAGGCGGTCGCCGGCTCGCGGTGAGTTACCGATCCAAGGCGCGTTCGAGCTGCGCCTTCGACATCTTCGAACGCCCTTCCAGTCCTCGTTCCTTTGCCTCGTTGTAGAGCTGGTCGTACGTGCGGCCTTTCGGTCCCGTGTGCGAGCGAAGGCCGCCGCGCCGACCGGACGAGATGTCCTGCGTCGACGAACGGCTCTTCGTCTTCGCCTCTCCCGATCGGGCTCGTTCCTTATTCACCGTCCGCGCCGCGATCTCCTCCGCGAGGTCTTCGGATCGACCGTGCTCCTTCAGGCCCTCCTTGATGTGCTCGTACTGACGCTCGCGCTTCGCACTCCACGCCTTCTGCGGCATGTCGCTCCTCCTTCGTCCGGCGGTGTGCTCTCTCGCTCCCATACCCACCCGGGCTCGGCGATGAACGCGTGCAGGCAGACGAACGGACGGCTCGGGGGAAACGGGGAGCTGCAGGTTCAGGCTGACGAGCGGGCCGTGGAGGCGGAGCATCCCTCGTACGCGATGCCCCAGGTGAACTTCCACGAACCCCGCTCGCGACGGTATCGGAGCTCGCCCCCACCCACGCACCCCACGGGGCCCAGGTCATCCCAGGCGTAGCGAAGACCCGCCGTCTTCGGCGTCCACCGGATCGGCGCCAGGACCCAGAAGGTTCCCCGGTGAGGACGACGGTGATGGACCCAAACGATCCGACGATCCACGGCGTTCGATACCGCCCGGCGAAGCGCTGCGCGTGCGGGCGAGCACTGCTGGCGGGTTTCAGGGGTCCGGCAGAGCCGGTCCAGGATCTGGATCGGACGACCGCCGGTAGCCAGGACACCGGCGTAGAGCCCGGCCTCGGCCCGAAGCCCGCGTCCGTGGATCGCTCGATCGGTGACGGCAGACGCCGCGGCGGAGCCGACCAGGACCACGCAAACGGCAAGGGCGACGGTTCGCACGAGCGAACCATTTCAGGCTCCGACGTTCGGCGCAACCGTCGAACGGGGTCATGATCCGCGTCCGTGCCGTCGCATCCAGAGCGAGCCGAGGGCAGGCACGATGAAGCTCAGCAACCAGAGCTTCTGCGCAGCGGTCGGATGCTGAGCGAGGGCCACGGGGATCGAGAGGAGGAAGACGGCCGGAACGATCAGGACCCGGAGGACGTAGACGCGGGCCGTCGGACGCGGAAGGGGGACCGTGAAACCCCGATGCATGACGACGTACCAGCTGAGCGCGGTGAAGGCGGCGCCGGTCGCGGCAACACAGAGAGCGTAGAAGACGGTCGCGGCCACATCGGTTCCGTGATCGCCCAGGATCGCGCTGGGATACGGGAGGAAGGCGATGCAGAAGAGCACGAGCAGATTGAGCAGGAGGACGCCGTAGTCGTAGCGGCGCACGACCCGGAACAACCGATGGTGTGCCAACCAGAAGAGGGCGATCACCCAGAAGCTGATGAGATAAGCGATGAACTTCCCGGTGTCTTGATGCTCCAGGAAGGAGCGGACGTCCGTGCCGCCCTCGGGCCTCGGGATGGCGAGCACGAGGAGCGTCATCGCGATCGCGAAGACCGCATCGGCGAAGAAGATCAGTCGGTCGAGTGCATCCGTGCTCTCGACACCTGATCCGACCTCCGAACCCTGGAGGTCCGTCTCGCCCGCGGCACCATGGCCAGCGTCCACCGTGTCGGAAGCCTACCCCGCCCCTGTTCTGGCGCGATCGTCACAGCGCGCCTGACGCCGATCACCGGATCATGGCTCAGGGATCGATGTCGAGCTTGCTGATCAGTCCCTCTCGCAGGGTGAAGTGGTACGGGACCTCGACGGGGCTGCCGGGGAAGTCTCCGGACAGCCGGGTGGTGATCACGTGCCGATCGCCGTCTCTCGCGGCGCGCAGGACGTCTGCGGTGTACCGATAGGCCGCCCGCGTTTGGTCGCGCCACGCCCGGATCTCCTCCAGGCCGCGATGGACGCTTCCCTCATCGATCACCTCAGCATCATCGGTGAAGCACGCGATCAGAGCGTCGTTGTCGTCGTCCGCGATGGCACGGAAGTAAGCACCGATCACGCGGGGAGCGAAGTCGGTCATCGCGATCCCTCCTTCCTCCGCGGCGCCGCAGCCTCCGTCGTGGTCGTTGGTGGGGCTACGTCCCTGACGATCTCCTTGGTCCGCTCCGGAATCCGATCTTGCGGTGGGTCCCGTCGCAGAACGGCTTGTTCTCCGATCCTCCGCATCTGCACAGGGCGAGCCGGGTGTCCTCCCGGATCAGGTGGCCGCTCGCGTCCTCGATCCGGATCTTCCCGCGAACGAACAGCGGGCCGTTGGGGCGGAGCTGGACCGTCGACTCGGGGGGGTCCGGCTCCTGATCGCCGCCGTCCACACGCCGGAAGTGGAGGGCGCCGGTCGGACAACGCATCACGACATCGGCGATCTCGTCGGCGGACGCCGCGTCCACCTCGATCCACGGGTGGCGCCATGGGTCGAAGACCGCAGGGAGCCCATCCAAGCAATCCGCGGCATGGATGCAGTACGTGGGCTCCCACGTGACGACGATTTGGTCGTTGGCGTACTCCTTCTTGATCCCGGTCCCATACCGAGGTTCGTCGCGAGACGCGAGAGGCTCGTCCGAGGAGCTCACGCTCGTCCCTCGGCTCGGTGGGCGAGCGCGTCACCCAGAGCCTCCGGCGCGTCCTCGTGCTCCGGCCCCTTCCCTGCCGCAGCCATCACGTCGCTGCCATCGATCGTCTCCCGCTCGAGCAGCAAGGTCATGACGCGGTCCAACGCCTCCCGGTGACCCGAGAGCAACGCGGTCGCCCGGTCATCGGCTTCCTTGAGGAGACGCTCGACCTCCTGGTCGATCACCCGCTGCGTGGCCTCCGCGTACTGGCGGCTGCGGATCTCCTGTTGGCCGAGATAGGCGGGACCGTCGCCCGCGAAACCGACCGGTCCGAGCTTGGGGCTCATCCCGAACTCCATGACCATCCTCGTGGCGAGCTGGGTGGCTCCTGCGAGATCGTTGGAGGCTCCGGTCGAGACCTCCCCGATCACGAGGTTCTCGGCCGCGCGCCCACCCATCCGGATGGCGAGGGAATCCTGCAGGTAGCTCTCTGGATAGAGGTGCCGCTCGTCCTCGGGAAGCTGCTGCGTCCCACCGAGAGCCTGTCCGGCGGGGAGGATCGTGACCTTCGAGACCGGATCCGCGTGCTCGGAGAGGACCGCCACGAGGGCGTGGCCGGCCTCGTGCACCGCCACGGCCCGTTTCTCCTCAGGGAGCAGGGCGTTCGAGGCATCCCGGCGCCCGAGGAGGATCCGGTCCCTGGCCTCGTCGAAGTCGGCCGCCGTGACCGTGTCCCGATGCGCCCGGACCGCAACGATCGCGGCTTCGTTCAGTAGGTTCGCCAGGTCCGCGCCGGAGAACCCCGGCGTGCCACGGGCGACCACGAGCAGATCCACGTCGGGGCCGAGCTTCTTCCCCGTAGCGTGGACGGCCAGGATCGCCGCTCGCTCCTTCAGGTTGGGGAGCGGGATCTCAACCTGCCGGTCGAACCGGCCGGGACGAAGCAGCGCCGGGTCCAGGGTCTCGGGCCGGTTCGTCGCGGCGATCACCACCACGCCGACCGAGGCGTCGAACCCGTCCATCTCCGCGAGCAGCTGATTGAGCGTCTGTTCCCGTTCGTCGTTGGACACGAGCGCGCCGCCCCTGCGCGCGCCGATCGCGTCGATCTCATCGATGAACACGATGGCGGGCGCCCGCTTCCGTGCTTCCGCGAAGAGGTCGCGCACGCGCGAGGCCCCCACCCCGACGAAGATCTCGATGAAGGAGGAGCCGGTGACCGAGAAGAAAGGAACACCTGCCTCGCCGGCGACGGCCCTTGCCATCAGGGTCTTTCCTGTTCCCGGCGGGCCGACCATCAGCACGCCCTTCGGTCCGATCGCGCCCACCTTCGCGTAACGGTTCGGGTGCTTGAGGAAGTCCACGACCTCGGCGACCTCCTGCTTCGCGCCCTCGTAGCCGGCCACGTCGGAGAACCGTGTCGTGGGCTTCTCCGCGTCATAGAGCTTGGCTCGCGAGCCGGTCAACGAGCCGAGCCCGCCGGCCAGCTGCCGCCCGGCGCGCCTGCCGAGGAAGATGAAGAGCCCGACGAACAACAGGAGTGGTAACAGGCTCAGGATCACCGACAGGACCGTGGCGGAGGCGGGTCCTTGCCCCGTCACCTGGACATCGTGCTGTTCGAGGAGCGGGGCGACCGTGCTGTCCTGCAATGCGATCGGGATCTGGGAGCGGTACTCGGTTCCGTCCTTCAGCTGGCCAGAGACCCCACCGTTGGCATCGATCGTCGCCGTCTGGACCGTGTCCGCTCGAACGTCGTCGAGGAATTGCGAGTAGGTCAGGGCGGTCGGCTCGGCCCCCCTCATGGAGGGACGCAGCAGCAGCACGACGGTGAGACCGATCCCCAGGAGGATCAGCCAGTTCCGCCAGGATGGCGGCGGCGGTGGCGCAGGACCGGTGGTTCGACGTTCGTGTCCGGGGTCCGGTCGCCGGGCCGGACTCGTTCGGTGCTGCACGCGCCCTCACCCCCGTCCACGCGCTGAACCGGTCGCGAGATGGCCACTCGAACCGATGCCCCAGGCTATCAGTCGTCCGCTCGTGTCCTCACGGAGGATGTGCGACCCGAGCACCGAGCGGTGGGATGGCAAGATGCACCGCGTGGGGACCGATCTGTGGGGAGCGGCCGACCGGTACGAACCGTACGTGGGACGGTGGAGCCGGTTGATCGCGAAGGACTTCGTCGGATGGCTCGGGATCGTTCCGAGTGCCAGATGGCTCGACGTCGGGTGCGGGACCGGCGCGCTTTCGTCGGCGATCATCCGCACCGCGGCCCCCGCGGAGGTACGCGGGGTCGATCCGGCTGAGGGGTTCGTCGCAACGGCCGAGTCGCTGCTCGGGGGGACCCACTTCGCCGCCTTCGTCGGGGACGCAGCCGAGCTGCCGTTCCCCGACGACAGCTTCGACGTGGTCGTCTCGGGCCTCGTTCTCACCTTCGTTCCGGACCTCGGGCGCGCCCTCGCGGAGGCGAGCCGCGTCACGCGGCCGGGCGGCACGGTTGGCGCGTACGTCTGGGATTACGCCGGCCGGATGCAGATGATCCGGCTGTTCTGGGACGCGGCTACCGAACTCGACCCGGCCGCGCGGGAACTTGATGAAGCCGTGCGCTTCGCGGACCTGGCGAACCCCGAGGGGCTTCGTCGCTCGTTCGAGGACGCGGGCCTCAGGAGTGTCGAGACGCGTGCGATCGATGTCGCGACGGTCTTCGTCGACTTCGACGACTACTGGCTGCCGTTCCTCGGTGGCCAAGGACCGGCACCCGCGTACTGCGTCGCGCTCGACGACGACCGACGGAGGGCTCTTCGGGAGGCCCTCTGGGAGCTGGTGCCCACGGAACCCGACGGGAGCATCCACTTGCTCGCGCGGGCGTGGGCCGTCCGAGGCTCGGTCATCCCGCGGTAGCCGCGCGGGAGGAGCCGTCAGGCAGCGGCGGGGGTACGGTTGGCGCGTGATCGATGCATCGCACGGCCTTCGTGCGTCCGAGGTCGCGGAACGCGTCGCACGGGGCGAGGTCAACCGGTTGCCACCCCCGAACACCCGGACGTACGGGCAGATCGTTCGCGCGAACGTCCTGACGCGATTCAACGCGCTCCTAGGCGGCATGCTCGTGCTCATCCTGATCGTCGGGCCGCTGCAGGACGCCCTGTTCGGGTTCGTCCTCGTCGCGAACGCCACGATCGGGATCGTGGAAGAGGTGCGGGCGAAGCGAACGCTGGAGCGCCTCACCGTGCTCACGGCCCCGAAGGCGCACGTGATCCGCGACGGCGAGATGGGCGTGATCCCGGTCGAGCAGGTCGTCGCCGACGAGGTGCTCGAGATCTCGCTCGGTGGACAGGTCGTGGTGGACGGAGAGGTCCTCGCGGCTGAAGGCCTCGAGATCGACGAGTCACTGCTCACGGGGGAGTCGGATCCGGTGCAGAAGGCGCCCGGTGATCCCGTGCGGTCCGGCTCGTTCGCGGTCG
>Ga0134122_10001398_pt1 | contig 17440 bp, 43 predicted proteins | sample KB302_FD_96461 | JGI IMG/M metagenome (GOLD analysis project Ga0134122, IMG submission 96461) | Terrestrial soil microbial communities without Nitrogen fertilizer from Kellogg Biological Station, Michigan, USA - KB3-0-2 | ecosystem: Environmental > Terrestrial > Soil > Unclassified ... | reverse complement strand
TATTCACGACCATGGCCCCCAATTTGAATCGTGGGCGGGGCCGCATCGTCCGTGATGATAACCTCGTTGACTTCACAGTTCAAGATCGGGAGCAGGACGGTGGTCAATTCACTTATGGGTACGTCATCACCGATCACCACGAGAATGGGGCTCAACGGGAACATCACGACCAGGATGAAGTCGCTAATTCCTGTTGCCTCGTTCTGGTTAATCGTAATCGGCCAATAGACAAGCGAGAACTCCGTCACGGCAGTGGCATCGCTCACGGTGGTGAGCAGCACCGGGAGCAGCACCGTCGATTGCTCGCTCACCGTCGTGGCGTCATTGACGTTCGGCGTAATTCGCCAGTTCACCGTCGGTACATCGATCATCACCAGCGTCGATTCTTGATTGATATTCACCAGGAGGATAGGAAGCAGCGTCGTCGAGGCATCAGTAATTGTAGAGGCATCGAAGATGATGGGCTGAAGAAGGAGATCGAGCAGGAGCCCATCTATGGCCGTCGTCGCATCAGCCACGGTTTGGATAAACAACTCACCATTCAACAGATCACGATCCCACCAGCCTTCGGGATCGAGTTCGCTGTCGAACCAACTTGCGGTGCGTTGCTCGGCGTCGAACCAGCTATTGAGGGCCATGGAATTTATGTCGCAGGTGCAAGCGTCGCCAAGATCGCCGAATAACACGTCCAGGCGACATTTTGAAGGAGCCCACCTGTGACTATGATGTTGATCGCGCCATCTTCACTACTGTCAGCGAGCGAAACATTCCACAACAACGCACCCGCACTTTTCTGTGTAGCAAGATTGAGCGATTGATTCACGATTGTGACCGTGGACCCGCTCCGCTTTGCTAGAAACTTGAAGAACCAGCAAGCGTAGTTATTGTCGTCTGAATGCGCAAGCACACGCACTTCGCCGCAACAAACATAGCCATCAAGGATGCTAACAATGTCGGCGCCAGTCGCGATAGTGGGAGTACCATTAGTTGTTGTTAAATCTGGATCAGACATGATCGTATCTCCTTTATATTAACCGGTCGCTTCCCAAATGCGGCACCAAGATCCAGCCTTGATGGTGAGACCGGAGGCAACTGCGACTTCTGATTTACTGCGGATGGCGAAAGTGCCGTTGGCGCTGGGAACAATCCAGCCATACATGATATGGAGCATATTGACGGCGCCCGGCCCCGTCGTTTCAACAGCGGTCGCGGTATCACGCGCCGTCACCGCCGCCTCCCCCACAAGCGTAATCGCGACAGTAGGGGAGACGGTGAGCTGGGACCATCCTTGAAGAATCAAGCTCGTGGGAGCGGCGCCGATGTTCACGCCAAACTGTGCGCCGGTCGTGGTCGCGTTAGTTTGATGGAACAAATAACATTCAAAGTTGTAGTTTTTTCCGCTTAACAGTGCGCAGGTCAAGCCGGTGATGTCGGCGAAGCTGGTGGTGGCGTTGATGACATCGGTTGTCACCACCAAGCGGCGGTCGAGCGCCGCCGCCGTTGTGAGTGTGAAAAAGCCAACCCCCTCGACGTATTCTAGCGCATCGCCTGCGTTGAGGGTGACTTTATGGAGTTCAAAGAGTGTTGCGTTTTGATTAAACTGCACCGTGACATCATTAGCGAGTGAGGCGTGCTTGTTACGGATATGGATGGTTTTGACGTTACGGTTGGTACTGCCCGCGGGAGCGGCGAGAACATCCGTTGTGGCGGCACTAGAAATTGCTGTATTCGTCCGACCCATACCGGTGACGGTAAAGGTCGTGGAACTCACTTCCTGGTAGGAAATATGAACGTCGAGATTCGCCGCAGAACTGCTAATAACCTGAATCTTATCCGTCGTAGCTGTCAGCAGGATCATTGCGCATGACTACGAGGCCTTGAAGCGTTTCCCCTTCGCGGGGGTCATTTGCTGCTTGCTCGCGGTGCGGTTGCTGTTCTCGGTTTTACCTTTGAAGTATTTATTTTGGGTACGACCGGAAGGCTTTTTATACATCGCCATTAGCGACCGCCTGTTCTGCCCGTAGGGAGGGCGGTAAGATAAGTCGAGCGCGGTGGACGGGAGGTTTGCCTTGGTAGGCCTGAATTTTCTCGACGACCTGATTCAATTTCTCTTGACCGATGGTATCGAGCAGAGCGCCCACCCAATGCGCAAGCGGCGCGGTGAGCGAGCGCCCGTTGGCGAACTCGATCGTCAATTCCTGACGCTGGAATTTGCGCAGGTCTGCCTGCTTCATGGTCTATCGACTGATCTTGCCGCTCGAAGTCGGGTTCCCCTTCGTGCTGCCGCCATACGCCGGGCCTGGCTTCTTGTGGAATGCGGCCTCGCTATTGGCCTGCGTCTGCGAGTTCGTTTCCTTCGATTCGGCGCGGGAGAGGCCTTGTGATTTTTCGCTGTCGTTTCCCATGGTGAGATCCTCCGTGGTGGTAGCTCAGGTTAAGAGAGAGCACGCGATGTAGGAGTATAGTCGAACGCACGAGCTAGTTCAACTGGGGCACCGCCGTACAATTCGTTTAATCTCGATTCGATGAGATGGGCGGGGTAACCAGAGCCACGGAGGTAGGTCGCATGCGCCTCTCGCGCTGCGTCCACATGGCGTGTGCGTGACACTGGAGGCACCATGGCGCATACGGAAGCCAGGGCATCGACAAGATCAAATGTTTGGCACATGGGGAAGGTGGTGAGTTCGCGGTAGAGTTCATGGTGATCCTCCCTGAGAAATAGACGACCGAATCCCACCACGGGTGCGAGCGTGGTGCGGATGCGGAAGGTTTTCTCGATGTTGGTGGGTTGGTAGACTTCGGTCATGGGTAATCGAAGGTTTTGCCGCTTGGCCTCGATCATGAGCATCTCGGCATAGAGTTCCTGCATCGCATTGGCCTCGCAGCCGAAGGAACGGAGCTTATAATTACTATTGATCTCAAAAACCTTGTCACGAATCGTGAGCGCACTCGCTTTTTCAGCCCACGCCTCCAAAACAAAAATTCTACGGAGTTCATCGACGGCAATGACGATAATCGCAGCGCGGGCGCGGATTTTTTTGAGTTGCTCAGGCTTGCGACGCCCGGCAGGGTCTAAAAATGCAAATTTCTCTGGAAGATCGTCAATTTTGATTTTCATCGTGAGTTGAATCGCATATTCTCTCCCCCCTCCAGCAAACTCTTCATCAATTCGGGGGTAAGCACCGTACCACGTAAACCATCAGGCGCCGGTCGCGCTGGAGCCGGTCCCTCACGATCAGCAAGGATCAAATCTCTGGAATCCTCATCAAATGTCAAGAGCCCATCAATAATCTTATAGAACCGAAGGTACTCAGGATGGAAGTCAGTCAATTCTGGGTTGCTGGCGCTGTTCATATAGAGGAGGTGAAACAAGGCGCCATATTCTTTGCGCAGGCGGTCGATCTCAGTGAGCGTCATGTGCTCCCAGATGGGCTTGCCGTCCTCGATGATGCTGCGCACGACGCATTCCACGCTCGGGTCGGTTTGTTGGATGCGGAAATAAATATCCCCTACCGCCCAATGCGTTCCTATAATGTATTCCAGCCCAATATCCTCATGCGGTGCCAGTAAGGGACGCGAAGTTTTGTGAGTCTCCCAGGCCGCCTCCATCACCGTCGGCGAATTGGCCGCATCGAGCGCAATGATGTCGTCTTTGATGATGACGTTGGGGTGTTTGCCGGTCATGGCGCCCCCGACGCCGGTCACGCCGATGCAGGGATCGGGGTAGCTGCCTCGGCGGGGGACCTCCATTTCCATTTCATTCCACTTTTTGGCTTCGCGGCGGGGGTTGTCCCAGCAACGGTGTGGCCAGAAGGCTCGCAACAGTTGGTTCGTCTCGAATTGGGTTTCGATCCAGCGCAGGTGGCTGCTCATCAGGTCTTGCTTTTCGCCAATCAACAATATCCGCATATCTGAGCCAGCGAGACCGGGCCAGTAGCAGTTGGTGCCTTGATCGGGGTCGGGTTGGATCAAAATGTGAGCGGGAAGGGCTTCTCCCACAATAGCACTTTTGAGATGGCCTCGTGGGAGGAGGGCCATCTTCCGATAAGGCGGCACACGCTGTAACCACCGGCAGAACCACCCATGGAGGACTGGGGACATAAGGTTCGGTTGTAGATGTCGCCGTAGGATAGCCTTATCGAACACATAGAGACTCTTTTCTGCTCGATCTTTGAGCGTGGTGATGAAGCGTCCGGTGTCGGTCGCCCCGGCTTGGCGCACACGGCCTGATTTTTCGATGATGACTTCGTCTTCTTTGGGGACGCCCACGAGACGATCGACGGCGGTCTCGAAGATCGATTGCGTGTGGGTAGGTTTAATCTGCCGTTTGCGCAGCATCCTCGATCACCTCGACATCCATGATCCGGTCCTCCTCAAGCACCGCCCGCGCATGCTGCTCCTCGCGTTTTTCCAAAATGATGCGAATGGTGCGGTCTTCTTCATGGTGGGTATGGGCAGGCATTTGACGAGCGAACAGCTCACGACAGGCCCCAAGGGCGACGTTCAAATTTTTGGATTCGGCTCGGAGGCTCTTCAAGCGAGCGAAGGTGTTCGGCAGATCCGCCATGACTTCCTCGGCGGTATGGCCCGCAATGCGCTCGAACATTTGAGTGCGGTAGGATTCGACGAGGGCTTGGAAGTCGGGTTGCTTGAGCCAGCGTTGGATGCTCCCCAGGCTCACGCGGGCGCGTTCGGCGACTTCGGTTTGGGTATGGTTTAAGGCCAACAACATCGCAGAGGTGGATTGTTTGGGGGAGAGCATGGAGCTAGTCTACTCGCGAGGGGGCTTCAAGTTCAAGAATCCTCGCCTGCGCCTCGGCCAAGCGCTCCTCAAGGAGATAAATGGAGCCGCAATATCGATTGCCTCCAGAATCAATTTGCGGATCTTCGCATTGCGAAAGCATCAGTTTGTCTCGCACCGCCTGCGTCTCGACAAGTTGGCGCTGGAGGTCGGCAAGCTGCTGTTCGGCGTTGTTCGCTCGCAATTCCCAATACTGCGTCGAATGGTCATGTCCGCAGAGCGATTCACCACACAGGGCGCTCTGGAGCGTGGCCTGTAAGGCCTGGTTTTCTCGTGCCTCACCTTGCGCGACGATCTGGAGCGCATCATAGTCCCGATTCGCTTTCAGGAGTAATTGTTGGCTATCAGTAAATCTCCGTTCTGCTGTTGCCAGATCGGTGCGGAGTTGTCCTTCATAGTGCTCCATCTCATTCATTATCCTCATGCGATCTTGCGCTGCCAGATACCAACGATCTCGCTCTATTTTTATCTCCTCAAGCTGCTGGCGTAGGGCAGCGTCATGCCTGCATATCCATTCCTTAAATCTACGGAACTCCCACCCATCAGAAGCAATTAGCCGCTCAAAGTGAACCACGCGCATATCATCATTAAAGTCAGAATCTAACTCCTCATGCCTGTGAGGTGTGGCTAATTTACAAAACGGGCATTGATAGGCACCTTCCACCTGCTCTCGCGTCATCATGGGGTGGGCCTCCTTGTTAATAGGCACAGGGCCGGATTCAAACCGGCTGCATACAGGTTAAGTAGCTTGTCCTCGGCTTTACGGAATGCGCTAGATTCCTGCCTACTCCAAGTGTTCAGTGGGCGTCCCCTCCACATAGCTACTACGTGTCTCACCACGCCGCCTGTGCCATTTACTCCCACTCCTTCTTCCGATGCGAGAGCCAGTAAAAAAACTCTTCAGCGTCTACAGCATTCTTAGCTCTAGCCTCTACAATACTTACTTCCTCCACGCGCTGGGCCTTGGCGAAGGCTTCACATATTTCGATGCACAAGTCATCGCTCCATCCTTCAATGTCTATCCTGGCTTGATAGCTTCGTATATGCGCTTCCGCTGCTCGCCGTAGGGAGGTCATGGGCGATCCTTTCTCGATAGTGCTGCACGTATATAATTCCAATGGATCGTAATCTGCTTAGTCCCTTCGCTGGCGACATTTTCAATCACGAACGTCAGACCTTCAGGTTCCTCATACCACCAAGCTGTCTTGGTTCCACGAATAGCATGCGGCTGACATCGAAGATGTTTGTTACTCATCACTTCCCCTTCTTCCCGCGTAGGGCGGCGAGCAGATCGTCACAAGCCATGCGATAGGCGTGGTCATACTGTGCTACCTCGACACATCGCGTTAGTCCTAACGCATGGGCAAGTTGCAGTTGACCTATAATCCTCCTCACCCGTCCCCGTTCCTTCGCCAGCTCGCGGCAGAGCAAGTTCCTCGCGTCAATGACAGATATATATTTATGTGATAATCCGTCGTGATAAACGCACGAATTTGTAACCTTCCTCACCACCCGCTCAATCCGCTCGCGCTCCGTGCGAGGGGTCATGGCTTGGCCTTCTCCTGCCGCTTCAGAAATTTAATGAGTCGCTTCATCGGCTTGAGGATGATTTCGTCATAATAAACGCGCCGTGAATGACAGTGGAAAATACAAAATCCTGCCCATTGTACAGAGCGTTTGCAATGACGGCCTCTATTCGTGATTCCTTTACACCGCTGCTCGCTCATGGCTGGGCCTCTACAATTTCATCAACCATCTTCTCCATGAGTTGCTGCTTATCAAATGGAAGCTGCCTGTAGAAATCAATAGCACTCAAAGTCTGTGCGGCATATTCGTCATGGTAGAACCACATTGCCGCCGCTTCTACACGCTTTAGCTGCCTCATGGCTCCTCCTTCGGGCGGGACTCTAGTTTGTAGAATACTTGCCCGCATGTACATGCAATCAGGACGACCGAATGAGTTTCACTGAACGCTGTAATTGAGAGATGCTTTCCAGATAGCATATATCGAAAGTCGTGGACGTATGAGAATAGGAGAGCCTTCAAGTATTCCCCCACCCCCACCGTGCGCGTCATAGAGGGGCCTCTGGATCAAAGTTGTGCGTAACTTCTTCTCCAAAGACTCCACTGAATACAACCTTGACGCTCAAATTGTCCTTGACATAATTCTTAAACAAAGCCTCGGCATCATCACCGTAATAACAATCGGCCACGCACAGCTCTGAGCCATCAGGCATTTTGCGAATCACCTTACTACTCATCCCCCCGTCTCCTCTGGCGGCGCGATGGGACCGGCCCACTCGTTTTTCTGTACACCATTCTTGAATCGTTCGGTCGCATAATAGCTAAGCGTGGCATCCCCCGTGTCACTCATAAAGAGCTTGCCGTGAATGGTCACGACCTCAATAATGCACTGATGGTCTAATGTTCGATCACCCTTGAGCCTACGCCACCAATACCACCCAGGCGTCGTGGGCGCGGAAGAGGTCCAGATCATGGCATTCTCTCGATGGAGGTAGGCCGCACGGCGATCACCTTCGAGCGATGGCAGGCAGCGTCGGCGCCCTCCATCCAGGTGCCGTCGGCGGCGATGAACAACACCTCCATCACTTTGAGTTCGCCATGCAAGGTGGAGTATTTGACCCAATCGCCGACCACGATCGTCATGGCTTCCCCTTCATCCAGGCATCACGAGTAAAATATGAATCAAAGACGATCAGCACGCCGTATTCCTGATTGTCATAGCCTCCCTGATTCGTGGCCTCATACAGCGTGAGCGAAGGATTGGTCGCGAGAGGCCTCATGCGGACATTGACTTCAACGATGCGTAGTTCGCTCATCGCACCCCCCGCGGGAAGCCTACGGCGCGGTCGGCCCGCTCACGCAGCAAACGGCCTTCGGCGACCCACAACCAAAGTTCATCAATCTGCAACGGAGTAAGAGGCCGCTCAAGACCAATACAGCCTTCTGCCCGTTTCATCCACCGCGCCATGTCGTAGAGCAACCGTTCGAGGTCTTTCATGCAATACTCTCCTTCACTTGATTTTTGAGGGTGTTGGCCAATTTGGAAATGGCCTCCAGCCGGTGGATGATCGTCCAGGGCGCGACCGGGACTTCACCGATCCGCTCGAAGGTGGTGAAGCGGTGGGTACAATTCAAGCACTGACGGCGCCGCCTGATGCTATCATTCGAGGGACGCGAGTCCACCACCGAGGAATCGGTACAGGTACAACGGGGGCAGTTCACGGCTCCTCCTTCCCCGACACAAACTCAAGCGGCAACGGACGGTTCTCAACCAAGGCCACAATCGCCCGGCACATCGCGAGCGGGAATTCCCCCGCATGTTTCGCCTCCCCCTGATAGATGGCAGACTTCTCGAAATCCACGATCGTCACCGTGAGGTTGTTCTCGAATTTGTGTTTGCTGTGGTGGAGGGTCGTCATGTTCACTGAGTAGCCAAGCTCATCCAACAACTCAAACAACGAGAAGGCGTATTCGATTGAGAGCGAATATGGTAAGGGCAGCGAGGCATATTGCCCCGTGGGCGAGATCCAGGTGCCCTCAATCCGCCGCCAGTGGAGAAAGCGTTCGCAGATGTAGCTATCAAGGTCGCGGCCCGGTACATCAGGAGTCATGGAGCACCTTCGATTGTTCAGGTTCGGGTGGCGTTGTCTTAAACACGAGATCCCCCGTCATCGGGTCCTTCATCCAGTGGAGCGCGGTACCGGGAGGCACGTTGCGATAGTCGTGTGGCGTGAGCCGCATCTCCCCACCGACGGCGTAGACGACGGTACACACGAATTGCAGGTGCGACCGCTGCAGCTCGCGGATGTGGGCCTCCAGTTCGTCCACTCGTTTGAGGAGGCGTACCAGTTGGTCAATATCGCCGAGATGGTTGGTCATTTCAACACCGCCTGCGTCATCCCCAACATTGATGGTGTCGTAATCCCATTGACCACCGCCACCACCTGCGCCAGATCGAGCGAGTCCACCTTCTGCCGATAGACCTCGACCTCGATCTCCTTCGTCACCTCATGGTTGACATAGTCGTAGACCGCCCCCCGATCCCGCTCGTTGCCGGTGTCGGCGACCTTCTGGTAGGTACCCTCAACTTTCGTGACTATCTCCTGCCGCTTAATGATAATCTCAAACATGCCGCACATCCTTTCCATACATCCACCCCACTATCGCGACCACCACCGCCCCCAGCCCCACCATCACCCACATCGGAGCCTCCGGCACCGCGACCGGCGCGAGCGATCCAGAGCGAATCAATTCCATCCCCTGCAGCCCCGGTGTCGATTGATCGGCGAGCATGATTTTGACCGTTGAAGGCGTGAGCGCGCCATCGGGCGCCCAGCTCATCTGCAGCACATTCAACCCATCAGCAAAGTGGAGACTGGTTGCGGGGGCGCCGCCGAAGGTACAGATCCCCGAGCACCACTCAGCCGAGGCTGGGTCTGTGTAGTGGACCGTACCCAGTAAGATGCTCCAGGTGGGATGGATGGTGACATCAACCCCGAGAATGGAGTAGGTGGTGTTGGCCCAGCCGCGGACATCGACGCCTGCCACTTGGTTAAGGTCGGCAGTGACAGTGCCCGAGATGGTGCCCCCATCCGCAAGGGTGCCATCCAATGAATAGGTGAGTGGTGTGGCCCACGCTGTCGAGATCCACAGCGCAAGCGCCAATGCGGTAAAAGATAGCTGTCGCATGATTGCCCTCCTCGGTAGGTTCAACAGGAATGATGACCTACCCTACCATAGCTCGCTAGGTGTTGTCAAGTGTTTTCTCCGGTTTGAGGTAAAACAACCTCACATGGCGGCAGCGCAGAATCGGTTTGTCGTAGCCGTATCGCTCACTAAAAAACCGAAAGGTCCCCCATTTGAGGTGGAGCCCACCCAACCGGCGATGCCGGATCCAGATCCCCCGGTGGGTATGTTGGTCAAATGACGAGTACCCCGCCATCGTGATCGGCCCCCAGCTCCGCTGCCATGCCCACCCCTGTTCGTCATTAGACATGCCGCACCATAACACACTCCACCACAGGATGTCAAGTGTTTTATTGTAGCATGACCGAGATATAGTCCTTGTTGTGCTCGATCGTTTCGATTCGCAAATAGGCATACCGTTCCTGCCATAGCGTCACAAACTGTTGCCAAGATGCGGCATCAAGCGGTAGGTCGAACCACACCAGGGAGGGTCGAATCACTGGAGGTGTCGCGATCGGTGGGGGCGTCGGCTTAGTGGGTGTCTCTAACACACGATGGATCGTCTCCTGCACGACCCGCTGGGCGTCGTCAACCTGAACTTGTTCCTCTACCGAAAGCGGTTTGGGTACCCGTTTGACCTTTTTCGTGACTGACTGTGTTTGAGTTGTTGTAATCGACTGTGTCACCTCCCGGCTCTCAACCGCTGACTCAAACCCCATCCTGACGGCGTGATCGGAGCAATATGCCCCCTTCGTCTGCGTCAAACACCCAATCCATTTACAATACCCCAACATCCCCTCCTCTCGAACCGGAATAAGATCCTGCCTCACATTCGTTCGATAATATCGCTTCGAGCACGACACACACTTCAACTCATCCGGCTCATCATACAAGACAAGCCCCCCACATTTATCACATTTCATGTCGCACCATAACATACTCCATCATGGCCTGTCAAGTGAGTTGTAAAAAATGAGTCGCGTATGTTTGAGGGTCTTCCGGCACCTTGGCCAACTGCTAGGGGGGTTGGTGGGGGGTCGCCAATCGTGACAACGGCTGGCACGCATCTTGCTATGCAGGCAAGGTCTATGCCATACGCTGGCAGGCTTTGTGCAATAGCAGCAAGTGTGCCAGACTGTGGCGATACGACCCCTGTGCCATTGTGTAGCAGACAAGGCAGATCCACTTCAGCATCGTTGCTGCCCATGGTTCTGTAACAGGTTATTGTTAAACAATCAACAGGATAGGCATCTACTTATAAGTTATCAGACTTATAGGCCTCGAAGGTCCCCAACTCTCTCATTCTCTGTCTCTCTCTGTCATACTATAGCACACAATTTTTTTTCCTAGAGAGGGAGCGTAGAAGTTATAAGTAGACGAAGTGTTATAAGTCCGCTCTAGGCTCTTGTTATTCCTACGATAGTATGTTACAGAAGTGGCACAGCAACGAAGTTGTGATAGTTCGGCTCACGAAGCAAGTTGTTATCTAACCTATTGAGAGGTATACAATCATGGCACCTAGAGCGTTTCGGCATCCACAAATGGACCGGACACACGAGGAACTCACACGCATGTATACAGGCCGGAACTATCGACTGGTCAGTCCGCGCATGATTCAGCGAATACGCAAGGCGTTACGGTGGCGTTCGCCTGAGTTACAGGCCCAGTTTGAGCAATGGGCCAAGGAACAAGAGAATAGGCGCAGTGAGATCCACCGGCCTCGATATGAACCAAAGAGACAGCGCAATGATACGGCTGCTTGTTCACCGTCTGGACTCTATCCACATCAGACCGGAGGATGGAGCTATAGTATCAATGAGCAATTAGAGCGAGCTGTTGAACAATGCCGACGGGAGCATAACATGACATTGACGCAAGTAGTGAGAGAGGCGCTAAGGCTCTACCTTGCAGCATACCTTGTAGATGAATAGGTCCATACTCTGCTATGGACTGGCAAGCGTTCGCTTGTCCTAGGTCATTTGTGTGCGTCATGTTTTGGCATAGCTTGGCATGGTTGTTGCTCATGCGCCGGGGTGATATTTATTTTCACAAACTGCTTGACAGGTATTGACAAGCCTTGGCAGCGGTGTTAGATTGTACTTGACAGTCAATCATTTCTAACCAAGGAGGATGATATGCGATCTATTTATATCGAGGATTCGATGACCCCCCTCGACGTGCTCAGTGGGTTGGCGTTGGCCGTGGTGTACGGCTGCTTGTTCACCTTATCACTAGCATTATAGGAGGAGCCATGCAACGAGCCATCATCACAAAAGAATATCGACCCTTCCAAGGTGAGAAGTGGATCATTCGCGTGGAGGGGTCCGTGGTGCGCGAAACATTCAGTGAATATGATGCGCTCCAATACTGTGAGCGTAAACACTTACAACCTAGTAGTTAGGAGGTTTCTATGAATACCAAACCATCCCATACGCCGAGGCAACGGATTCCATACTATAAGCCATGGTCCACGCATCCACACTCAATGCACTTGGCTCAAATTGTTGACGCCCAGGATGAGCCAGTAATTCATTCACTCATTGATGAGGATTTAGCCGCCCATATCGTGCGCTGCGTGAATCGCTTTGACGAACTAGTAACAGCGTTGCGTCTCACTCAACGCAATCTCGATGCACTCGCGTATATGCAACCACTAAAGACAGACGAGACAGACAAAGCATCATCACAAACATGGCGCGAAGTTGTGCAAAACGCCATCGCCCGCGCCAGAGAGGAGTAGTAGCTATGAACTATATCCACAAAACACGCTACAAGGGGTTGCAGTATCGACGATCCCCGCGCCTTGGCTGGTCATTCGTGGATCAATCCACCGGGCAACATATTGGACCGTGGTATCAATCAGAAGTGGAATTGTTAGCAGATATGCAGACGTTTGCAGACGCCAGAGGATTTACCGTCTAACCCCGCCCCCTCCTCCTAACGGTATTAGGAGCGGGGGGCAGAAAGCGAGTGGAGTATGAGCACAAGAAAATGGCGTGAGCAAACGATAGCTGAATTATCCAGAGCGGGCATTCCCTTGCACATGATTCGCAAGCTGTTACGGTATGGTGCCACCTTGCATCGACTGGCCGAAGCCCAATGCAACGGCGACTACCCGTGTGATAACGGCGAGCGCAAAGTAGTCCCTTGTACCCGTTGTGAATCATTGTGGGTACGATCTTCGATGGTGCGAGACTATACCACGCCAAAAATCGATGGACATTACATTCCACTTATCTGCAAAGACTGCCGCACCGCTGAATTGATCGAGGCCACCTGCAAGGAGGCGGGCTTGGTTGCCGACATTGGAGGAGATCCGAGAGGGGCAGTCTTAGCGGTCAAGCTGCCGACGATGAGCGAGCATGATCGAGGCATATTTGTAGCTTAACGAATCCGCGCCCCGGCGCTCTGGACCATTTCCGGGGTCGATCGTGGTCCAGCCGAACATACTAGGGAGTCAACCTTATATATTATATTGAAGGGAGCACACCATGTCACATCAAAGAACAGTGTACCATCCGACCCGAGAGGAATTGCTTGACGTAGTACGGGACTCGGGTGAAGCGGCAGACTATTATGACAGCTTAGGCAACTTGGCCGATGATCCAGAGGAAAATTGTTTTGCGCGGTTGTTGGGGTATGATCCTGAGCGAGAGGGGGAGCACTATGCCTAGGCCGGTGTGGACTGTGAATCTCTCCCCGCGCCCCAACCGCTACACCAAGGCGCCGTCGCCGTGGTGGTTTGCGTTGCAGGTGTTGGTGTTGGGGGTGTTGGTATATGTAATCCTTGCGCTGGTCATGGTGGGGTAATGAAAAGGGGGGCAATCATGAAAGAATATACGGTACGGTGGGAAATTGAGGTATCCGCACGAAGTAAACGCGAGGCCGCACAGCGGGCGCGGGAGATTCAACAGAATAAAGAGAATCAGGCGACGTGCTACGATGTTGCAGTCTTTGAGGAGGAAGGCAATCACCCACAGTTTACCTTGATTGACTTGGAACCAAAAACATAGGTGACACTATGAATGAACTCCTCACGGCGATTGCTTGCGCGGGATTGCTCGCGCTCGCAGTAGCGTACACACTGAAAGGAAGGTAGGTGTCCTATGAGTCTTGCAGACCATGAAATAGACTATCCAGATCCCTGTACCGATTTCACCTGTCATCTCTGTGGGGATGTGAAGCCGATTGACGATCTGGCCCCCCAAGCGAAATCCCAATATGAATTTGGGGTGTGTTGGATGTGTTGGGAAGAAGTAGAACCGGCTGGGGTATCCCATAATAATTCCCAGGACGAAGACGATTATGCTTGACAATGAGTAGAAGTGTATGCTAGGGTGCGACACATGACAATCGATAACACGGCGCTCATAGAATGTCAAAAGGAGATCGACCAAGCCATCGCCAATATCTCGTTGGCGCTCATTGCTACGGTGGAGCAATTGAATGTGTTGAACCGGGCCTACCACAAAGCCAAGGGGGTGCTCGCTGGCGATGACGTGCCTCCGCTGTAATGGCTTCGCGATTGAGGAGATTTTTACCGACAACGGTGGCTACGGCAGTGGGGGATTTGAAGTGAAAGGCTGGCGGTGTGTGATGTGTGGGGGCAGGGGTGAGGGTAATTATGTCTATGGCACAGTCATTGGAACCTTAGCAGAGGGAGCACGGAGGCATTATGGCGCAGTCCACCAATATCGAGACCGGGGGCATGACGATGAGTGAGGCGGATCAGGTTGACACACCGGAGGCAGCAGAGCGGATCAGGGTGTCCAGCGGCACGGTCTCCCCTGAGACGAGGGAGCGGTTGCTCACCCTCAAGGCCAAGCGGTATCTCAAGTACAGGGTGTCTGAGAGTGTTGAGGGCATCGTCCAGGTGGCGCTTGAGGCTGGCATGCAGGTGCTTGAGCAGGATCTTGAGGATTTGGACCCGGCGGCGTAGGCTAGCGGCAAGGTTTCCCCACAGTCTCCATTCGTGATGCGGTGTAGCACGTCTACACTGTAGGAAAGGTGCGTGCTATGGTTCCCATTGCTCCCCTCCAGAAGCGGCAGGTGCCCCAGGTACTCCCTAAACCGACGCCCCCTACCCAATCCTCATCTCAGGTCGAGATCGCCTCGCCTGCGCCCCATACGGAAGGCTGGACGGGTATTGGATTTGGGGCTGATGGGAAGTTTCGGGTGGATAACTCAGCACTCCAAGCTGCTATGGCGTGTTCGTGGAAGGCGTGGTGTCGATACGGACTTGGCTATACCACTAAGGGGGAGCGGGCCGAGCTGTTAGCTGGACAGTCGGCCCATGCCGCCCTCGAATATCACTTCTCCTCCTGCACTGGCGGTGCAGAACTTGGAACTACCCCTCTGCAAGTCTTCGACGACCACTACCGAGCCTGGTCGCAGTCGAACCTCGCCGCCGACGACAAACTCTCATTCCAGAATACCTACACCATCATGCAGCGGTATCTGGAGGAACATCCTCACCTCGGTGATGGAAAATTCAAGGGCATGCCCCAGCTCACGATCCATCCCGAGCGGGTGGAGGTGCCCTTCGAGGTCCCCCTAGTGGCGTCCGAGAACATCTACCTCGTGGGTAAAATTGATCTGGTCCCCGACTACTTAAACGGCTACGCCATCTGCGATCACAAAACGACCGGTACCATCAATGCCTTTTTCAAGCAGCGGTTCAAACGCAATTCACAGAAGCCTGCATATCTCTGGGCCAGTCGGCAGGTGCTCGACAAGCCGGTGCTGGGGTTCTTCATCAACGCGATCGAGTTCGCGAAGCTGCCCAGTGATCCCAAACGAAAATGCGGCACCCATAACTTGAAGTACAGCGAGTGCCGGGAGATGCACGCCAAATGGGAGTTGTTCGGTCCGTATGAGGTCAATGATTTTGCGATCGACTCCTGGTTGGCCGATGCGCAGGCCTGTGCGATTAAGTTTCGGGATTTGGTAGCGGCGGCGCCAGACCTGTCGCATGCGCAGTCCATCGCGCAGGAGGGGTTGTTCAACGGGGGGTGTAATTTTTGTGAGTTCAGTGATCCCTGTGACATGGGGGTGCGGCCGCATTTGTTGGAGGCGAATCTTGTTTTACAACCGTGGAATCCGTTGGAGGCATAAATGGCCGAGAAGAAAGTGAAGCGGGTGCTTGTTGTGGAAGGCTCATCTGAGTGGGTTCGCCTCATTCTGGAGAAGTCGTGGGTAAAGCCTGGAGAACCTGCTGTGACACCGAGGGGAATGATTACAGAAATTGAACGTACCGAACTAGAGGAGGACGAGGGCAATGGCATTCAAAACAAAACTGAAACCGGCGAGTAATACACCAGGCGCGGGGCCGCTGCCGGTGCCGCATGTGGAGCAGGCCGTGGCACAGGTCGCGGCGAGCTGGACGATGCCGCACGACTGGTATGCACGGCTTCCCTTCATTCATTTGCTGCTGTATGGCGACAGCGGGAGTGGGAAGTCTACCTTCGCAGCCACCTTTGTAGCCCTGGCCAGGGCGACCGGCAAGCCGATGTTGGTGTTGGCGCTCGATCCCCCAGGCAAAATGGCACCCTATCGCGAGGCAGGCCGGGTCACGCCAGTCAATGATCCTGAGTTCGCCACCTACTACACCGACGCGGGCATCATGGCCGAGGATGTGTGCGATGAGAACGGCAAATGTTTGATTCGGATTGAATACTATCTGGACCCAGATCCGGCGGAACCGCGGGCGATGGATCAAATTGAGGCACGGCTCACTGGCTTCGAGCACCAAGCCACCGACTGGAGCACGGTGGTGTTCGATTCCATGTCGTTTTTTATGCACGCAGGCCTGCGGCGAGCAGCCAAGCGCAACCCGATCCCCGAGAATAAAAATCAGGTGATCGATTTGACGTGGTACTCCGCACTCAAGGCTGATGTGGAGCGGGTGCTGAAATCGCAAGCCGTCTGGTGGCTCACGAATGTGGTGGCGATTTTTCATACCAATGAGGAGAAGGCCGAGTTTGCAGATACGCTGGTGCGGGGGATTCTGGCTACGGGTAAATTGCCCGCCGAGCTGCCGCCGGGGTTTGATGAAATTTATCGAGTCAAGCTGGTGATGGGCCAGAAAGTGGGGGAGGATCATCGACGGGTATTGCAGACTCGCCATGACACTATCTGGGCAGCAACGAGCGTGACCTGCAAAGCCCCCAATCCCTGTGAGCCGAACTTTGAAGCAATCTGGCAGAATTATGTGGAATCACGTTTAGCGAAAGGAGGATGAGATGTCGAGCCGTCGGCCTACTTTAATGGATAGTAATAAACCTGGCTTAAGTTATATATCCACCTACTTTCGTGTGCTCGATGCGACGGCGCAGGTGCGGGCGTTGATTCATGGGAAGTTGCGCGACAATGGTCACACCTGCGCGATTGGGGCCTATTTCAAACAAACCAACATCCCCATCAATTCGCAAGCGATTGAGGAAATTGCCTCGTATAACGATAGCTTCCCTCATCTATCAATGCACCAGCGGTGGATGAAGGTACGCAAATGGCTCAAGTTCCAGGTAGCATTATTAGCAAAAAAGAAAGGAGGCTAACCAGGAGACAAGTGGGCAACTTCAACCATTACTTCAACTTTAACGTGTGGAGGTGACTTGTGGCAGGTGAGGAACTAGCAGGCGATAGTTTTCCGATGGAGATTCGAGAGCCGTTTGAGAAGCTCCCGGCTGGGAGTGTGTTGGTCACCATTAGCGAAGTACAGGAGGGCATGGCGGGGCAAGAAGGTGATGAGGTGCTCGCGATCAATGCACAGTTTGTCGGGGAGGAGCCGGTCGCGGCAGCGGGGGTCACGGGCGAGGATATGTTCTGGATCGGCGTGCGGGAGAGTGATCGCAATGTGCAGTCGGGCAAGGCGCAGGCAGACCCAGAGGCATTGCTCGCCGCAACATGGAGCGCACGCGCTGGTCGCTT
>Ga0134122_10001396_pt1 | contig 17443 bp, 21 predicted proteins | sample KB302_FD_96461 | JGI IMG/M metagenome (GOLD analysis project Ga0134122, IMG submission 96461) | Terrestrial soil microbial communities without Nitrogen fertilizer from Kellogg Biological Station, Michigan, USA - KB3-0-2 | ecosystem: Environmental > Terrestrial > Soil > Unclassified ... | reverse complement strand
GTGTCGGCGAGGTGCTTAACACGGCGAATCCAACCGCCAGCAGGCTCGCGTAGAAGTTTCCTTTGGCCATCATGTTCCGCTCCTGTCATTGGCGCGCATGTCAGGCTCTTTCCTGGAATGGGCCAATTTATCGCAAGCTCCCAGGCACACGCCAGCCCGGCTTGGACCATTCCAGGACAGCCAGAACGTATTGAGATGGTGTGATCGGTAGCGCTGAGTGGCAACTTTCCTCCTGCCGGACATCGTTGCTGCCGCCCAAGTCAGAGCAGTTCTACCACGGCTGCGGCTCGCAGCTCCGGCGTCCCCAGGGCCGGTACCGGCGAATGAACAGTGGCAGTACCTTGTTCTCGAGACTCAAGAGGTTGTTCAGCGCGTTGATCGTGTCAGGCTGGGCGCGCGATGGGCTCGGGCTTTCGCTCGCCGCCTTTAGCTCGGAATAGTGCGCCATAAACTCGGCGGAACCGACCTTACTTTCAGCATGAACCGGCGGCAGCCCTTGCGGCGGAATGGTGCAGCCTGCGTCCGTTGCGAGGATCGCCGCATCCTCCCCTTGCGCGAGGGTGGCAACGGTCGACCGGCTGCGACCATGCCGGCGTCCAATAGCACGCTCCAAATTGTGCGGCGTAGCTTTTCCTCAGCCGTCGGTCTGAGCTGCTTGGACCGCTCGCAATAGGCCCCTCGGCAACTCGGTTTGCAGTGGCACAGAACCCGGCCAGTGGATTTATGGCGAAGGCCTTGCCGCAATTGGCACAGGCGACCGTAGTGGGGCGTGTCCAGGGCATGCCTGATCCCTCGTTACGCGCGGTCGCTTCCCAGGTTGACGGAAATAACATATGAACCAGCCCCTTGCCTATACGGGCTGCGGCACGGGCTGAGGTCCGGGACGAGAGAGCGCACGCTTGCGACATGCCAAGTAAAAGTAAAGTTTACACCGAGTTTCATGATTGCCCGTTTTGCGAGGGCAAAGGCACGGTTGCAAGCCGCCTTCCATTTCGGACCAAGCCCTGCGACCAGTGCGGCGGTCGCGGCGTGGTCACCCCGATCCGGCGCGCGCAATTGCTCGTTAAGAAGAAAGAGAAGTGGCGATGACCGGCAAGACGACCCCCCGGTCCTCTCGGTGAGAGACCTTGGCACGTCGAGGTGCAAAAGCGACGGGCACGCGCGCGAATTTCCAAATTCGAACAAGAGCGTTGCATCGTTGGGTCCCCCAAACAAGGGAGAGTGGCCGGGCTGCGACACGGAAAGCGGCGTAGAGAGACTAGTGCAAGATTGGTGGGGACGTGGCGGCCAATTGTATGCCACGCTAGACAATGGCTGCATGCGTTGACCGCAATCCGCGAGCGGCCACTCGGAGACGGTCCCGGCGCATGCACTCACACCCCGCTGCGCTGGGACCGAATCCCCGCATGTCGAAGCGCCCGGCGGGAACAATCCTCGTGCGTGTTTACCTTTTTCGCGATCGAGACGGGACGAATACCTTCGCGTATTCCCTAGACGTGACAGGGCGCAACATCCCGCAGCACACGGTGCGGACCCAGTGGGCATTCGTAACTGTTACCTCGGGCCGCGATATGCCTGAGGATCAGGAAGCCATCCGCCATCTAAAGCGCAGTGGCTATTACGTATTCGAGAGATGAGCCTGACGGCCGAGTTCTGGGCGGGAAGGGGCTGACGCAGCGGCTGGTGGCCACGTAGTCGCGGGCGATCCTGCGCAAGGGCGCCTGTTGGCGCTCGAGGTTATCGAAGCTTATCCCTTCCCTTAAGCGTCTGCATTTTTCTTCTGGCGCGATACAACGGCCCCCTGCTTGCTAGTTGTCTCACGGATCATTGTGGTACCTCTCGCGTTGTTTTGAATTGTGCCGTTCGCGCCATTCCGGGTTGGCGGCGAGCTTGGCGTAAGCCCGCTGCTGGGAGCGTTTGCGGTTAGACAGGAATTTCCCCTTAGTTCGGTAGTATTTGCGCAGCTTCTTTTTGTGTGCGGCGTGCCACTCAATTGGCCAGCACGTATAGCCGGAACCGACTTGGTGTTGCGCCGGAGGGCCGAAGCCCTGTTGCTGGAGTTGCGCAAGGCGCTCGCCGACGAGTGCAACCGCTTGGCCGATGAGCGAGAGGCGGCGAAGGCATCATGACCGACGCCGAGCTGGCTGAATGAGCGAGCTGTGGCCGGCGGCTTTGCAATTGTCTGGCACTACATGCCCCTAGAGCAGAGCGGACGCGCCGGTAGTGGCGGATAAGTGCCGTTTGCGGACCCCATGCAGCGCATCGCGCTCGGTTTCAATTTGTATATGCTTCCCTGTCGCTGAGGTGTCAGTGGTTCGCGCGAGGCCGTGATTAATGCTCTTGCTTAACCACCGCTGTCACCGGCCTCTCTACTAGTCCGGGATTATCGTAGTGTTGGAGCGGGGACATGCACTCATGCTGCGCGCTGAAACAGACAATACGTGGTTAATGGACTTGCCGCCGACCGTGCGACAACGCTGGTCCGCAGCCGCTGTCTCGATACTCCTAGTGGTCGGATTTGGGATTGCGGCCCCTTTTGCCGATCGGCCGCTTGCGCAGCTTAACGCCTTTTTTCCGTCACTCGACGCCGTCGTTTTTGTCACTGACATAATCACCGCCACACTTCTTTTCGCGCAACTGGCGATTTTCTACTCAGCCGCCTTGTTGGCGCTAGCGAGTGGGTATCTTTTCACCGCACTGATCGTCATTCCACACGCGCTTACCTTCTCGGGTGCTTTTTCGCCTACCGGACTTCTCGGGGCAAGTGATCAGACCGGGTCATGGCTGTTCATCTTCTGGCACGCGGGCTTCGCCGTAGCGCTCTTGGCGTACGCAGTACTCAGGCAAGACACACACCTAAAGACCATCTCGGAGGCGTCGACGCTCACCATCATTGCAGTGAGTGCCGTGAGCATGGTCTGCCTTGTGCTTGGTCTTACGTGGCTTGCCACCGCCGGGGCGATCTTTCTGCCGACCCTAGTCGTGGACAAGAGTCACCTGAGTTCCTTTGTGCACTATCCGATCGGGTTGACTATCGCGATTTCCGCATCCGCTTTTGCCATATTGTGGACCCGCCGACGCACCGTACTTGATCAATGGCTCATGGTGGTGACGTTGGCGTCGATCTTGGAATTAGCTTTCAGTGGCTTGCTTCCCAGCGTGCGCTTCAGCCTTGGATTCTATGTGGGACGCGTATTCTCGCTCGTCACATCCAGCGTTGTTCTGGTTGTTCTGCTCGCAGAGACGATGCGCCTTTACGTGCTCCTGGCACGTTCCAATGCAATGCTGCGACGCGAGCAGGCCAACAAGCTGATGAGTTTGGAAGCGCTGGCGTCTTCTATTGCGCATGAGTTGAAGCAGCCGCTGAGTGCCATGATTCTACACAGCGGCATCGCACTGCGGCTCATTGAAATGGAGCCGCCAGATGTTGCAGAGGCGTCTTCCACTTTACGCGATGTGAAAAGCGATGGTGAACGAACACATCAGATACTAGAGAGCACACTTGCTTTGTTTGGCAAGGATAGAGAGAAGCACGTGCAGGACCTCATTGACGTGAACGAAACCGTACGAGGAGTATTCAGGGTTCTTCGCGACGAGCTGGTCTATCATGGCGTTACGGCTCGCATGAAACTTGCGCCACAACTACCACTCATCACTGGTCATCGTGGCCAATTGCAGGAGCTGTTCATCAACGTCATCCAGAACGCGATAGAGGCGTTGGACGACGTTGAGCGCACCCATCGAGTGCTGACCGTGAGAACTGCGGACGCTGGCGGGAAGACAATTGTCGCGGAAGTAGAGGATTCGGGACCCGGCATTGATCCAATAAACGTAGAAAAGGTATTTGATGCATTCGTGACAACGAAACCAAACGGCACAGGCTTGGGCCTTGCACTTTGCCGAATGATCGTCGATCGCCATGGCGGCCGGATATCGGCCTCGCCGATTCGGCCACATGGTTCTATCATTCGGATTGAGTTACCCCAAAAGACAACCGCGACCGCTGCGTCCTAATATCGCGTGGCCATCGAGCGGGGTCCCGTTCTCGACCAGGAACGTGGTCAGGGTCGCGCCGCTCGCACGGTGGCGAAAATCTCGTACGCTCGCTCGCCGAAGTTTTCGATTGGCATCGGTACTCACGACACTGTCACTGGTTGCTTGGTGTCTGTCGCCTGCTCGGGCGGCAAGCGAATAACCACTTCTATAAGCAGCTTGTGAATTTCTCTATTGCTCTCCTCCAGCCGCTCAACGCGCCATTTCAGATCATCTTTTGCGTTTGACAATTCGGGCCGACTGCGAACCTGATCGTAGGCTTCGATATGCGGGCAGAGGTTGTTGCGCAACCAATCGGTAAACTCTCGATGCTTGTCAAAAGCGGCCGCTGCCCTGATCATGGCGGCTTGCAGTTCCGCCTCAGCGTGGGCGCGGCGCTCGGCAAGCGAGCCACGACGAGGAGCTTTGATCTCCGGTATCGCTGCATACAAGTTGGACAACTCTTCCAGCCGTGCCTTGCCTTTGTCGTCGGACAGGCTGGGTGTGGGTACATAGTCGTCAAGCCGTTTCATTCAGTGGGCAGACAAGTCATGATGTTGCGCTTCCGCCTCTTGACTAATCGCGGCGTTTCAGTCAAACACTGCGCCCGCTGAAGATAGTTTCAGCCACTGCCTGAGGAACCGATGCGTATCGCATCACATATCGCCACCGCGCTCAGCGCCGCCACCGGACGGTCGGATCGACCGACCAGCTGGCAGTTCGTGGGCGCGTGCGTGGCGTATCTGGGCTCCTCCCGGATCAATATGCGGCCCGAACAAGGCTCGATAACGAAACCGGAATAACCGGCGCAGGGCACCTTCCCTCCGCCGCGTAGGCAGGAGGGGCAGATGGCCCGCATCACGACCCGCAGAACATCCAGCATCCACCCGTGTGCCTTGGGCGCGCGCGTGTTTGCGCGTGCTCTTGGCCAGAGCCTCACTTGCGCATGACTACGGTGCCGTTGGCGCCGCGCTCTTTGACATTGTGAATGTCCAGAATTGGACGCGGCGCCGGTTTTCCGGCCCGTTCAAGCACGCTCGCTTCCGCGCCGGGAGCGGCGCCGCGATCCTTTTGTGCATTTTACAAGGAGCTGGCTTAGCTCATCGGGCAGAGCACTCACCTCGTAAGCGAGAGGCGGGAAGTTCGAGTCCTCCAGCCAGCACCACGCAGATATCTGGGCCGCAATCGTCCAGTGGCAGGGCCCCGCTTTGGTAAGGCGGAAACCGGCGTTCGATCCGCCGTTGCGGCACCACGAACGCACTCGTGGCGAAACGGCAGACGCAGCCGCCTCAGAAGCGGCCGCCCTCGCGGCATGGAGGTTCAAGTCCTCCCGGGTGCACCAGATTTGCTCGCTTCGCCAAGCGGCAAAGGCATCGGTCTTACACACCGACATTCCCAGGTTTGAGTCCTGGGGCGAGCACCACACGCGCTTCGTTAGCTTAGTGGCTATAGCACCTGCCCGACATGCAGGAGACCCGCGGTTCGAGTCCGCGACGAGGCACCAGTCAACTCTCCCGTAGCTCAAAGGCAGAGCACCCGGCCGATAACCGGAAGACCGCGGATCGTTACCGTGCGGGAGAACCAGCAACAGGAGAGCAACATGACGACGACGATCAGAAAACCGGGACGGCTGCCGCCGTATCTCCATCGCCGATGGACCCGGAGCGTTCAAGCCCAAGACGGTTGGGCAACGGGCTTTTAATCCGTGCGCCAAGGGGTTCAACTCCTCCCGGGTTCTCCATCACACACGACTAGCTCAATCGGTTAGAGCGCCGTCCTCTTAAGTCGGAGGTTCGCGGTTCGAGTCCGCGGTCGTGTACCAATTCCCTGACCTGCGACGCATCTGTTGAGGCGGACCCGCTGTCTACGGGTTGAGACGGGTTAGATTCCCGTGCAGGTCGCCAGCTCACCCCGTCACCGCATCTCTAGCTCAACTAGCAGAGCCGGCCCCTCATAACGGTCTGGGTCGAGGTTCGAGGTCTCGGAGATGCACCAACACGAAAGGAGGTCAGCGATTACTGTGACCGCGCATCCAGCGCTCGTGCTCAACGCCGACTTCCGACCGATGAGCTATTTCCCGCTATCCCTGTTGTCGTGGCGGAATGCGGTGCACGCCGTGTTCAGCGGGCGTGTCTCGGTCGTCGCCGAGTACGACACCTGGGCGCGCAGTCCGTCCGCTCGGCTCCGGCTGCCGTCAGTGGTGGCGCTGCGTAAGTACCAGCCGTCGGCGCGACGCGTGGCGTTCACGCGCTTCAACGTGTTCCTGCGCGACCGCTTCACCTGCCAGTATTGCGGCGAGGCGTTTCCGTCTTCGGCGCTGACGTTCGAACACGTGATTCCGCGCTCGCGCGGTGGTCAGACGACCTGGTCGAACATCGTCACGGCCTGCGAGCCTTGCAACACGGGCAAGGGCAACTCGTTGCGGATCAAACCGCGGCGGCCACCGAAGGAGCCGAAGCTCAATGAGCTGCTGGCTGCCAAACGCGCGTTTCCACCCGGCTATCTGCACGAGAGCTGGATGGACTACCTCTACTGGGACGCGCAGCTCGAGGCCTAGCTTCGTCTCGTAGCTCAGCGGATCAGAGCACCGCCGTCCGAAGGCGGAGGCCGCGCGTTCAAATCGCGCCGAGACGTCCAACACGGAAGGTTCCGCTGGAGTGGCCGGCAACCCGTCTTGAAAACGGGTGGGCACCGCAAGGTGTGGCGTTCGAACCGTCAGCCTTCCGCCAGCATAGGTGCGGGCGATCACGAGGTCGCCCGCGCCGATCAACGAACACGCACAGATACTCAAGCGGCAACGGAGGCCTGACTGTAGATCAGGGGCCTTTTGGCTCGGCAGGTTCGAGTCCTGCTCTGTGCACGCGTCCGTAGCTCAATGGCAGAGCCGTGCGGCGCCACCGCACAGACACGGGTTCGATTCCTGTCGGCCGCACCAATCGCCATTCGCCTGGGAAGCTAATCTGGTGAAAGCGCCGCGTTGAAGCCGCGGAGAGGTGGGCTCGAAACCTACCCCAGGCTCCATGTCACCCATTCGCGGGGTCAGACCCTTCCTTCTCGCCATCGCTCCGTGCACGCGGAGCTGGAGGGTCTGGCCCCATTGGGCAAACCCAATCGGGGCACGCGCAGGGTCCGCGTATCTCCCTTGCAAGGAGATTGAGCTCGGTTCGAGTCCGAGGTGCTCCACCAATTTCTTCCCCGATCGTCCAATCGGTAGGAGTCCCGGTTGTTACCCGGGAGATCCAGGTTCGAGTCCTGGTCGGGGAGCCAATTCGCCGCGATCGTCTAGTTGGCCAGTATACTCGGTTCGCAACGGAATAATCGTAGTTCAAATCTCTGTCGCGGTGCCACGCACACGTAGCTCAACTGGATAAAGCCCCTGACTACGAATCAGGAAGGTGCAGGTTCGAGTCCTGCCGTGTGCTCCAATCATCAGCGTGTTGGGGAGCCTGGCCGTCCCTGCCTGCCTTGGAAGCAGGAGATCGGTGGTTCAAATCCACCCACGCTGACCATTACACTCAATGAGGAACAGGAGCGCTCCATGAGCGACATCAAAGTCTACGGGGAGCACGAGCCCAAGACCCTCGCGCAGATGCAGCGTTGCATGACGGTCGGCAGCGCCGTGAAGGGCGTGCTGTGTGCCGACGGCCACCTCGGCTACGCGCATCCGATCGGCGGCGTGGTTGCCTACGAGGAGCACATCTCCATCAGCGGTGTCGGTTTCGACATTGCGTGCGGCAACATGGCGGTTCGCTTGGATGCGCGCTTCGCCGACCTGGCGCCGCGCGCCAAGACCATCCTCGACGACATCGGCCGTTCGATCAGCTTCGGCGTCGGGCAGCGCAATGCCGTGAAGGTGGACCACGACCTGTTCGATTCGGCCCTCTGGGATGCAGCCGGCGTCGCCAATCTCAAGGAGATGGCGCGCCTGCAGCTGGGCACGGTCGGCTCCGGCAACCACTATGTCGATCTCTTCGAGGACGAGGAGGGCTTGGTGTGGATCGGCGTGCACTTCGGCTCGCGCGGCCTTGGGCACAAGATCACGACCAAGCATCTGGAATGGGCCGGCGCCAAGGACGGCATGGAGGTCGATCCGGCCGTAGTACCAGTCGATAGCAATATCGGCCAGAGCTACATCGCCGGCATCAAGCTCGGCGGGCTCTACGCCTATGCCGGCCGCGAATGGGTCGTGGAGCGGGTGCGCCAGATCATCGGCGCCGCCCTCACCGACAGCGTGCACAACCACCACAACTTCGCCTGGCGCGAGACGCACGGCGACCGCGATCTGTGGGTGGTCCGCAAGGGCGCTACGCCTGCCTTCCCGGGCCAGCGCGGTTTCGTCGGCGGCTCGATGGGCGACGATGCGGTGATCCTCGAAGGCATCGAGAGCGAGGCGTCGGCCGACAGCCTCTACTCGACGGTGCACGGTGCGGGTCGCATCTGCGGGCGCATGGAGGCAAAGGGCAAAAAGAACAAGGCCGGCGAATGGACGAGGCAGCCTCGCTTCACGCGCAAGCAGATGGACGCCTGGCTGCAGGAGAAGCACGTGCTTCTCCGCGGCGGCGACGTCGACGAGAGTCCCATGGCCTATCGCCGGCTGCCCGACGTGCTGCGCGAGCACGACGGCACCATCAAGGTTCTCCACACGCTGCGGCCGTTCGCCGTCGCGATGGCGGGACCAGGAGAGTTCGACCCCTACAAGGACTGAGGGTGGCGTTCGCGCCACCCCTTTTCGCCGCCCGGCTCTCAGGGCGCGCAAGATTGCCCTCGTAGCTCAGTGGATGAGAGCAGCCGTCTTCTAAACGGCGGGTCGGGTGTTCGATTCACTCCGAGGGCGCCAAGGAACTCCACAAATACGGATGGTTGGCCGAGCGGTAAGGCAACGCGGTGCTAACGCGTCGAGACCTTCGGGTCGGGCAGGTTCGACTCCTGCACCATCCGCCATGCGGGCGTAGCTCGAGCGGTAGGGCGCTGCCTTCCAAGCAGAAGGCGCGAGTTCAACTCTCGCCGCCAGCTCCAACTTTGCCACGTTCGTCTAAATGGCCTAGGACACCCCGGCTTCCTTCAAATCGGGAAGGCGGGTTCAAATCCCGCATGTCGCACCACGCCATGCCCCTTCGCCTAGCTGGTAGGGCACCGGGCTTTGATCTCGGGCGGCTTGGTTCGAACCCAAGAGGGGCAGCCATTTCCAACACCGCGGAATAGCTCAGTTGGTAGAGCGGGGGTTTCATACGCCCCGTCAGCCGCAGGTTCGAACCCTGCTTCCGCGACCAACATTCGCCGGCTTAGCCAAGTGGGAAGGCAACGGGTCGTGGCCCCGTCATGAGGCGGTTCGATCCCGCCAGCCGGTACGGGCGTGTAGCTTATCGGAAGAGCGGCGGATTCCAAACCCGCGTCAGAGAGGGTTCAATTCCTTCCTCGCCCGCCATCATTGCTATGGACGTTAACAACGTCACGCCGGTGGCGCGTGACAATCGGGATGAGAAGGTCCGCATTGCCTCGCCAAGATTGCTCCCGAATCATGGCTGTTGCCTCGCCTGAGTCGCTCCCGCGGCGGGAGCAGGGTGGAGGGCAGGACGAGGCGGGTGAGCATAGCTACGCGGGACGAGTTGCTGGCTGCGGTGAGCGAGCGATACAGAGCAAGCGGATGGGCTGACAAGTCTCGGATCGTGGAGGAGTTCGCAGCCGCGCCGGGGTATCATCGCAAGCACGCGATGCGAGTGCTTCGCGCCGGGCCATCCGGCAAGCGCTCAGCTCCGCTGGCTCCGTGTCAACAATCCGCCGATCAATTCCGGTTCGGACCTTCTCGGACTGGCGCGATCCGCGGCCTGGCTTGGTTGAGGTTGACCTCGTCGCGCACTCCGGTCCGGTGCTCGGAACGGATTAATGCTCCTGCGCATCGTCGGGTTCTGCTGTCGGCCGATCTGATTGGCGATTTATCCATGTGGGTTTCGACGACTTCTACATCAACGTGACCGTGCCGGTGGCAAGATCATAGACACCTCCAACCACACGGACCTCATTGTTGGCGACCATTGCGGCAAGAATCGGCTTCGCTTGCTTCAACTGCTCGACATTATGGCGTACGTTGGCGATAACTGCCTGTTGTTCCAAATCGCCGCCAGTTTGGTTCAAAACCGGCGCGATACCGATCTTCATTGTCCGCACGAGGTCCGCGATGTGACCTGGCAGTGTGTTGTCGTTCTGAAGTGCCGCTACCGTCGCATTGACAGCGCCGCAACTACTGTGTCCGAGTACCATGATCAGCTTTGTGCCGAGCACAGAGACACCAAACTCCAGGCTTCCCAGACCTTCAGGAGTGACGAAGTTGCCGGCGACGCGGACCACGAACAGGTCGCCGGGACGCTGATCGAATGCCAGTTCCGGAGCAATCCGAGAATCCGCGCAGCCGAGGATCGCCGCGAAGGGTGCCTGGCCAAGCGCTAGGCTCGCGCGTCCTGCGGAAAAATCGCGCTCGCGCGGCTGGTTCGCCACGTAGCGCGCGTTGCCTTCGAGCAGGAGATTTAGGGCCGCATCGGGCGTCTTGGCGGCAGCCGCTGGCTGGACTTGAGCCATGCTGTGTAGCGGCGCCGCAGTTAGAACCCCAGCGCCAGCCAGCATCAATGCGCGCCGGCTTAGACTTGTATCTAGACGCGCGTCGCACATAGCTCCATTCCTTCTATTGTCGCTCAAGCCGAATAGACGGTCGCGTCGTTGATGCCGAGGAAGGCGAAGGCGCTCAGCAGCATCGTTGCACCACTTGGTCGAGCAGACCCTTCTCCAGCATCCCATCCCCGTCGATCACCATAGAGTGGGAAGGCCCGGCCTGGGTATCCGGAAGAACCTGATTTCTATCGGGCAAAGACCCGATAGGTCTCTGCCCTGACAAGGCGACTTGCCGGCGCGGTTGCTCCGCTGGGCGGATACCACACCCAGATGGTGTCATGATGGGCTCGCGGACCTGTCGCGCGGCGAAAAATTGGCGGTCCGTCGCGCCAGGCGCGGCGCTGTTGCGCATGCTGACCTGCTGTCGATCAAACGATCCAAACGCCGAACCCAGCGCAATGACCGCCAAAAGTGAGATGATCACACCGACGATCACAATCATCACCATGCGAAAATAGCCTTTCGCGGTGAGTCGGTTTGCTGATTTGAAGAAGAAGCAGGACAGTGCCATTGTGAGGAAGGGCGTCGAGCGTGCCTGTGCTGATCGTAGTCAGGCGATGCCTCAGCGCCGGATCGATGCCGTGCTCGGCCGCGAGGCGCATGAAGCTGTCACCTAGTGCTTTGAGTGCGATCGCCATCCCGCCCGAAGCGGTACCAGTGAGACCGGCGAGCACGTTCATGGCGACAACGAGCGAAGCCAGTGGTCCTGCCGGAATCAGCAACACCGCGTCCCGCACTGCTTCGAATGCAGGCAGAGCTGCAATTACAGCGCCGAAGCCAACGAGGCTGGCGACGGTCAGGATCGGCAAGACGGAGGAATTGGCGCCAGCATCCAGGCTTTCGCGCAAGGCGGGCAAACGCCGGTAATTGACGATGACGACGGTCAGGTCCCAGCGGCGAGCGCTGCGATGACCGACCATACACCGGCTACTGCCCCGAGTGTGGTCTTCTCAGATCTCGTCGGTCAGAAACGAAAAATCGAGGCGTGGGAGCACGACATATCGGGAAATTTATGAGGATAACCACAACGAGCGGCAGTGTGGCGAGAGTGAAGGGAGGCTCGCTGGCGCTGCGCTTGCCATGGTCAATCTCGGCCGGATCGAAATCGCCGGCCGCTGTCGCCTGCTGTCGAGTCTTCTCGTCGATGACGAGAGCAGCCCCCGCTCCGCCGGCGTAGACCTCACCGGCCTTGCGCGCGGCCGCTTCGGCACGACCAAGCCACCACATGCCGAAGGCCATAGTGATGATCGACGCGATGATGCCCAGACCGGGAGCCGCGAAGGTCGTGGTGCCGAACTAAGGCATCGGAATGGCATTGTTGACGGAAGGCGATCCTGGGAGCGCCGACATGGTGAGCGTAAACGCACCGAGACTGATGGTTGCCGGCATCAACGGCGCGGGATGTTCGCGGCGCGGAATATCTGCGCCGCCATTGGTACCAGGAGGAACAAGGCCACAAAGACGCTGACGCCACCATAAGTGACTACGGCCGAGGCGATCACCACCGCAAGTATAGTGCGGCGTGTTCCCAACCGTTCGGTCAAGAAACGTGCAACCGAGGTGATCGAACCGCTGTCGTCCATGAGCTTGCCGAACTACCCGCCAAGCAAGAACATGGGGAACCACTGCGCGAGGAAGCGAGCAGCCCCTGCCATGAAAGTCTGCGTCCAGTGGGGCGAGAAGCGGCTCGCCCGCTGCCGGGCCCGCTGGTCTGGGACCGGGAAGGTTGCGCCGGGACATCAAGGAAGATGCCCCGTGATGTAGCCCACGCACTTATCAATATGCCTGAGTTCGAGAAGTCGCGCGAACGAACGCAAGAAGGTCGAGATGGGCCATCCTGGCACCGGAGAACGTCCTCAGGTGGCATGACCGCTAGAATGCGAGGTCTGCCGTGCCCATTAAACGACCTTCCAAGCAAATCGCCATCCGCCCCCCTCCCGCACGACACCGAGCTTCACAGTTCGTTGGTCCGCGGCGTGATGAAGGATGCGGCCCGAGAACGCGTGGAAAGCTGCAATGGCACGTTGGCGCAAACCCCAGTTTGCCACTTCTGCATGAACCGTTGTTCATGCAGTGCGTAAGGTATTCGGGACCATTCTTTTGAACAAAAGGCGCCAACCGGAGTTCTCACAGTCTGTAGCATGGAGCTCCTCCCTATGAACACCCTTTGCAAGACCCTCTTGATTGCTGCCGGTGCCGCGACAGTCACAGTCGGTACCCTGACGATGGCGCCACAGACTGCCTCGGCAGCTGTGGTCTGTAACTCTAGCGGCGAGTGCTGGAGAGTCCGCGGTCGCCCCACCTACGGTCCGGACCTCAACCTGCGCATCTATGGCGACAACTGGCGCTGGCGTAGAGGTGAGAACTACCGCTGGCGCAATTCTGGCCGCGGTCATGGCTACTATCGCGACGGCGTGTGGGTCACGATCCGCTAGTCGGAAGAACAATGGTGCAGGGAAGCCGCCCTATGTGGGCGGTTTTTCTGTGTCCCGATCTCTCGACTATGCGCTATCCACTTGTCGCAATTGGCTTTACCGGACCGCCATGCTGGTGACGTGGGCTTCGCATCGCTGCAGGGTAAGCCGTGGAGCGACGATGTGAAGCCGCGAGGGCCAGTTGGAGAACGGCGTGACACTGCATTTTGAGAATGGACGACGCGACATAGTTGCACGCCTTGGCCGGCGCGACCGGCGCATGAGGTTGTCACCAGCAAGGACACCATGCGCCGGCGCGTGTGGCGATGTTGCGATCGACTGCGAGGTCACCGAGGGCGAGCAGCCGATTCCGCGGCGGCTCCGTGGGTACGGTGCGGCGGGATCTGGTTTCGGACCTCCAGCGAATGATCTCCACCGCTATCCCGCTGCTCTTCATTGGATCGAGCAACGCCGAGACGTCGCGTCGCGTGGCGCTCGGTGCGGTGCCACTGGATGCAACTGAAAGAGCAGGTTGAGCGTTGCTATCTAGTGCGGTTGCCTTAACCCAAGGAATGGCGCAATGGCTACCACGATTGAACGTGTCGAAGTGGCACGGGATGGACACTGGAGTTCCCGTTCGATCAGCATCCTCGCAGCGCTTGCGATCGACGCAGGCCTCATCTGGCTTTTGTTTTTCAGAGCCGCATACAATCCGCCCGTTGGTGACGCCGAGATGTTCTGGGTGCGCGTTCTTGCAGCCTTCGGAGCCTATGCGGTCCTCCAACAATGGACCCTTGCTAATCAGACCGGCAGGGGCGACGACCTGTCATCGGCGCTCGATAAGTTCGTTGCGGCGAGTCCGATCGTAGTGGCCCTGGTCATCGAAGCCTATTGGCTAGGCGCGCAGGGCGTCGACGCGCTATCTTGGCGCCATCATGCAGTGGCCGTTTTGTGGGCAGCATTCGCAATTACCGATTTCTTTGCCACGGATATCACGAACCAGCGGCTAAGGGCCCGCCAATTCAACGTTGGCGATGGCGGTGCGGCCTAGGCTTGATCAATGTGGTCGGCGCTGACTTGCGTCGGCGACGCAGGCCGAACGTTGGCAGCCGCGGGCGATGTCGACGGTGCGGCCACGGCAGCTTTTTGGCACTAATGTTGAGCGGCTGGCCCAAGTCAAGGGAGGCAGGTCATTGGGGGCAGCGGACCCAGTTCTGCGCGGTGCTGCTAGGCAGGAGAGGGGTTTCGGCCGGCCGTTACACGGCACGACACAGAATGGGTCGGCGTCGGAAACCCTTCGCAGGATCGGGTCGGCGTCGGATCATGTCCTCCGTCAGCAACTCACCAAAGCGCTGTTCGAGATCATTCGTGCACTGCCCAAGCCGAGAGGCACACCTACAGTGGGGCCGAGACAGCGGAGGCGCTTCTTTGTGCACCCCATCGGAGGTGGGCTAGGGTTGGGGTTCGAGGGCGAGGAGAAAACACAAGAACGAGCGCCATTGCACCCATGTTACCTTCTAGGATGTTGACTGAGGTCGGCTCATAGGCGAACGCTCCGCCAACGGGGCCTCGCCAAGGGGACTTCGAGAAGGAGGATGCATGGCGCTGCTTCTCAGCGGATTGGACCAACACATCGGCACCGCACAGGCATGGCGCGTTGCGTTTGGCGAGCACCTTCCCGGTATGGAGGTCCGGATTTGGCCGCATGTGGGCGATGTGGCCGAAATCAGATATTTCGCCTTCATGCATCCCGATTTTGATGCGCTACCCACCTTTCCGAATCTGAAAGCCATGTTCAGCCGTTCGGCGGGCGTAGAGTCCTTCGTAAGGCACCCCAAGCTGCCCAAGGTGCCGCTCGGCAAGGTTGAGCCGCCGGGCGGCGACCCGATGATGACGGAGTACGTCGTCATGCACGTTCTTCGGTTTCATCGCGACATGCCGGGCTATCAGGCCGCTCAGGCCAGGCGGGAGTGGCGCCGGGTGCCGATTGTCCGTCCGGAGCAACGGCGCGTCGGATTTCTGGGTTACGGCATGATGGCCCAGGCGCCTGCGTCCGTGCTGAAAGCGCTTGGTTTCAAGGTCTCGGCTTGGGTGCGGACGCCCCGCCGGACCGCCGACATAGGCATCTTCCACGGTCAGGATCAGCTGCGGCCATTTCTCAATCAGACCGATATCGCGGTCTGCCTGCTGCCGCTGACGCGAGAAACCGAGGGTCTCTTCTGTGCCCGTACGTTCGCTATGATGCCGAGAGGGGCGATGCTGGTGAATGTCGGACGCGGTAGGCAGGTCGTGGATGCGGATCTCATCGAGGCGCTCGATTCGGGGCAGTTGGCGTATGCAGCGCTGGACGCCCTGTGGCCGGAGCCTCTCCCGCCGGACAGCCCGCTGTGGCTGCATCCAAGAGTGACGGTCATGCCACATGTGGCGCGGCGCCCGACCGTCGATCAACTTGTGGCGCAGATCGTCGCCAACATCCGAGCCTTGGAGGCGGGGGGCTCGCTGCTGCAGGAAGTTGACATCAGATTGGGATATTGAGCCCGTGCTCTCTTTCTGATGCTTTTAAAGTACGTCGGCTCCGCGCCGTTCCAAACGCCGCCTGCCGCGATGCGCACCCCTTTGTCCACATCCCTTCGACGTGGCAGTCTGCGCCTGAATCTCACGAAGTTGGGCCGTGAGGAAATCGCGAATGGCCGGCGCAAAGGCCCTGGCAAAGTCCTCTGCCGTACGCAATTGGGCTAGTCACCGGTCCGCACGTCACTTGCCAGCGGCGATCGCGGGTCGGCTGACAGCTTGCTCTGAACGGTTGAACAACGGCCAGTTGTCAAGTAATCCAACTCTCAGCCGCCGGTGTCGATCATCGACCCACCGCACCCGGCTTTGGGGGGGCGCCATGAAGCGTTTGCTTATCCTGCTGCTTTTGGCCTCATTCAGTGGCTCAGCACGCGCCGAATTTGACGTTGTCGAATCCAGTATCGCTGACATGCAGCGGGCCATGCAGAATGGCAGTGCCACGTCGCGCGAGCTGGTTCAGCAATACCTGGCAAGGATCGCCTTCTACGACAAGAAGCTCAACGCGGTCATCACAGTCAATCCGAACGCGCTGCGCGAAGCCGATGAGCGCGATCGCGAACGCGCTCAAGGCATGCTGCGCGGCCCCTTGCACGGCATTCCTATCGCCGTGAAGGACAATATCCATACCACCGACATGCCCACAACCGGCGGCGCGCTTGCGTTTGATGGGTTTGTGCCGCCCTATGAGGCGACAGTCGTGAAAGCCCTGCGCGATGCGGGTGCCGTAATTATCGCCAAGACCAGCATGACCGAGCTGGCCAATTGGATAGCCGGGCCGCCGACGCCAATGCCCGGCGGGTACAATGCGATCACCGGCTTCGGCATGAATCCCTATGACCCGCGGCGCGACCCGCGCGATGCGACCTTCGATGGGCGACCGGTACTCCTGGTGGGCGGTTCGAGCTCCGGCATCGGCACTTCCGCGAATTTCTGGGCCGCCAACGTCGGAACTGAAACCTCGGGCTCGCTTCTCGTGCCCGCAAATTTGGCCATGCTGGTCACGATTAAACCCACCGTGGGGCGCATCAGCCGCTACGGCATTATCCCGCTCACTGCCGACCAGGACACCGCGGGGCCGATTGCGCGGACCGTCGCCGATGCTGCCATTCTCCTCGGTGTGCTCGAGAATCCCCAACCGGATCCGGGGGATCCGGTTAAGGCTTGTCAGCCGCCGCCAAACCGTGACTATACAGGCTTTCTCAAGCGCGACGCGCTCGCGGGAGCGCGGATCGGCGTTCCCCGCGCCTTCTACTACGACCGCATCACACCGCCCGGGTCGGCCGAGCCGCGCGGCGGACTTACTTCCGAGCAGGCGAACGTCATGCGCGAAGCCATCGACGTTCTCAAGCAGCAGGGTGCGATCATCATCGATCCAGCTGACATTCCGAGCGTCGTCGATCAGGATGAGAACAAGAATTTCTTGCGGTGGTCGATTTGCAGTGGCGCCGATGGTCCCAAGGGCAAAGATTCCCAATGCTCCGTGGTGTTCAAGTACGGCATGAAGCGCGATTTCAACAAATGGCTCACCAGCCTCGGGCCAACGGCGCCGGTGAAGTCACTGACCGAGCTCCGTAATTGGAACCTGGCGCACAGGAGCGCCGGAGCGCTCAAATTTGGCCAGGGGCAGCTCGATAACTCGGACGAGATGGACGTCGAGTCCGACCGCGCGCGCTATGAGGCCGATCGCGCCAAGGACATCGCGCTGTCGGCGGCGTATGGCATCGATGCGATTATGAAATCGGAACGCCTCGATGCGCTCCTAT
>Ga0134122_10001395_pt1 | contig 17448 bp, 17 predicted proteins | sample KB302_FD_96461 | JGI IMG/M metagenome (GOLD analysis project Ga0134122, IMG submission 96461) | Terrestrial soil microbial communities without Nitrogen fertilizer from Kellogg Biological Station, Michigan, USA - KB3-0-2 | ecosystem: Environmental > Terrestrial > Soil > Unclassified ... | reverse complement strand
ATCCCCGCCGGCCTGGTGAAGGCGCGCACGATGGGCAGCAGGGAATAGGTCGCGAGGCGGGGGGCTTCGTCGGTCAGGGTGTAGATGATCTTGGGCTTGGCGGTGGACACGGGATATTGCCTTTGCGAGAGGGAGTACGGTGGTGCGGATATGCCGATATTTTACGGCCAGAGTTTTACATTGAGCGCGCGTTCGGCGAGCCAGACCGCGGCGACCAGCGCGATCGCGGCCGAACCCCCGGTGAACACCAGGCGCTGGTAGAACCAGCTGCCGCGCAACGCATAGGCGAATGGTAGGAAAGCCGCGACGATCACGAGTTGACCTACCTCAACTCCGAGGTTGAAACCCACCAGCGCCAGCAGCAGCGCACCCTGCGGTAGCCCCAGGTCGGCAAGCACGCTGGCGAAACCGAATCCGTGGATCAGGCCGAACGCGAAGGCGACCGCCCAGCGCCGCTCCGCGACCACCGGCCAGAGATTGTTGAGCGCGGCGAGCATCACGGAAAGGGCGATTGTCGACTCGACCAGGCGCGACGGCAGCGAGATCACCGACAGCGCGGCGAGCGACAAGGTGATCGAGTGCGCCACGGTAAACGAGGTCACCACCCTGAAGACCTCCCAGAATGCGTCGCGAAAGCGCGGCGCGGCCTTCCAGGCTCCATGCGCGAAGACCAGAACCGCAGGCAGCAGCAGCGAGAGCAGGAAGAGAATGTGGTCGAAACCGATCCAGATGTGCCAGACGCCTTCGCGCAGGTAATCGAAGAACTGCGACAGCGCCGAGGCCGCTTCCGCTCCGAACGAGAAGCGCGGCCGATCGGGCGAGAGCACGCCGGTTTGCGTGGTGCCGCCGCGCTCGATGCGCAGCAGGCCGCGGTGGGTTGGATCGAGGTCGAAGAACAAGCGGTAAGTCAGTTCGATGGCCGCGGGCGGGGGCGCGCCGCAGTCTGCACCGAAGCGCAGCACGGCATAGGCGCCGTCGCTGTGCTCGTCCACCAGCAAGTCTGTGTTTGCAGTCGTGCAGGTTTTTCCGTTGGAATTGAACGTCAGGCGAGACAGGGCGTAATCCTCGATCTCCTTGCGCTTCGCTTTGAGCTCGCCCCAGGTGATTTCCCCGTTACCGTCAGCGTCCAGGCCAATGGCGAATTCAAGGTCGCGCAGGGCAATGTCCCACTGGCCACGCACGGCCGCGCCATCGATGCGCAGCGCAAGATAGCTGTCGCTTGGCTTGTGCGCCTGCGCGGCGCAGGCAAACAGCACGGCGAGCAGGGCGAGGTATTTGCCTCTCAAGGCTTCAAAGCCTTCAGCTTCGCCGCCGTGTCGCGCAGCCGCTCGCTTTCGAAGCCGCTCGCATCGAGCCACTGCAGAGCTGGCGCCGCAGCCGCGGGGTCGCGGGCGGCGAGGGCGGCCTCGAAGAGAACCAGCGCGTCGCGCGGTTCGCGCTGGCTGCGGTAGTTCTCGCTCGCCGCGGCGAGCGCAGCGCGCGCATCGCCCTTGAGTTCCAGCAGGTATCGCGCTTCCTCCTGCAGGTGCAGTTTTTCGCCGCGCAGGGCAGCATCGGCGAAGCGCTCGCCCAGCGCGCGCGCGTACTTTTCGGCCTCGGCGAGTTTGAGCCGTTGGGCCGCGAGCGCGAGCCGCAGCAGCAGCGTGTCTGAGCGGCTCCAGTTTTTCAGCAGCGGGACGACTTCCGCGGCGCGACCCTGTTCAAGGAGGAAGTCGGCGTAGGCGGCGAGCAGGAAATTGTCGTCGACGCCAAGCGCGATTGCCTGCTCGAAATGCCGTTCTGCAGCGGCGTGATCGCCCATGCGCCAGGCCATTTCCGCGAGCCGCGTCTGGATCCAGATCTGAAATTCGGGCGCGCGGTCGCTGTCCCGGGTCGGGGCTGCGCGCAGTCGCGCGTAGGCGGCGCGCGCGTTGCCGGTGGTGGCGTCGACGTAGGCGGTGCAGGCAACCGCGTGCAGAGCGGTCGTGTGGGGAGCGAGCAGTTCGCATTCGCGCCGCGCGCCGGCGTAGTCGGCTTGCACCATCAGGATCGCGGCACGCCAGGCGCGTGCACTGAGATTGGCCGGTTCCGCCTCCAGCGCAAGAGCGAAATCGGCCATTGCTTTCTCAAAATTGTGGCGGTACTGGCGCAGTTTTCCGTGCAGCACCAGCATTTCGGCCGGCGTGCCTGCGCCCTCGGGCCAGGGGCGCAGCACCGCTTCGGCGTAACCGACGTAGCGCGGATCACCCTGTTCCAGCGCCAGCTCGAAATAGCGCTGCGCGAGTCGGGCAGCCGCGACGGCATCCGTTGGCGCTGCGGCTGTGGCGGTGCGCAGCCGACGCAGCTCCGCCGCGGCCGGATCCCCCGGCTTGCCGGGGAGGACTTCGAGGACTACAGCGTCATCGCGGGGCAAAAACGGGGCGGCCACGGTCACTTGCGCGGCGAGCAACAACGCACCAAGCAGGGCCGGGCAGAGATTTCGAACGCGTTTCATCCGCAGGACGCCGAGACAAGCCTGTAAAAACAATAGCTTATCACGGTTTGATGCCAATTCTTCTTTTGTTTACAATGGCTTGCGTGGGGAAACCCATGTGCAGGGAGGCAAAACGGGGTCAACCGGGAGGAACGGTCAACCGTCAGCGGCGTCGCGCGTTTTTCGACGCAGGGGACTGGCGGCAACTCGTTACGTCACCCCGTTTAAACATACCAATACCAGGAGATCGAGATGACCAAGCTGCTGTCGATGATTGTCGCCGCCATGTTCGCGGCTGTTAGCGTAAACGCCATTGCCGCCGCCCACGCCCCAGCCGGGGACAAGAAGGGCGACAAGATGGAGAAGAAGGCCGACAAGATGGAAAAGAAGGCCGACAAGAAAGGCGACAAGAAGGGCGACAAGAAGGGCGACAAGAAAGACGAAAAGAAGAAGTAAGCCGGTTCGACCGATGAAAAAGGCAGGGTTCGTCCCTGCCTTTTCTATTTCCATGACGCGTTTTTTCCTGCTCTCGTTACTCGTCTGCGTGCCGGCGTTATCGCGCGCTGAGCTGCCCTCGGTAGAGCTCGCCGCCGGCATGCACCTGATCCGCGCCGAAGTAGCGGACAGCATGGGCACGCGCATGGAAGGGCTGATGTATCGCAAATCAATGCCGCAGAATTCCGGCATGGTGTTCGTGTTCGCAGAAAATGCCGCGCATTGCATGTGGATGAAGAACACGCTGATTCCGCTCTCGGTCGCGTTCCTCGACGAGTCCGGCGCGATCATCAACATCGCCGACATGCAGCCGCACAGCGAACAATCGCATTGCGCGACGCGCCCTGCGCGCTACGCGCTGGAGATGAACAAGGGCTGGTTCGCGCAGCGCGGCATCAAGCCCGGAGCAAAACTGCGCGGCTTGGAGAAACTCGCGCCACGCTAGTGGTCATGGCGGTGGTGGATGTCCGGGTAATGCGGGTGACTGTGAACGAGCCGCTCGTGCCGGTGCGCGTGATCGTGGGGCTCGGCCCCGTCCCAGGGAAAATCGTGAGTGTGCTGGTGGTGCGCATCGTGCGTGTGGCTGTGCGCGTGGTCCAGCGCTTCGTGCAGGTGCTCATGGGTGTGGCGCTCGCTGATATGAAGCCAGACGCCGGCAGCGACCAGCGGTAGGGCAATCCAGAACAAAGTTCCCGGTTCTTCGCCCAGCGCAACCATCGCCAGCGTGACGCCGGCAAACGGCGCAATCGAGAAATAGGCGCCGGTGCGCGCCGCACCCAATTCCCGCAGCGCAACCACGAATAGGGCGAGGCTGACGCCATAGCCGAACAGGCCGATCAGCCCCGCGCCCAGGACCTGACCTGGCGCCGGCAGATTGGCGCCGGCGGCGAAGGCGATCAGCAGGTTTACCGCACCGGCCACCGATCCCTTGATCGCTGCGATTGCGACTGCGTCTCCCGCGGAGATCCGCCGCGTGCAATTGTTGTCCACGGCCCAGGCGAGGCAGGCCGCGGCGACGCAAAGTGCGCCGATGCTGACACCGCTTACGCCGCTCGGCTCGACGGAAAGCAACGCACTACCCGCCACGATGAGCACGAGGCCGAGCGCGATGCGGCGATCGAAATTTTCGCGAAACACGAACCAGGCGATCAGTGCCGTGAACACGCCCTCGAGATTCAGCAGGAGCGAAGCGTTGGCGGCTGGCGCATGCGCGAGCCCGAACATCAGCAGCACCGGACCGGCAATGCCGCCGGAGAGCACGGCGCCAGCCAGCCAGGGCAGGTCCATTCCGCGCGGCAGGGTTCCTGCGGAGCGACGCAAGGCCATCCATGCCGCCAGGCCCAGACCGCTGCTGGCGTATAGCAGCCCGGCAAGGAGAAACGCAGGCATTTCACCCGCGAGGAGCTTGGCCGCCGGCGTGCTCGCACCGAATAGAAATGCGGCAGCGAGCGCATAGCCTATCGCGCGCATTGCAAGAACGCCGGAAAAGAAAATGCTAGTTCTAGCGCGCAGAACCCTACATTCTGCTCAGAAGCCGCCGTGCGACTGCGCGGCCATGCAGTAGAGCATCGGGATCGAGAGCATGGTGTTGACGCGCGAGGTCATGCCGGCCATTTTGGCGGCGGCGGCCTTCTCCGCGGCCTCGACCTGCACGATGCCGAGCGCCTTCTTCTGGTTCGGCCAGATGATGAACCAGACGTTGAAGGCCATGACCAGCGCGAGCCACATGCCGACGCCGATCGCGCGCGCGCCCGGCTGCAGCGTGAGCGCGGGCATGAAGAAGCCGAGCATCGCGGCCAGCAGCAGGCCGGTGACCACCGTTGCCAGCGCCGACCAGCGGAACCAGAACAGCGCGGTGGGCGCGATGACCTTGCTGATCGCCGGCTTCTGCTCGTCCGGGATCTTCGGCATCGACGGCGTCTGCACGAAATTGAAGTACCAGAGCAGGCCGATCCACATCACGCCCGAGCCGATGTGCAGCCAGCGCATGAAAAACGTCCAGTAGCCGTGCGAGCCCATCATGCTGAAGGTCCCCGCGACGCCCATCATGATGGCGAGGATGACGATGCCCGCGATGACGGTGCGGCCGAGGGATTGGAAGATGGCGCCCATGTCTACCTCCTGTTGTTTCGGCTGGAACCCGGTGGAAAGCTTAGCACGGCTAATGCCCCAGTATCTGGCTCAGGAAAAGCTTGGCGCGGTCGGTCTTCGGCGCGGCGAAAAATTCCTTCGGCGTACCGGTCTCGACAATCTCGCCCTGGTCCATGAAGACTATGCAATCGGCGACCGTGCGCGCGAATCCCATCTCGTGGGTCACCACCACCATGGTCATGCCCTCCTGTGCCAGTTCGACCATCACGTCGAGCACTTCCTTGATCATTTCCGGGTCGAGCGCGGAAGTGGGCTCGTCGAACAGCATCACTTTCGGGCGCATGGCGAGAGCGCGGGCGATGGCGACGCGTTGCTGCTGGCCGCCGGAAAGCTGGCCCGGATACTTGTCGGCCTGCTCCGGGATGCGCACGCGCGCGAGCAGCTGCCGCGCGATCGCCTCGGCTTCCCACTTCGGCGTCTTGCGCACCCAGAACGGGGCCAGCACCAGGTTCTCCAGCACCGTGAGATGCGGAAACAGGTTGAAGCTCTGGAACACCATGCCCACCTCGCGGCGGATCGCTTCGATCGCCTTGACGTCGTCGGCGACTTCGATGCCATCGACCATGATGCGGCCGCTCTCGTGGCGCTCGAGCCGGTTGATGAGCCGGATCATGGTGGATTTGCCCGACCCCGACGGCCCGCAAACGACAATCTTCTCGCCCTTGCCGACCCGCAGGTTGATGTTCTTGAGCGCCTGGAAATCGCCGAACCATTTGCTCACGCCGAGGATCTCGATCATGTTGTCCTGCGGCGCCGGCCCGGCGCGGTTGTCGGTCACCGGGTTGTCGGTCATCACGTGTCCTTCAGGGCTCTGGCGGTCGGCCCGCGCGCCAGGTCGCGCTCGAGCATCTGGCTGTATTGCGACATCGCGTAGCAGAAGATGAAATACACCAGCGAGGCAAAGAGATAGGCTTCGGCGCCGAAACCGATCCACGCCGGTTCGTTGAGCGCGGTCTTAAGCGCGAGCAGCAGGTCAAAGAGGCCGATGATCACCACCAGCGACGTATCCTTAAACAGGCCGATGAAGGTGTTCACCAGCGGCGGGATCGAGATCTTGAGCGCCTGCGGCAGGATGATCAGGGCGGTGCGCTTGGCGAACGAAAGTCCGAGTGCTTCGGCCGCCTCGTACTGCCCGCGCGGAATGGCCTGGAGCCCGCCGCGCACCACCTCGGCGAGATAGGCGGCGGCGAACAGGATCAGCGCGATCTGCGCGCGCAACAGCTTGTCGACGGTCACGCCGTTCGGCAGGAACAGCGGCATCACCACCGAGGCCATGAAAAGGAGCGAGATCAGCGGCACGCCGCGGATGAGTTCGATGTAAACGACGCAGACGCTGCGCACCACGGGCATGTCCGAGCGCCGGCCGAGGGCGAGCAGGATCGAGAGCGGAAACGCGAACGCGATGCCGAAGGTGGCCAGTATCAGCGTCAGGACGAGGCCGCCCCAGCGCTCGTTCTCGACGTAGCTCAGTCCGAACACGCCGCCCCACATGAGGACGCCGATCAGCGCCAGGCCGGCCAGCCACACCAGCGCGAGCCGCGGCGTCCAGAACCGGCGCATCGCGCTTACGGCATAGAGCGCGAAGAACAGCAGGGTCGCCACTCCGGGCCGCCAGTGCTCCTCGAACGGGTAGGTGCCAAACAGGATGAAGCGGTGCTTTTCCGTGATGAAGGCCCAGCAGGCGCCGGGAACCAGCGCTTCGCGGCAGGACTTGGAGCTGGGCGCCTGCCAGATCGCGTCGATGAACGCCCAGTTGACGAACGGCGGCACGAATTTCCACAACAGATAAAGCGCAAGCACGGAAAGCAGCGCGTTCGGTATGTTGGAAAACAGGTTCGCGCGCAGCCATTCGACAGGGCCGGGCAGCACCGGCGGGCGTGGCAGAACCGCGCTCATGTGCGCGCTCCTTTCAGGGCCACGCGGCGGTTGTACCAGTTCATGAAGGCGGAGATCGACAGGCTGATCGTGAGGTACACCGCCATGATGATCATGATGCCCTCGATCGCCTGCCCGGTCTGGTTCAGCGTCGTATTGGCGATCGAGACCAGGTCGGGGTAGCCGATCGCTACCGCGAGCGAACTGTTCTTGGTGAGGTTCAGGTACTGGCTCGTCATCGGCGGTACGATCACGCGCAGCGCCTGAGGCAGTACCACGAGGCGCATGGCGCGGCTCCGCGGCAGCCCCAAGGCGTGCGCCGCCTCGAACTGACCGCGGTCCACGGCCAGCACGCCGGCGCGCACGATTTCGGCAATGAACGCCGCCGTGTACACCACCAGGCCAAAGAGCAGCGCCGCGTACTCCGGCGTCAGCGCCGCGCCGCCGACAAAATTGAAGCCGCTCAGTTCAGGGCGGTGTATTTCGTGCGGGATGCCGGCAGCGAAGAGCACGAGCAGCGGCAGTCCCAGCATGATGCCGAAACCCACCGAATATGCCGGGAACTGTTCACCCGTGGCGGCCTGGCGCCTGGTCGCCCAGCGCACGAGCAAAAAGGCGATCACGGCGCCGACCAGCAGGGCGGCGAGGAGCCACCATTGCGCCGGGTCGTAGTGCAGCACTGGAAACGTAATGCCGCGATTGCTGAGGAAGAGGCCCGGCAGAGGGGTAAGCGCGTCCTTCGGTCCCGGGAGGTTTTCGGAAATGATCGTGTACCAGAAGAACAGTTGCACCAGCAGCGGAATATTGCGCATCACCTCTACGTAGACCGCGGCAAGCCGCGCGATCAGCCAGTTGCGCGACAGTCGCGCGAGGCCGAGCACGGTACCGAGGATCGTGGCGAGCACCACGCCGACGGCGGCGATGCGGAAGGTGTTGGCGAGGCCGATTCCCAGCGCACGCAGGTAGGTATCGGCTGCGCCGTAGGCAAATCCGCTCGTCTCGCCGATCTCGAAACCGGCTTCGCGGGCGAGGAAGGCAAACCCGGTCGCAATCTTGCGCTCGTCGAGGTTGCGCAGGGTGTTGGAGACGAAATACCAGCCGACGAACGCCACCGCCGCGATCAGCGCGGCCTGGTAAACGAGCGCGCGTACGTGCGGGTCGTTAAACGACCAGCGCGTACGCGGTTTTTGCGAGTTTGAGGCGGATGGCCTCAGCGGAGCGGGGGCGCGTACATGATGCCGCCCTTCGTCCACAGTTCGTTGATGCCGCGGTCGAAGCCGAGCGGCTTGAGGTTCGCTTCGAAACTCTCACCGTAGTTGCCGACCTGTTTGATGATGTTGAACGCCCACTTGTTGTCCACGCCCAGCATCTTGCCGAAGTCGCCGGTGGCGCCGATGAAGCGCTGCACCGCCGGATCCTTGCTCGAGCCGGCCTGGTCGATGTTCTTCGAGGTGAGGCCCATTTCCTCGGCCTCGACCATCGCGTAGAGCGACCACTTGACGATGTCGAACCAGCGGTCGTCGCCGTGGCGCACGGCCGGTCCGAGCGGCTCCTTCGAGATGACCTCGGGCAGGATCACGTGGTCGGACGGATTTGGCCGCGAGCCGCGTGTCGAAACCAGGCCCGAAACGTCCGTCGTGAACACGTCGCAGCGGCCGGAGTAGTAGGCGTTCAGCACTTCTTCCAGCTTCTCGATCACCACCGGCTTGAAGGTCATGCGGTTGGCGCGGAAATAATCCGAGAGGTTGAGTTCGGTGGTGGTGCCGGGCTGTACGCACACCGTGGCGCCGTTCAGCTGTTTGGCGCTCTTCACGTTGAGCTTCTTCGGCACCATGAAGCCCTGGCCGTCGTAGTAGTTCACGCCGACGAAATTCAGGCCCAGGCTGGTGTCACGGGTGACTGTCCAGGTGGTATTGCGCACCAGCACGTCCACTTCGCCCGACTGCAGGGCGGGGAAGCGCTGTACCGCGGTGGTCGGGGTGTAGCGCACCTTGGTCGAATCGCCGAACACGGCGGCGGCGATGGCGCGGCAGACGTCGACATCGAGACCTTTCCAGGCGCCCCTGGAGTCCGGCTGCGAAAATCCCGCCAGTCCGACATTCACTCCGCACTGGACAAAGCCTTTCTTCTGCACTGCATCCAGGGTGCCCTGCGCGTGTACGGCGCCCGCGCCCAACAGCGCGATACCGAGGGCCAGTCTGATCATTCGTTTCATGGTGTTCCTCCTTGCGGCCAGTGTAGCCCACAGCCCCGGCGGCGGGCAACCAGATTGAGGGGCATGTATTCAGTGCGCTGCGGGCGGCAAGCCCGAGCCGCTGGCCGGCAATGCGCGTTCGGCCAATGCCGCGAATGCCGCAGCGTCGTCGGCATAGAAGTTCCCGGCGCCGAGCCGCTGCACGAGTCCGGTGCGCGCAAGCACGGAATACACGCCTGGCTTGACGCCGCTGAAAATCAGCGTGGTGCCACTCTTCTGCAGAGCCTCCGCAAGGGTCGCGAGCATCTCCACCCCCGACGCGTCCAGGGCATTGATGCTCGATGCAGAAACGAGCACGAACGGCAGACCCGGGTGCCGGCGCTCGAGCTGCAGCACGGCTTCCTCGAAATACGCTACGTTGACGAACACCAGGGAAGCATCGAAACGGATCATTCCCACGGTTTCGCGGAGCTTCTCCGGCAATTTGCCTTGCGCTACCCGCCCCAGTTGCGCCGTCGCTGGTTCGATCACTTCCACGGTCGGGCGCATCCGCCGGTACACGAACAGCCCGAGCGATGCGACGATGCCGATGAAGATGCCGTTCTGGATCTGCGGCGCGAACACGAGCGTCGCCGCGAACGTGAGCGCCGCCGCAGCCGCATCGTCGCGGCTCGCGCGCCAGGCGTTGCGCAGGCTGCGCAGATTAATGAGATTGCTGAGCGCCACTACGATGATCGCGGCGAGCACTGGCAGCGGCAGGTGTCGCAGCAGCGGGGTGAAAAACAGCAGCGTGAGCAGCACGCACAGGGCGCACACGATCGACGACACCCCGGTGCGAGCCCCGGCGGCGAGATTGAGCGCGGAACGCGAGAACGAGCCGCTCACCGGCATCGTCTGGCAGAACGCGGCGGCGATTTTCGCCAGGCCCTGGCCGATCAGTTCCTGATTTTCGTCCCACCGGGTGGCGGTCTTCAGGGCCGCGATCTTCGCGCTGGACATGGCCTCCATGAAACTGACCACGGCGATGACGAACGCCGCGGGCAGCAGGTCGATCCAGGTTTCGAGTGCCAACCCGGGCAGGGCGAGCGTGGGCAGACCGCGCGGGATCTCGCCCACGACGCTGCCACCCGTATTCGCATAGCCAAGCAGGTAGCTGGCCAAGGTCAGCAGCGCCACCGTGATCAGCACTCCTGGCAGGCGCGGCGCAAAGCGGCGGAATGCAAGCAGGGCCCCAATCGCGGTGACAGCGAACGCGATCGAGTAACCGTGCGCCTCCTGCGACCGCGCCAGCACCTGCCAAATGTCGAGGAACGCGTGGCCGGTTTTCGGCAGCGGAACTCCCAGCAGCGCGGGAACCTGCGATAGCACGATCAGGATCGCGGCAGCGTTTACGAATCCCATCAGGACAGGATGCGCGAGCAGATTCATGAGCAATCCGAGGCGCATCACGCCGAAACCGAGCTGAAACAAACCGGACAGGAGCGCGAGCGCAATTGCGAATCCGACGTACGCGCCGCCCCCCGCCGCCGCCAGCGGGGCGATGCTCGCGGCTGTGAGGAGCGAAGTCAGGGCCACGGGGCCCGTCGAGACTTGCGCAGATGAGCCGAACAGCGCGCCGACGACAGTCGGAACGAGCGCGGCGTATAGCCCGTAGTGGGGAGGTAGGCCTGCCAGTTGGGCATAGGCGAGTGATTGCGGAATCGCCACCAGGGCGACGGTAAGTCCTGCCACCGAATCTATGCGCAGCGACTCGCGGCTGATGCGTGATCGCCACGCTAGAAAGGGAAGGAGGCGGCGCAGCGCCAGGGAAAGGGGCGACTTCAGGGGATTCTTTTCGGTGAACCCCAATCTTAGCTAACATGGGGCATATGCCCAAGCTCGCCGCCAACCTCTCGCTGCTGTTTCCGCAGCTCGCCTTCGGCGAGCGCTTCGCCGCCGCCGCCAAAGCGGGCTTTCGTTACGTCGAATATCAGTTTCCCTATGCGTTCGGCAGCGCGCAGGAGATCGCCGCGCAGGCGCGCGCCGCCGGCGTCGAGGTGGTGCTGCACAATCTGCCGGCCGGCGATGCCGCCAAGGGCGACCGTGGCATCACCTGCCAGCCCGCGCGCGTCAACGAATTCCGCGAAGGCGTCGAGCGCGCGATCGAATACGCGAAGGCAGTCAAATGCCCGCGGCTGAACGCGCTCGCCGGCATCGCACCCACGGGCGTGCCGCGCGAGACGGCGAAGGAAACGCTGATCGCGAACCTCGGCTACGCCGCAGCCAAGCTGAAGGCCGCGGGAATGACCCTGCTCACCGAACCCTGCAATCAGCGCACCATCCCGGGTTTCCTGCTCAACAGTTCCAGGGAAGGCATCGAGGTGATCGACGCAGCGGGCGCCGACAACCTGCAACTGCAGTACGACGTGTTCCACATGCAGATCGTCGAAGGCGACCTGGCAAAGACCATCGAGCGGCTGTTGCCGCGGATCGGCCACATCCAGGTCGCAGACGTGCCCGATCGCAACGAACCGGGCACCGGCGAGATCAATTTCAACTGGCTGCTGCCGCACATCGACCGCCTCGGCTACAAGGGCTGGATCGGCGCGGAGTACATCCCCAAGGGAGACACCGTCGAAGGTTTGAAGTGGGCAGCGCCTTACCTCAAGTAGATTTTGTCTTACAAAAGAAAATCTCTGAAAAACTCAGAGAATTTCTGCCCGAGCGCTGTGTGCTGTGGCAGGAAGAGGACACGCGTCCCTACGAGTGCGACGGACTCACCGCGTACCGGCGCCTGCCGATGGTCGTGGCCCTGCCCGAAACCGACGCACAGGTGCAGCGCATTCTGCAGACCTGCCACGCGCTCGGCGTGCCGGTGGTGCCGCGCGGCGCGGGCACCGGGCTCTCGGGCGGCGCGCTGCCGCCGGGCGACGGCGTGCTGTTGTCGCTCGCCAAGTTCACGCGCGTGGTGCGCGTCGATCCGCTCGCGCGCATCGCCGTGGTGCAACCGGGGGTGCGCAACGCCGCGATCTCGGACGTATCGGCGCCTTTTGGCCTGTACTACGCGCCGGATCCTTCCAGCCAGATCGCCTGCTCGATCGGCGGCAACGTCGCCGAGAATTCGGGCGGTGTGCACTGCCTGAAGTACGGACTGACCGTACACAACGTGCTGAGGGTGCGCGGCTACAGTATCGAGGGCGTGGCGGTGGACTTCGGCTCCGAGGCGCTGGATTCCCCTGGCCTTGACCTGCTCGCGCTCGCGATCGGTTCCGAGGGCCTGCTCGCGGTCACCACCGAGGTGACCGTGAAGCTGCTGCCGAAACCCGAAGCCGCGCGCGTGATCATGGCCTCGTTCGACGACGTGCGGAAGGCGGGCGACGCGGTCGCCGCGGTGATCGGCGCGGGCATCATCCCCGCGGGGCTGGAGATGATGGACCGGCCCGCAACGCACGCCGTCGAACAGTTCGTGCATGCCGGCTACGATCTGGACGCCGTGGCGATCCTGCTGTGCGAATCCGACGGCAGCGCGGCCGAGGTCGAGGACGAAATCGCGCGCATGAAGCAGGTGCTCGAAGCCGCCGGCGCGACGCGCCTGGCCGTGTCGCGCGACGACGCCGAGCGCCTGCGCTTCTGGTCCGGGCGCAAGGCCGCGTTTCCCGCGGTCGGGCGCATCTCGCCCGACTATTACTGCATGGACGGCACGATCCCGAAGAAGCGCCTGGGTGAAATGCTCAATTTCATCGGCACGCTGGAAAAGAAATACGGCCTGCGCTGCCCCAACGTGTTCCACGCCGGCGACGGCAATCTGCATCCGCTGATCCTGTTCGACGCCAACGATCCCGCGCAGTTGAAGCGTACCGAGGAATTTGCCAGCGAAGTGATGGAGAAATGCGTCGAGGTCGGCGGCACCATCACCGGCGAGCACGGCGTGGGCGTGGAAAAAATCGACCAGATGTGCGCGCAGTTCAGTGCCGGCGAGCTGGAAATCTTCCACGCCATCAAGCGCGCCTACGATGCCAAGGGGCTGCTCAATCCGGGCAAGGCGGTGCCCGCCCTGTCGCGCTGCGCCGAGTTCGGCCGCAAGCATGTGAAAACCGGCGTGCAGTCGCACGCCGGTCTGCCACGGTTTTGAATCCGCAGGAATTTCAGGAAAGGATTCGCGAGGCCGCCGGCCGCGGCGCGGCGGTGCGCATTCGCGGCGGCGGCACGAAGGATTTCTACGGCAACGCGGCGCGCGGCGAATTGCTCGACACGCGCAGCCATGCCGGGGTCGTCGCCTACGAGCCGACCGAGCTGGTGATGACGGCCAGATGCGGTACTCCTCTGCGTGAAATACAGGAAATTCTCGGTGAGAAAAACCAGATGCTCGCCTTCGAGCCGCCGCATTTCGGTCCGGCGGCCACGCTCGGCGGCTGCGTCGCGGCGGGCCTCTCGGGTCCGCGGCGCGCCAGCGCGGGCGCGGTGCGCGATTTCGTGCTCGGCACGAAAATCATCGATGGCCGCGGGCAGGCGCTCGCCTTCGGCGGCCAGGTGATGAAGAACGTGGCCGGGTACGACGTTTCGCGCCTGCTCGCCGGTTCGCTGGGAACGCTGGGCCTGATTCTCGAGGTTTCGCTCAAGGTGTTGCCGCGGCCCGCCGCCGAAGCGACGCTCCGGCTCGAACTGCCGCAGGCCAGGGCACTGGAGAGCCTGAATCGCTGGGCCGGACAGCCGCTGCCGATATCGGCAAGCGCCTGGCTGGACGGCGAGCTTGCGCTGCGCCTTTCGGGTTCGCCCGGCGCCTTGCGTGCGGCGGCGGAGAAAATCGGCGGCGAAGAGCTGGAGCGGAGTGTGGCGCAGGGATACTGGATCGGCATCCGCGAGCAGACGGATCCTTTTTTCGCGGGCGATGTACCGCTGTGGCGCCTGTCGCTGCCTTCGCACGCGGCCCAGATCGAATTGCCGGGTGCACAACTGATCGAGTGGGGCGGGGCGTTGCGCTGGCTGAAGACCAATGCGGACGCGGTTACGGTGCGCAGCGCCACCGCGCGCGCAGGCGGGCATGCGACCTTGTTCCGCGCCGGCGACAAACCGGAGGGCGCGTTTACGGCACTGACGCCGGTGCTGGCGCGGCTGCACCGCGGATTGAAGGCCGTCTTCGACCCGGCAGGGATACTCAATCCGGGCCGTATGTCGGCCGAGTTCTAGGCCTTGGGCAGCTTTTCCTTCTGTACTTCGACTGCAGCGAGAGCGGCGCCCGAGAGCGTGCTGCCGGGATATCGCGCGAGCAACCGGGCGTACAGCTGGAGTGCAAGCGCGGGCTCGCCCGCCTCGCCGGCCTTGTGGGCGGCGTCGAACAGCAGCTTGTGCTGCGCCAGTTCGTCAGTTGCGGTGTCGCGCACCGGGCGCGGTGCCGGTTCTGCAACAGGGGCGGGTGCGGTGCCGCCGATGACGCCGGCGAGCAGATTTGCCGCCCGCGTTTCTTCAGCGCGCCGTCGATCCATGAGGCTGCGGCGGATGCGCGCCACGACCCACGCCGCAGCGACCGCGGAAACCAGGACCGCCAGCCAGAACATGCTTTTCATCGCAAAAGTATAGCGAGAGCACGCAGCCGATCCCGTGCAGACGCAGCTCGCCGGCTTCATCCGCGATACCCCCGAGGGCAGGGAGGCCGACGCCATCCTGCGCAAGTGCGTGCACTGCGGCTTCTGCAACGCGACTTGCCCGACCTACCAGCTGCTCGGCGACGAACTCGACGGCCCGCGCGGCCGCATCTACCTGGTCAAGCAGGTGCTCGAAGGCATGGAGCCGACGCAAAAGACTCGACTGCACCTCGATCGTTGCCTGAGTTGCCGCGCCTGCGAAACGACCTGTCCTTCCGGCGTGCAGTACGGGCGCCTTGCCGACATCGGTCGCGAGATTGTGGAGCGGAAAGTCGGGCGCGGTGCGTGGGAAGGGTTCAAGCGATCGGTGCTCGCCGGGGTTTTACCGAAAACGGGATTGTTCTCGTTTCTGCTGGCATTGGGCCGGGCGACTAGGTTTTTTCTCCCGGATTTCTTGAAAAGCAAAATTCCGGCAACGGCAGCCGCTGCCGGTGCATGGCCCGCGCCGCGCCACCAGCGCCGCATGCTGGTTCTTGCTGGTTGCGTGCAGCCAGCCCTCGCGCCGGCGATCAACGCGGCCGCCGCGCGGGTGCTCGACCGCAATGCGATTTCGCTGGTCGAGGCGCCGGGCGCGGGGTGCTGCGGCGCGCTGCGCTTCCACCTGAATGCGCAGGATGCGGGCAGGGACGACATGCGCGCGCTGATCGACGCCTGGTGGCCGATGCTCGAGGGGAACAGCGTCGAGGCGATCGTGATGACGGCGAGCGGCTGCGGGTCGTTCGTCAAGGAATACGCGCACCATCTGCGCGACGATCCGGTCTACGGCGAAAAAGCGGCGCGCATCTCGGCCTTGACCAGGGACCTGTGCGAAGTGATACCGGAAAGCGCGGTGGAAACAAAGAGCCGGCCGGGCCGGGTTGCTTTCCAGTCGCCGTGTTCGCTGCAGCACGGCCAGCAGCTGCGCGGCGGGGTCGAATCGCTGCTGCGCAAGGCCGGCTACGAGCTCACGCCGGTCGCTGACGGCCACCTCTGCTGCGGTTCGGCGGGCAGCTACTCGATCCTGCAGGCTGAACTTTCAGGGCAATTGCGCGAGCGCAAGCTTGCCGCACTGGCGGCGGGCGGCGCCGAAACCATCGCCACCGCCAATATCGGTTGCCTCACGCATCTCCAGGCGGGCATCCGCACGCCGCCGAGCGGAGCGCGGGTCAACGTCGTCCATTGGATCGAGCTGCTGGACGAGTAGAATTTGCCCATGGAAACCATCGTCCGCGCTGCCTGTCCGCACGACTGCCCCGATACCTGCGCAATGCTGGTCACGGTCCGGGACGGCGTCGCGGTGAAGGTTCAGGGCGACCCGTCGCATCCGTTCACCGATGGCACCCTGTGCACCAAGGTCGCGTACTACCCGGAACGTACCTATTCACCGGACCGCTTGCAGCATCCCCTCAGGCGCATCGGGCCCAAGGGGAAGGGCGAGTTCAAGCGCATCAGCTGGGATGAGGCGCTGGACGAAATCGCCGCGCGCCTGAAGCAGCTCGCGGGCGAGAATCCGGAGTCGATCCTGCCGGTGAGCTACGCCGGCACGATGGGCATGCTCCAGTACGCCTCGATGGACCGGCGCTTTTTCCACAAGCTCGGCGCCTCGCAGCTCGAGCGCACGCTGTGTTCGTCCGCGGGCAAGGCAGGCATCAAGGTGACGCTCGGCGGCAGCTACGGCATGGATCCGGAGAACTACCAGGACTCGAAGCTGATCGTGATCTGGGGCTCCAACCCGATCACTTCCAACCTTCACTTCTGGTCGCGCGCGCAGGAAGCCAAGCGGCGCGGCGCGAAGCTGGTGGCGATCGATCCCTACCGCAGCCTGACCGCGGAAAAATGCAGCCAGCACATCGCCCTGCTGCCGGGCACCGACGGGGCGTTGGCACTGGGCATGATGCACGTGCTGGTCGCGGAGAATCTCGTCGACGAGGACTACATCGCGCAGTACACGCTCGGATACGAGGAATTGAAGGCGCGGCTCAAGGAGTATCCGCCCGAGTGGGCGGCCGCGACCTGTGGCATCACGGTGCAGGAGGTAATGCAGCTCGCGCGCGACTACGGCACACTGAAGCCGGCCGCGATCCGGCTCAATTACGGCATGCAGCGCCATGCCGGCGGCGGCATCGCGGCGCGCACCATCGCCTGCCTGCCGGCGCTCACGGGCGCCTGGCGCAATCCCGCGGGCGGCATCCTCCTCACGACCGCCGACAACTACAACTTCGATCATGCCAAGCTCGAGCGCCCCGATCTCATGCCGACGCCGCGCCCGCGGGTCATCAACCATTCCAAGCTCGGCGATGCGCTCACCGCCGCCGCAGCCCCGGTTCGCGCGGTCATCGTCTACAACACGAATCCGGTCGCAGTGTGCCCGGACTCGGCCAAGGTGATCGCGCTATGCGCCGTGCACGGTCAAGTCACGTCGGGCGAGATGGAGAACCAGGACGGGATGGTGCATTACGCGATCACCGTGATCCCGAATAAGAAGAAGACGCATGCAAAGGTGATCATCGATGCGCAGACAGGCGCCGTGATGTCATCGAAGCAGTTTGGCGGCCTGAGGGGTGTGGCCGGCTGGGTCCGCGAGAGCGCAGAGCACAAGGTCAATAAGAAGCCGAAATAGAGGCGAAAAGGTAGAAGGGTGGAAAGCTGGAAAGGAACGGCACACCGAATCATCCTGGTGT
>Ga0134122_10001394_pt1 | contig 17451 bp, 7 predicted proteins | sample KB302_FD_96461 | JGI IMG/M metagenome (GOLD analysis project Ga0134122, IMG submission 96461) | Terrestrial soil microbial communities without Nitrogen fertilizer from Kellogg Biological Station, Michigan, USA - KB3-0-2 | ecosystem: Environmental > Terrestrial > Soil > Unclassified ... | reverse complement strand
GAGCGTGATGGCTTCGTCCTTGGGCAGCAGCGACTCCAGGTGCGCCACCAGGTCGCTCACCTGCGAGATCGCCTCCGGGTCCGGCTTCGCCTCGGCCTCCAGCGCCGCCAGGCGGTCCCGGTAGTACTTGATGTCGCCCTCCAGGCCCTCCCGGCCGAAGCTGGAGCGGTGCACGACCCCTCCGGCCTTCAGGTCCTGCTTCGCCTGGCCAGGCACCTCACCCCCGCACCCGGCGAGCACCCCCGCTGACACCGCGGCCACGATCACCCACAGACGCCTGCACATCGCCGACCACCTTTCGCTGTGGAGCGCCCGGAAATGGGCGCACCACGCGTGGGTGCCGGCGGCGGCGAAAACGATTCAGCGCCCCTGCTTCCTAATTCCTCCGCCCCCGGAGCCAGTTGTACCAGCCTGCGACGGTCGCGGCCGGCTGGGTCACGACCTGGACGATGGGATGCGCCTGCTGGTGGGCCTGCTGCACCAGCGTGGCCGCGTTGTCCGCCAGGTTCACCGCCTGCTGCCCGCCCGGCACCGTGCTGGCGATCCCGTTCTGGATCTGCTGCCGGTGGTCGATGACGGTCTGCGCGGTCTGCCCCGCCTGCTGCAGCAGGCTCTGCGCCTGGTTCTGGAACGCGGTGGCCCCGGCCTGGAGCGTGTGGACGACGTTCTGGCCCAGCTGCGCGGCCTGCGTGGCGCCCTCGTTCAGCGCCCAGTTCGCGCCGTCGCGGAGGACGTTGGCCGCCTGCGCGGTGTTCACGGTCCCGCGGATCTGCGCGCCGCCGCCCAGCCCGAACGCCGCCGAGGCGCGGGCGTTGAACGCCAGCTGCCCGTTGTGGAACCCCGCCTGGAGCTGCGCGGAGCCCTCCACCCCCGCGGTGCCGGTCGCGCCGGCGTGCACGCTGGCGACCTCCTCGCCGTTGCGGAAGAGCTGCAGCCGCGCCCCCAGGTTGGCCTGCGCGCCCGCGAAGCCGTTGGCGTCGAAGGAGACGTTGGCCCCGTTGGCGCCCAGGTTGAGGTTGAAGCTCAGGTTCCCGTTGATCCCCACCGCGCCGTCGGCGCTGAGCGTGACGCGGGCCTCGTACTGCTGGCCGTTGAAGGTGAAGGGGATGCGGTGCTCGAGCTGGGCGCCGCCGGCCGCGATGTTGGCCGCGACGTTCAGGTTCGCGTTGACGTTGAGCCCCTGCGCGGTGAGCGTGGCGTTCGCCTGACCAGAAGCCCGCGCGCTCCCCGCCTCGAAGTTCCCGGAGATGGTGGTGTTGGGGCCGATCCGGTGGCTCCCCTGCCGCTCGAAGAGCGCCCCGCCCGCCTGGAACGACGGGCCCTGGGCCTGGGCGATCTGCGGGCCGCCCACGTTGCTCTGCGGCGGCAGGCTCCCTCCGCTCGCCGAGCCCAGCGACTGCTGCCGCCGGACCTGGCCGCTCGCGCTACCGGTCACGCCCGTGGGCGACGGCGTGAAGCTGCTCTGCCCGCTCCAGGTGGTGACCGGGCCGGACGGCGGCTGCCGAGGCTGCGGCGGCGCCGCCGCGGGCGGGGTGGACGAAGAAGGCGCAGGGGTAGTGACGGGGGCCGGGCCCCCAGCTCCAACAGAGACTGGCATGTGAGATGACCTCCAGGTGGCGAGCGCCGCAGCGCCCGTCGTCATCACCTGGATTTTCGGCGCCTACCCGCGCGCGTTGCTCAACTCTTGAGAATCAACGCCATTTACAGCGACACGAATGCTCCATTTTTCGGTAACGCCTTTTTACGGAGGCGAAAGGCGCCCAGGAGGAGCATCACCACGCCCGCCATCGGCACCCCGCCGGCCTGTCCGCACCCGCACGGCCCGACCGGGGCGACCAGGGGCGGTTGCACCTGCACCAGCACCGCCTGCGACGCGCTGCCGGCGGAGTTGGCGGCGGTGATCACCAGCCGCGCCACGCCCGAGTCCTGCGGCGTCCAGGTGATCGCTCCGGTCTTCGCGTCGATGGTGGCGCCGGCCGGCGGGCTCTCCAGCGCGAAGGACATCGGCGCGTCACCGGTGACGGTCGGCTTCCCGTCGTCGTCGTACGCGTAGGCCTCGCCCACCCGCCCCACCTCCGCGCCGAGGGAAGCGAACCGCGGCGGCTCCGTCCCGTCCGCCGCCAGCACCGTCACCTCCACCCGGTCCGAAGAGGTGAGCCCGTCGTCGTCCGTCGCCTGGAACGCCACCGGGTACACGCCCGGCGACGCGAACACGTGCGCCACCGACGGCAGGTCGCTGCTGCTGCCGTCGTCCGGGAAGGTCCACGACCGCTGGAGGATGTACCCGTCCGGGTCGCGCGCGGACGAGGTGAGCTGCACCGCCAGCGGCGCCCGCCCCCGCACCGGCGACGCGTACGCGCGCGCCTCCGGCGGCAGCTTGTTCCCGCTCCGCACCACCACGTCGATCGTCGCGCGGGTGGAGAGCGCCAGGTTGGACACGGTGAGCTGCGCCCGGAACGTCCCCGCGGCCTGGTACGCGTGCACCGGCGCGGCCGCGCTGGAGGCGGCGCCGTCGCCCAGCTCCCAGTCGTACGAGAGCGGCTGGCCCTGCGGGTCACGGCACTGGCAGAGGAGCGTCACGGCCACCGACCCGTCCGGCTGCGGTTGCATCGAGCCCACGGACAGCTTCGCGGTCGGCGGCAGCACCCCGCCCACCCCCAGTTGCACGGACGCGGTGGCGACGCCCCGCCGGCCCAGCTCGTCCGTCACCGTCAGCGCCGGCGTGTACCCGCCCAGCGCGCCGTAGGTGTGCGTGGCCCGCGCCGAGGAGATGGGTGGCGAGCCGTCCCCCGGCTCCCACTCGAACATCACCAGCGACCGGTTGGGCGCCGCGGAGGACGCGGCCCCGTCCAGGACGACGTCCAGCGGGACGCCGCCCGAGGCGGGACTCGCGTTCGCGACCGCGATGGGCGGCGCCGCCGGCGCATCCACCACCGTCACCTGGAACGCGTACGGCGCGCTGCTCAGCGGCGGCGCGCCCGCCACCAGTTGCACGTTGAACACGCCGCTGGCCAGCGGCATCCAGCTCACCTCGCCCGTCAGCGGATCCACGCGGAACCCGGGCGGGCCGCTCGCCACCGACACCGGCGCGCCGGCGGGCGTGACGCCCACCCTCCCGTCCGCGTCGTAGGCGTACGGCTGGCCCAGCTGCGCCGCCGGGTTGGCGGTGGCGTCGATGACGGGCGGCGTGGCGGCGCCCACCTGCACCGCGAACGCCTGGTCGTCGGAGCCGTAGGCGTTCGCCGCGCGCAGCACGAATTGCGCCGGGCCCGCCGAGAGCGGCGTCCAGAGGACCTCCCCGGTGTCGTGCACCACCACCGCGCCGGCCGGCGACCGCACCAGCGACCACCCGATGGCGGGCGTGCCCACCGCCGCCGGGAGCCCGTCCGCGTCGTACCGGTAGGGCGCGAAGACGGAGGCGGTGAGCCCGGGCGTGGAGGTGATCACCGGGGCGGTCACCACCTTCAGCGTGTAGTCCTGCTCGGTGTTCCCACCGGTGTTGGACGCCTGGATCTTGATCGGGAAGGTGCCCGCCGCCGCCGGGGTGTATGCCACCGCGCCCGCGCCGGAGACGGAGAAGCCGGGCGGCCCCTGCAGCAGCGAGAAGGTGATCGGCCCCTGCCCGATCGCGTCCACCTTCGAGTCGGGGTCGTACTGGTACGCCACCCCCGCCGCGGTGAGCCTCCGGGGCACGGAGGTGATCGACGGCACGTTCGGCGGGGCCACCGTCACGTTCACCGTGTCCGGGCCGGACGGCAGCGATCCGTCGTTGACCACCAGCCGGAAGGTGAGCGTGGTGCTCGAGGCCACGGTCGGCGCCACCAGCGCCTGGGTGGCGGTGGTCGGGTCCGCCAGCGTCACCGCCGGCCCGGCGACCTGGCTCCAGAGGTACGTGACCGGTGTGCCGTTCGGGTCGCTGGAGCCCGTCCCGTCCAGCATGAACGCCGACGCGCTCTGGGTGTTCTGGTCCACGCCCGCGTTGGCGACCGGGGCTTCGTTGACGTCGTTGTTGACCGTCACCACCACCGCGTCCGCGGCGGAGTTGGCGGCGCCGTCGTTGACCACCAGTTGGAAGGTGAGCGGCGTGTTGACGAACACGGTGGGGGTGGTGAAGGTCGGCTGGGCGGCGGTGGTGGAGGAGAGCGTCACCGCCGGGCCGCCGGTCTGCGTCCACTGGTAGGTGAGCGGGTCGGAGTCGCCGTCGCTGGAGGCGAGGCCCGTCAGCGTCACCGGCTTCCCCTCCCCCTGCGACTGGTCCACGCCCGCGTTCGCCAGCGGCGTGACGTTGGTGAGCGTCTCCACCTGGCTGGCGCCGGTGAACCCGGTGGCGGCCACGGTGAGCGTCTTCGACCCGACGCCGGTGTCCTTGAAATAGAAGAGGAAGGCGTTGGTGCCGGCGGCCACGGCCGGGCTGGAGAGCGGCGTGGCGCAGGTGGGGTTGGAGTAGAAGCTCATCGTCCCCTGCGGCGAGGAGAGGGTGAGCGGGGTGCTCGCCGCCACCGCCGACGCGTTCCCCGACCCGTCCTGGGTCTGGAGGGTGATCGCCGGAGAGCACCTCCCGTGGATCACCGTCTGCGCGGGGCTGACGAACACCAGCGTGTTCGCCGCGCCGGCGGTGATCGTCGCGGTCTGGGTGGCATTGGTGAGCCCCGCGGCGGACATCGTGAGCGTGACGGATCCGGCCGCGGTGCCGCGGACGAAGAAGCTGACGGTGCTGCTGCCGGCCGCCAGCGGCATCGTCGTCACCGGCGAGCCGCACGTTCCCCCGGTGGAGGAGAAGGTGAACCCGGCGGGAGGCGACGCGGACAGTGACACCGTCACCGCCCCGTTGGTGGCGGGGTTCCCGAACGCGTCCTGCCGCTGCACCTGGAGGGCGCTCCCCGAGCACGCCCCGGAAGGCTGGGTCACCGGGGCGGTGATGAACACCAGCGCCGTGCCCGCGCCGGGGTTGATCGTCTCGGTCTGGGTGGCGCTGGTGAGCCCCGCGGCGGAGGCGGTCACCGTGTACGAACCGGCGAGCGTGCTCTTGAACCAGAAGTTGGCGGTGCTCGCGCCCGCCCCGATGACGACCGACGTCGCGCCCGTGCCGCAGGTGTTGTCCGAGTAGAAGGTGAACGCCGCGGTGACCGGGGCCTCCGACAGGTTCACCGTGGTGGCGCCGGTGGTCACCGGGTTACCGAGCGAGTCGCGCCGCTCCACCGTCACTGGCGACGGCGAGCACCCACCCGCCGCCACCGTCTGCGCGGTGGTGGTGATGGCCAGCGCCGACGCCGCCCCCGCGGTGATGGTCTCCGTCTGGGTGGCGCTGGTGAGCCCAGCCGAGGCCGCGGTGACCGTGTACGAACCGGCGAGCGTGCTCTTGAACCAGAAGTTGGCGGTGCTCGCGCCCGCCCCGATGACGACCGACGTCGCGGACGTGCCGCAGGTGTTGTTCGAGTAGAAGGTGAACGCCGCGGTGACCGGGGCCTCCGACAGGTTCACCGTGGTGGCGCCGGTGGTCACCGGGTTGCCGAGCGAGTCGCGCCGCTCCACCGTCACCGGCGACGGCGAGCACCCGCCCGCCGCCACCGTCTGCGCGGTGGTGGTGATGACCAGTGCCGACGCCGCCCCCGCGGTGATGGTCTCCGTCTGGGTGGCGCTGGTGAGCCCCGCCGAGGCCGCGGTGACCGTGAAGGAACCGGCGGACGCCCCCTTGAAGTAGAAGCTCCCGGTGCTCGCCCCGGCGCCGATGGTGAACGACGACGACGACGTGCTGCACCCCGGGTCCGAGTAGAACCCGAACCCGGTGATGGGCGACACGGACAGGTTCACCGTGGCGGACCCGGCCGTCACCGCGTTCCCCAGCGCGTCCTGCCGCTGTACCGTCACCACCGCCGAGCACCCGCCCGCCGCCACCGTCTGCGCGGTGGTGGTGATGGCCAGCGCCGACGCCGCCCCCGCGTTGATGGTCTCCGACTGGGTGCCGGGGCTCAGCCCGGCGGAGGAGGCGGTCACGGTGAACGTGCCCGAGGCGGTCCCCTTCCAGAAGAAGCTCCCGGTGCTGGCCCCGGCGCCGATGGTGAAGGACGACGAGGACGTCGTGCAGGCGGCGTTGGAATAGAAGCCGAAGCCGGTGAGGGGGAACACGGACAGGTTGACCGTCGCCGACCCGGTGGTGATCGGGTTCCCGTACTGGTCCCGCCGCTCTACCGTCGCCTGAGAGCAGGTCCCCGCCGCCACCGTCATCGGGGCGGTGGTGAAGACGAGGACGAAGGCCGCCGCGGCGGTGATCGTCTCCGTCTGCGTCACGCTGGTGAGCCCCGCGGCGGAGTCGGTGACGGTCGCGGTGCCGGCGGTGATGCCGCTGAAGTAGTAGAGCGCCGTGCTGGAACCCGAGCCGATGTTGATGAACGCGATCGCCGAGCTGCACGCCGAATCCGAGTAGAACGCGAAGCCCGCCGGCGCCGTGGCCCCCAGGGTGACCGTGGTGGTGCCGGTGGTGACGGGGTTCCCGAACGTATCCTGCCGCTGCACGGTGTTCGCCGGAGAGCAGGCGCCGGCCGCCACCGTGAAGGGCCCGGTGAGCAGCGCCAGCTTCGCCGCCGCGAGCGGGTTGATGATCTCCGTCTGGGAGGGGGTGCTCGCGAGCCCCGCCGCGGAACCGGTCACCGCGTACGAGCCGGCGGTGTTGTCCTTGAAGTAGAAGTTGGGCGCGGTGCTGCTACCCGCCGGGATGGTCACGCTCCCGATGCTCGTGCTGCACGTGCCGTCCGAATAGAAACCGAACCCGGTGGCCGGGGAGGCGGACAGCGAGACGACCGTGGCGGCGGCGACGTTGGCCGGCATGTTGGAGCTGTCCTGCGCCTGCACGGTGACGATGGCGGAGCACGCGCCCGCGTTGATCGTCTGCGCCGCGGTGGTGAAGACCAGCTTCACCGGGCCGCCCGCCGATGGAGGCACCACGCCCGAACCGGTGATCCGCGCCACGAACCCGTCCCCCATCCCGCCCAGGGTGGAATCGAAGCTGCCGCTGGTCCCGGGGAAGTCCGCCGAACCAGTGACCCCGGCGGCGTAGAGGTTCCCGGCCGCGTCCCACCCCAGCGAATACACCTGGTCCACCCCGCTGCCGCCCAGGTACGTGGAGAACCCGGGGCCCGCGGCGCCGACGCTGACGCGGGACACCGTGCCCTCGAAGGTGCCGCCGAAGGTGTTGTCCACCGCGCCCACCAGCGGCCAGTCCAGGTTGGAGTCGGTGGCGCCGCCGATGAAGAGCTGGCCGGCGGCGTCCATCTGCATGTCGTACATGTATTCGGTACCGCTCCCGCCCATGTACGTGGACCACAGGACGCTGGAGCCCGTGGAGTTGAGCTTGGCCGCGAACTGGTCCTGGGGCCCGCCGAGCGTGGTCTTGAACCCCCCGCCGAAGATGGGGAAGTTGGTGGACGTGGTCTCCCCTCCGACGTACGCGTTGCCGGCGGCGTCGACGACCACGGCGCGGCCGAGCTCGGTGCCGGTGCCTCCCAGGAACGTCGACCACAGGATGGCCGTCCCGGTCAGGTTGACCTTGGTCAGGAACGCGTCCTGGGTCCCGGACAGGGTGGTGCTGAACGCCCCGGCCGTGACGGGGAAGCCCGACGACTTCGTGTACCCGGTCACCCAGACGCCCGTCGCGTCCGCGGCGACGTCGTAGGCCCAGTCGTCCGAGGTGCTCCCCAGGCACGACGACCAGGTCAACACCAGCGACGGCCCGGAGGCGTTGATCTTGGCGATGAACGCGTCCGGAGGGTTTCCGCCGGAGGCGGCGTACGCGGGCTGGAAGACCCCCGGGGTCGTCGGGAAGGGGGCCGGAACATCCGAACGCGTGGAGCCGGTGACGTACACGTTCCCGCTGGCGTCGAGGAACATCGCCTCGCCGGTTTCGTCGTTTCCACCCCCCAGGTACGAGTCGGCGATGACCGACGCCCCGTTGGCCGCGACCTTGAGGATGAACGCGTCCGTCTTGTTGGCGCCGCCGCCGAACGTCGACTGGAAGCCGTTCACCATGGGGATGTCGCTGGAGTCGGTGCTCCCCACCACGTAGACGTTGGAGGAGGCGTCGACCGCGATGTCCAGGCCCTGGTCCGAGCCGCCGCCACCGTAGAAGGTGGCCCAGACGATGGCGTCCGCCGAGCTGATCTTCATGACGTACGCGTCGTTCGCGCCCTGTTTGACGGTCTGGAAGCCGCCGCCTCCGACGGGGAAGTCCGTGGACACCGAGTACCCGGTCAGGTACCGGTTCCCGGCCGCGTCCACCGCCATCCCGTAGGTGAAGTCGCCGGTGGAGCCGCCGATGAAGGCGGCCCACGTCAGCGTGGGGTCGATCACCAGCGGGAGTGACGGGTCATGCGCGCCGATCTCCAGCCCGTACTCCCAGCGCAGCGCGCCGTCCTTCGCGCGCGCGTACGCGTACCGCACCGACACCTCGCGGCGCACGCCGTCCGGCCCGTCCTGGTACGCGGAGAGCGCCCCCTCGCTCAGGCGGCCCGCGCCGGTGTCGATCTCCAGCGATTCGCCGCCGTCCCCGACCTCCAGCGACCTCGCGCCGTCCAGCTCGAAGCGCAGCTCCGGCACCCGCGCGCCCGCGGCGACCCGCAGGGTGTACTCCAGCGCGTGCGACCGGGGATCCACTTCCATGTCCACGCCGTCGAACAGCCCGCGGTAGACGACGCGGTCGTAGGTCTTCAGGCCCACGCGCTGCGACCGGGGATCGCCGCGCAGGTCATTGACCACGCCCGGCAGCGGGGGACCCGCGGGCTCGGGGGTGATCCTCCGCGCGCCGGCCATGCTCCAGTGCAGGCCCCACGCCCGCCGCTGCTCCCCTCCCCGCCCGTCGAGCAGCGAGAGCGCGAAGCCCCGCTCGTCGAGGAACGCGCTCACCGCGCCGGAGCGGAGGGTGAACCGGGCGCGGGGGTCCAGCGACTCCACGAACGGAGCCGCCGGCGCGGCGGCCCGGGCCGCCTGCTGCTTCTCGGCGCGCGCGGGAGCTGGTGGTGACGCCGGCGCCCGGGCGCGCGAAGGAAGCGCCGCCGCGGAGGCGGCGGGCGAAGGCTGGTCACCGGGGGGCGCCGCGCCGCGCCTCCAGCTCCAGAGCGCGAAGACCAGCGCGCCGAACAGGACGGCGGCCAGCAGGCCGGACCACCGCTTGAATCGCTGGATCCGCATCCGGGACATGGGGGGCCTCGGGAGAGCCGGCGATGATAGCCAACTTCAGGCCCGGTCTGGGCTGGTGAGGAGGATGCCCTTGCGGACCAGGGCGGCCAGGGTCTGGTCGAATCGCCGCCCCGGCAGCGCCCGCCTCGCCTCGCCCACCGGGATGAACCGGCCCCGCCGCGGCGCCTGGCGCCGGTACCAGACCAGGAGCGCCCGCTCCGCGTCGCTCAACCGGAGCTCCACCGGCCAGACCACGTCCTCGACCGTCAGCCGATCGCCCTCCAGCGCGCAGGACAGCGGCGTGGAGAACAGCACCGCGCCGTCCGGCGCCGGCCGCGGCTCGACCGGTCCGGTGGCGTAGGGGAGGATCAGCTCCTGGTAGAGCGGATAGGTGCCGGGGGTGGTGAAGCGGGCGGGGACCGGCCGGCGCCCGCCGAACGCGCGGGAGAACCTCCGGCCGAAGGCGCTGAGCGCCGTCCTCGACGGGCGGCCCCGCGGCGCGTCCAGCGCCCGCGCGACCAGCTCCAGCACGCTCCGCTCGAAGCGCTCCGCCGAGTACTCCGCCTCCGCCACCGCCCTGCCCGCCTCGCCCATCCGCCGGCGCAGGGCCGGAGAGCGGATCAGGGCGTCGCAGTGGCGGAAGGCCGGAAGAGGTCGATCTGGATGCCGCGGCCGGTGACCCAGGTGGGCACCTTCCACCCCGTCTCCCCGTGCCGGATGGTGTCCTTGAGCCCGCCCCAGTCGGTGCCGATGACGGGCAACCCGCAGGCCATGGCCTCCACCTGGGCGTAGCCGAAGTTCTCGTCGTGGTGGCGGGTGAGGTTGATGAAGACGTCCGCCGCCCCGTACAGCGAGGGCGCATTGGCGGGGAGCACGTTGCCCAGAAGGAGGGTCCGCGCCCTCACCTCCGGGCGCGCGGCCAGGATCTGGTCGAACACCACCCGGAGGTCGAACGGCCCGGTGCCGAACTCCTCGAACGGCAGGTCCGCGAACGGGCCGGCGATCGCCAGGCGGGCGCGCGGGTGCCGCCGCACCACGGTGGCGAACAGCTCCAGCACCTCGTGGACGCTCTTCTCGGCGGTGATCCGCCCCAGGGACAGGAAGAGCACCTCCTGTCTCCGGATGCCCAGGCTCCGGCGGACCTCCTCGCGCTCCTCCGGCGAGGGAGGCCGGAACGCCCGCGTCTCCACGCCCAGCGGCAACAGCGCCTGCGCCGCGGCGCAGGAGTCGTAGAGGAGCCGGAGGATGGCGAGGTCCGCCTCCGAGGTGCAGGCGATGACGTCCTGGCTTCGCAACAGCGGGAGCTGGCGGCGCACGGCGGAGTCGCCGCGAGGCAGCGACCCCAGCGGGAACGACACCACCGGGACGTCCAGCCCGGCCGCCCGCCGCGCCTCCAGCGCCACGTCGTCCGGGGCGATCACCAGGTCGCACTCCGCCATCCACCGGGCGGTCACCTCGCGCCGCCGCGCCTCCGGCAGGTGCCGCCAGTGCCAGGGCCTGGGCCGGACCTCGTGCTCGCGCTCCACCGCCGCCTGGAGCCGGGAGAACAGGTGCGAGACGCTGCTCCCCGCCAGCTCCGAGCCGCGGTGGCGGTGGAGGCCGATCACCGCGCCCACGGGAACCCCCGCGGGTGGCGGCGCGCCATGGCGGCGTTCCCGGCGAGGAAGAACTCCGCCACCGGCGAGTCCGGCCCGCTCCCCAGCCGGTAGTTGAGGCTGTAGCGCCCGCTGCACCCGTGGCGCGGGTGTTGGTCGCGGAGCAACTCCGTCACGACCCGGTCCGCCCCGCGCGGCTGGTGCCAGACAAAGCTGATGCCGATCAGCACCTCGCGCCGGACCGCGAAGCAGCTGGTGTCCACCAGGTACCTCGGCGCCCCCCGGGGGGAATTCCAGATGGGCCAGCGCCCCAGGCTCTCGCAGTCGTCGCGCGCGATGAGCGCCCCGCCGCGGTCCACCACCTTCCGCAGGCTGTAGGCCCAGTCCAGGCGGCCGCGGCGGACGGCGGAGACCAGCGCCGCCACGTGGTCCGGCTCGTACCAGTTGTCCTCGTCGAGGAAGAGCACCAGGTCCTCGTCCACCAGGTGCGGGGACGCGGCGTAGATGCGGTGTCCCATGTAGAGCCGCCCGCCGGTGTTCCGCGGGAGCTGGAGCACGTCCAGGGGCACCCGGCGACCGCGCACCGCCCGGAGCACCCGCCGCGCCCGGGCGGCGAACTGCGGCCCGTCCACCACCACCAGGTGCCGCAGCCGCCGGTAGGTCTGCGCCTGCACGCTGCGCGCGCACTGCAGGAGCTCGGGCGCCCCCGTGGTGGGGGTGATCACCACCGCGTTCATCGCTCTCCCCTGGGCACCGGGCGGCCGGCCCGCGCCAGCGCCGACTCCTGCGCGCGGGCCAGGAAGTGGTGCAGCACCGCCTCCTGGTGCGGCGCGAACGCGTGGAACATCCGGTTGGCGTGCATGTGCAGCAGGCTGGCCAGCACGTCCGGGATCGGCGACGCCAGCGCGCCGCGCGCCTCCAGCGCCCGGAGCCGCTTCACGTGGCGGGCGATGGACCGGGACCGCTTCCGGAGCGCCTTCGCCGCGACCTTGAGCTCGGGGGCGGCCAGGGCCTCCGGCGCCAGCAGCGCCTCGATCTCCGCGCGGTCCCGCCGGTACCGGTCCGAGAGCTGCTGCTCCAGCCCCAGCGCCTCGGGGACGATGGACCGGAGGTTGTGCCGCGCGCTCCGGCACAGCCGCACCTGCGCCTCGGGCGGCAGGCCGAAGTCGAGCATCAGCCGGTGCATGCCCAGCAGGGCGAAGCGCCAGCGCGCCTCCGCGTCGCCCCCGGTGGCCGCCAGCAGGTCGACCACCGCCTCGGAGTCGGCCTGGAAGATGCGCTCGCAGTGCTCCACCGCGACCGGCCCGCCGTAGCGGTCCACCTCCGGCTCGTACGTCCCCAACTCCACCTTCCAGATCAGCCCGCGCTCGCGCAGCGGCTCCAGCGCCTCGGCCAGCGCCGGCAGCGCGCGGGCGGCCAGCTTCCTGGGCTCCCCGTGCAGCCGGAAGCGGAGGTGCGGCGCGGGGTCCACGTACCGGATGAAGAACCAGCCGTCCGCGACCCCGCGCTCCAGCAGCCGGTGCGCCAGCGGCGCCAGGTGCCGCAGCAGCACCGCGTCCGCGGACACCTCGCCGGAGTACACGCGCGCGTACAGCCAGGGCGAGCCGGGGACGAACGCCCGGGCCGGCGAGGGCGGCGCGCGGCCGGGCGCCGGGCGCGGCTCTCCGCTCCCGTAGGGGATCAACAGGTCGTGGCGGAAGCGGCCCTCCGGCCCGCGGGCGCAGAGGCGGTCGTCGCCGGGGAAGATCTCGTACACGGCGGCGCGGGCGCCCGGGCGGAGCTGCCGGACGAAGCCCTCCACCGAGACCGTTTCGTCCAGGTCCACCTCCAGCGTGTCCACCCCTTCGAGGTCGCGCGCCAGCGCCACCCGGCGCGGCCAGCGCAGCTCGTCGCGCAGGCGCTGGACCTCCCGGAACCTCGCCGCGCCACGGGCCTCCAGGACCGGGGCCAGCCACGCCGGCTCCAGGTTCCACCGCGCCAGCGACAGGACCACCCGCCCCATCCGGATCCGCGGGAGGAAGGGAGCCCCGGCCAGCGGGCCCCAGTCCCAGCGCGCCATGTCCACGCGCTCCCACTGGAGCGTCGTCAGGAAGCGGTACGCGGGCAGGCAGCCCGGGTTGGTGAAGTTGTGCGCGGAGGTCAAGCGCGGCACCACGCGGCGCCCGCGGGACCGGGAGCGGAGCGCGATGCGCCCGTCCACCACCGACACCAGCAGGTCGGACAGGGGGATGCGGTGCTCGGCTGGACCGCCGGGCGCTCCCAGGTACGGGATCTCCGCCCGGTGGAACATGGGCCGGCTGATCACGTTCCCCATCCGGCCCTCGGGGAGGTGGACGACCTCCGCGAAGATGGCGTCCGGCTCCTCCGCCTCCTCGGCCTCCGCGGTCCTCCGCACCAGCGCCTCCAGCTCCGGGTCGGCCTGGCAGAAGCGGCCCAGGAGCAAGCCGGACGGCGGCCCGTACAGGAACCAGTAGTGGAGGTCGAAGTCGCCCCGGTCCGCGGCGGCCCCGGATTCGGCCGCCAGGGTAGCGCGGACGTAGAACGACGAGGGCAGCGGGAGGCGGTCCTTCACCTCCAGCGCCCGGAGGTCCGGCTCCCCCAGCTCCAGCTCCGCCGCGCCGGCGCGGAGGGCCCGGTCCAGGAGCCGCAGCAGCGCGCCCTCGCGCTCGCCCCACGGAGGGCGCTCCGGCCGCGGGACGCGGCGGCCGAAGTGGAGGTCCTCCAGGAGCGGCGCGGACTGGGAGGGGTCCGCGACGCGCTCGAAGCCGATGCCCGCGTCCTCGTCCAGCGCCTCCACCAGCGGGACCTCGCGGTCGGCGTAGCGCTCGGAGAACGCGCGGCGGAATTGCACCAGGCCGGGCACCTCCTCGGACGGGGCGATCCGGCGGATCAGCGCCAGCGCGCGGTCCAGCTCCGCCACCACCGCCCGGCCCAGCGAGACGCCCGCCGCCGGCCTGGAGAGGTCCACCTGGAACAGCCGGTCCAACCTCGCCGGGGCGGGAAGCGGCTCCAGCGCCTGCGCCAGCGCGCGGTACCGCGAGGGCGGCGCTCCCAGCGGCTCGGCGTCCAGCGCGGCCATTCCCTGCTCCACCTGCGCGAGCGCGGCGCCCATCCAGGCGTGCGACGGGCGGGCGGAGAGCTCGCGGGCGATCCGCCCCGAAGGCGGCGCGCCGGTGAGCCAGGGGGTGAAGTCGCTCACCAGCACCTGGCCGTCGACCAGCTCCAGCACGTACGCCCGCGCGGCCTCGAGATCCACGTCCGGATCCGCCGCCACCACCGCGGCCGCCAGCGCCTCCAGGCCGGCGCCCCCGGCGGCGCGTTCCAGCGCGGCCTCCAGGTGCGGCGACGGCTCCAGCTCCACCAGGTGGTAGGTGCGGCCCGCCTCCGCGTCGCTCCGCGCCTCGATGTAGCGGAGGACCCCGGCGACCCCGGCCAGGCTGGAGTTGGGGTGGAAGGTCAGCGTCCGCCGGAAGTCGGCGTCGCGGCCGACGCGGTCGGTGAGCTCCCAGAGGTACTCGGTGTCCAGCCGGGTGTGGCGGCGGCCCTCCGGCGCGGGGGGCACGTGAAGATGGGTGGCGGCGTCGAAGCGGCCGGTGGCAAACCCCGCGAAGAGGCCGAACGGCGCGATGCGCGCGCTCATCCGCGCCAGGTACTTGCGGACCGAGACGGCGACCTTCTCGCGCCGCTCGCCCGCGGGGTCTCCCCGGAGCTGGTCCAGGCTCTCCTCCAGCGCCGGAGAGGCGACGAAGAGCGCCTCGCGGACGACCGGGTCCGCCGCGGCCTGGTGGAGGCGCCGGTCGAGGAGCTCGCGGTCGTGGGCCAGCGCGGCCTCCAGGTCACCGCCCGACTCGTGCGCGGCGCGGGCGCGCAACCCCTCCCCCAGCGCGCGCGCCCGCTCCACCGGCAGCAGCGGCGAGCGGAGCACGAAGAACCCAGCGGGGCGGGGGGCCATCCTCGGGAAGGCGCTGGACGCTAGCATTCCCGGAGCGCAGGACAGTCAGCCTGAGCGCGAGTCCGGCGCCGGCGCCGCGCTGGCGGCAGGGAGGCTCCCGTCCAGGCGCTCTGGGCCGAGGCCACAGGCGTGCGACAATGCGGCGTCCCCATGTCCGCCCCCCTCACGCCGTCCCTGCGCCGGGGCCTGAAGTCGCGCGCGCGCGACGGGATGATCGGCGTCACCTCGCCCGCGACCGGCCGGGAGCACCTCCTCCGGGAGGAGGAGTGGGAGGTCGCGCTCCAGATGGATGGGCGGCGCACCCTCCCCCAGCTCCAGCGCCGCGCGCGTCGCCTGGGTGTCCCCGCCGGGCTCCCGGAGCTGGCGTCGTTCGTGCGCGAGCTGCGGGCCAGGGGGCTTCTGGAGGGAGCGCCGGATTCGCCGCCCTTCGCCCTGCGCGGCTGGCCGGAGGAGAAGCAGCGGCGCGTGCAGGCGGCGCTGGCGGCGCTCAAGGCGGGTCGCTACGGCGAGGCGCGCGCGCTGCTGGAGGAGGAGCTGCGGCGGAGCCCCGGCTGCCAGGAGCTGCAGGCGCTCCTGGAGGGGGTCCGGCGCGCGGAGGTGGACGCCTCCAGCGAGCAGGACGAGCAGTGGGCCCTGGCGGAGATGGTGCGCGCCGCCGGCGAGGGGCTGGCGCTCCCGGCGCCGCTGCCGCTGCCGGCGAGGTCCGCCCCCGCGCTCCCCGGTCCGTCGCCGTGGCGGCGGTGGATCGCGGCCGGCGCGGCGGTGCTGCTGGCCGCCTTCGCGGTGCCTTTGCCGGACTCGGCCTCCGGCGAGTGCGTGCTCGTCCCGGCGGACCGGGAGGTGGTGCGGGCCGCGGCGCCGGGGCGCCTGGAGCGGGTGCTGGTCGAGGATGGGGCGCAGGTCCGCCGCGGCGACCTGCTGGCGCGGCTGGCGGACCCGGAGCTGGCCTCCAGGCTGGAATCGGCGAGCGCGCGGCGGCGCCAGGCGGAGCTGGAGCTGCAGGCCCTGGCGTCCGGGCCCACCAGCGAGCAGCGCGATCAGGCGCGCGCCGCCGCGGCCCGGGCCCGCGCGGAGGTGGGCGCGCGCGAGCGCGGCGTGGCCTCCCTCACCGCCGCCGCGGCCTCCGGGGACGCCTCCCGGATGGCGCTGGCGGCCGAGGAGCGCGCGCTGGCGGACGCGCGATGGGCAGCGCAGATCGCGGAGGCCGCGCTGCGCCTGGTGGAGGCCGGCGCGGCCGGAGAGGCGATCGCCCGCCGGCGCGCCGAGCTGGAGGAGGCGACGGCGGCGGAGGCCGGGCTGGCGCGGCAGCGGGAGGCGGGCGCCGTCCGGGCGCCGCGGGACGGGCGGTTGCGGGCGGCCGCGGACCTCCCGCTGCGGGTCGGCGCGTGGATCCAGCCCGGGGAGCCGCTGGGCGAGGTCGCGGGCGGCCGCTCCTTCCGCGCCGAGGGCCGCCTGTCGGAGCTGGACGCGGCGGACCTGGGGCCCGGGCGGCCGTTCGAGGTCCGGCTCTCCGCGCCCGGCGCCCCGGTGCTCGAGGGCCGCGTGGAATCGGTGGGGGAGCGCTTCGAACCGAACGCCGGGAGCCGCGGAGCCGCCGTGCGCGTCTCCGGCACCGTGGACGACCCATCCGGGACCGCGCGCGAGGGCATGCGCGGGCGGCTGGAGGTCGAACGCGGATGGGCCACCGCGGCGCAGAAGGTCCGGCGCGCGGTCCGCCATTTTCTCGCCGGCCACGGGCTGGAATAGCCTGGCCACGGATGAGCCTCCCGCGCGCCAACGCTCGACCCGCCGCCGACGCCTCCGGCGACGCCGGGGACGGGGACGAGGCCGGCGATGACGGTGGGGGCGAAGGTGAGGCCCCGGCGGCGGCGGATCCGCTGGCCGAGCGAACCGAGGAGCCCAACCACCCCATGCGCTCGCCCTGGCGCCGCCGCCTGGCGCTGCTGGCGGCGGCGGTGGTGGCCGCGGTGGCCGCGGCGCTCATCCCCCTGCGCCACCAGGTGACCGACGACTGCCAGCTGGAGGCGTCCCACCGGGCGCACCTGCGCTTCGCGGTCGCCGGTCGCGTGCAGGAGGTGCTGGTGAGGGAGGGCGACCCGGTCCAGCCGGGGCAACTGGTGGCGCGCCTGTTCGCCGGCGAGTTGCAGAACGAGCTGGAGCGCGCCCGCGCCCGGGTGAAGAAGGTGGAGGCGGAGCTGGCGCAGCTGGAGCGCGGCGCGCGGGAGGAGGAGCTGGAGCAGGCGCGGCTGGCCGCGTCCCGCAAGGCCGCGGAGGTGGAGTTCGCCGCGCGCGAGCTGGAGCGCTGGCGGAAGGCCGCCGAGGACGGCGCCGGGTCGCGCGAGGAGGCCGACCGCGCCGCCGCCGAGCTGGAGATCAAGCAGCGCGAGCACGAGGAGGCGCTGGCGCTGTGGCGGCTGCTCCGGGCCGGCAACCGCCCGGAGACGGTGGCGGCCAAGCGCGCCGAGCGAGAGCAGGCCGAAGGCGAGGTGCGCCTGCTGGAGGCGAAGCTGGCGGACACCGAGCTTCGCGCGCCCCTGGCCGGCGTCGTCGCCACGCCCAACCTGGACCAGCGCGTGGGCGAGCAGATGCAGGTGGGTCAGGACTTCGCCGAGGTCCTGGACCGCTCCCGGCTGGAGGTCCAGGTGATGGTGGACGAATCGCAGATCGACCTGGTGGCGCCCGGCCAGCCGGTGCGGGTGCGCCTGCGCAGCCTGCCGTCGCTGGAGGTGGAGGGGG